>Ga0315295_10006132_pt1 | contig 10261 bp, 8 predicted proteins | sample YL17G14_0_MG_FD_204453 | JGI IMG/M metagenome (GOLD analysis project Ga0315295, IMG submission 204453) | Sediment microbial communities from Yellowstone Lake, YNP, Wyoming, USA - YL17G14_0 | ecosystem: Environmental > Aquatic > Freshwater > Lake > Sediment | place: USA: Wyoming | collected... | reverse complement strand
GCCGGGGCAGGCTTGACGTCTCTCTTCGGTGACGTCGAGATGCCGCTGGAGCGCGTCCTCTTTGGCATGGAGCGTTGCGGCGTGAGGATCGACAGCGAGGTCCTGGCGTCGCTCGCCCGGGAGATCGACAAAAAGCTCAAAGACCTCATCGAGGGCATTTACGGCGCCGCGGGCGAGGCGTTCAACATCAATTCGCCCAAACAGCTGGCGGAGGTGCTTTTTCAAAAGCTTCGGCTGCCGGTCGTCAAGAAGACGAAGACAGGATTTTCGACGGATGAGGAGGTCTTGACCAAGCTCTCGGACAGGCACGAGCTGCCTAAGGCGCTTTTGGAATACCGGCAGCTGACGAAGCTCAAGACGACCTACGTCGATGTCCTGCCGGGCCTGGCCGACGCCGACGGCCGCGTCCATACGTCGTTCAATCAGACGGGCACCGAGACGGGCCGTTTGAGCTCGAGCGACCCGAACCTGCAGAACATCCCCACGAAGACGCCGATGGGCCGCAGGATCCGCGAGGCGTTCGTGCCGGCGAAGGAATACGCGCGTCTTTTGTCAGCCGATTATTCCCAGATCGAGCTGCGCGTCCTGGCGCATCTCTCCGGGGATGACGTGCTGGCCGAGGCCTTCCGGAAAGATGTGGACATCCACCGCACCACCGCGGCACTCATCTTCAACACGGACGAGGCCGGCGTGACCGACGAGATGCGGGAAAACGCCAAGCGCGTCAATTTCGGCATCATCTACGGCATGAGCCCGTACGGCCTGGCCAAGGACTTGAACATCGACCCGCGCACCGCGGAGACGTTCATCGACGAGTATTTTTTGCGGTATCCCCGCGTCAAGAGCTATCTGGAAGGGCAGATCGAATTCGTCCGCGAGCATGGGTATGTCACGACGCTCCTGGGCCGGCGCCGGTATATCCCGGAGGCCCAGAACACGAACTTCGCCGTGCGCCAGTTCGCCGAGCGCCAGGCCGTCAACGCGCCGGTCCAGGGCTCGGCCGCGGACCTCATCAAGATGGCGATGGTCCGCATCGACCGGCGGCTGAAGGAAGAAGGGTTGCGCTCGCGCCTTATCCTGCAAGTCCACGACGAGCTTGTTTTTGAGATGGCGAAGAAAGATGAATCCGCGCTTCCGGAGCTGGTGCGCGAGGAGATGGAAGGCGTCATGAGCCTCCGGGTGCCGCTGAAGGTCGCGCTCAAGGCCGGCCCCGACTGGAGCCATATGGATGGCTGGACGTTGAAAGAACCCTGAGCCATCCAACGGATATGTCAGGAATGGACTATAGACTATAGTCTATAGACAATGAAAATAATTTCCAATGACCAATGACCAATTCCCAATGAATGATTCAATGACCAATGTCCAATGACAACCCCAAAAGACCCTGAATTTTATTTGTCATTGGGAATTTGACCATTGATTGGAAATTGGACATTGGGAATTGGAAATTACGGGTTGCCTATTGTCTATAGTCTATTGTCTATCGGCCACCTCATTTAATATTTGTTATTAACTCGTAGAACTCGTTGAACTTTTTCGGAGGGTAAGCATATGAAAGTCGTCTTTTGCGCCAGCGAGGCGGTGCCGTTCGCCAAGACAGGCGGTCTGGCCGATGACTGCGGCTCTTTACCGAGGGCGCTGGCAGACCTGGGCGCCGAGGTCATCCTTGTCATGCCGCGGTACCAGTCGGTCCAGGCGAGCGGCATCGTGACCAGGACGTTCAACGAGGATTTCGACGTGGCGACCATCGGCCAGAAGGTGCGCGTGTATCTCCTGAAGGACGCCGCGTACATGCGCGTGGGGCTCTACGGCGACCGTTTCGGCGATTACCCGGACAACCTCAAGCGTTTTTCGAAGCTGTGCGCCAAGACCCTGGAGCTGCTGGAAGCGATCAAGATGGCTCCCGATGTGATCCACTGCCACGACTGGCAGACGGCGCTCATCCCCATTTACCTGAAAGACCCGCGCACAAAGAAGCCCGCTTTCTGGAAGAAGAGCCCCCGTTCGCTTTTGACGATCCACAACATGGCCTATCAGGGTGTTTTTCCGAGAGAGCAGTTGCCGTTGACCGGGCTCGGGTGGGACCACTTCAGCCTATCGGGTGTCGAGTTTTACGGGAAGGTCAACCTTTTGAAGGGCGGGATCATCTTCAGCGATCATGTCAATACCGTGAGCCCGACGTACGCCAGCGAGGTCTTGACGGCCGAAGCCGGTTGCGGCCTGGAAGGGGTGCTGGCGAACCGCGAGGGCCATTTTACCGGGATCCTCAACGGGATCGACTACCATATCTGGAACCCTCAGGGGGACGGCTATATCGCCAAGAATTACTCGGTCCAGGATTCCGTTTTTAAAAAAGACAACAAAAGGGTCCTGCAGGAGGCGTGCGGCCTGACCGTTTCGGACCGGGCGCCGCTTTTGGGTTTCGTGGGCCGTCTTGTCGTGCAGAAGGGCGTTGAACTGATCCTTCAGCTCTTGCCGGACATCTGCGCGCGGGGGATCCAGACCGTCGTCCTGGGCCGGGGAGACAGTTGCCTGGAAGATGCCATGATGGACATGGCCGCGCGCTTTCCCGGGTGTGTGTTTTTCAGCTCTTCGTTCGACGACCACCTCGCGCACCAGATCTACGCGGGCAGCGACATTTTTCTCATGCCGTCGCGCTTTGAGCCGTGCGGCATCGGACAGATGATCAGCTTCAAGTACGGCACGGTCCCGGTGGCCTTCCGGACCGGCGGGCTGGCCGATACGGTGGCGGACTGGGACGAGGACCCCGTCAACGGAAACGGTTTCGTCTTTCAGCGCTATGTCGTGAGCGATTTTTACGATGCGCTGGGGCGGGCGCTACGGTTGTACGAGAACGGGCCGAAGTGGTCGGACCTGGCGCGTTCTGTCATGAAGCTGAACTTTTCGTGGAAGGAAGCGGCGCGTCAGTATCTGGCCGTGTACAATGCCCTGTGTTCGAAGTGAGCCGTTGGATGTCGCTGGAATGGGACATTAAGTGTACTATTCACGAGATGTATTTACAAACGCACCGCACCGCTTAAGGGGCCGTCGCCGGGGTCACCCGACGACCCCCGTAGCGGAGGGGGAACCGTCCCGCCCGCAGGCGGGACGGGGGAACCACGGGAGGGTTCCCCAATGGGGGTGCGTGGGGCTAGGGGGACCCCGGCGACGGCCCCGTGGCGTTGCCACTCTGAGCTTCGCAGGATGTCGCTGGATAGGACATTAAGGCAGTTTCCATCCTGCAGCGCGGGATGAAGAGGGAATGGGGATGGGAAGGTTTCCATCCGCTTCGCAGGATGTCGCTGGAATAGGACATTAAGGTGCTCCATTAAGGTGCTCCATGGTTACTATCGCCATCACCGGGACGATGGGTTCGGGCAAGACGACGGTCCTGCGGTGTTTCGGCCGCAGGGGCGCGGCCGTGATGAGCTGCGACGCGGCGGTGCGCGAAGAGCTGGCCGGAAACCGCGTTTTGGCGGCGGCCCTGCGGCGCGCGTTCGGCGAGGACATTTTCGTCGGGGGCCGTCTTTCCCGCCGGCGGCTGGCCGGCCTGGTCTTTGGGGACCGCCGGAGACTCGCCCGGCTCAACGGCCTGGTCCATCCGTGGGTGAAGAAGCGCGTGCGCGCCTTCTTCAGGAAGAACAAAGCCCGTCGCTGCGTCGCGGTGGAGGTACCGCTCCTTTTCGAGACGGATTTTCACAGGCTCTTTGACGTGACAATAGGTGTCGCAATTGGCGCCCGGGTACGGCGGCAACGCCTCAAGAGGTCGGGGTGGGGACGCGAGGGACTTCGGCGCATGCGCTGGCAGCTTTCCGAGAGACAGAAGCTCGCGCGTTGTGATTTTATCATAGATAATAGTCGGGACAGACAGACAACGTACCATCAAATCAGGAAGCTCATGGAGGACGAACAGTGGTAGAGAAAGATGAAGGATTGCAGAAATTGGAGATTGTGAAGCTCAAGGAGATGAAGATCGCCGACTTGAGCAAGTTTGCCAAGGAGCTGGGGGTCAACGGGATCAGCGGCCTCAAGAAGCAGGACCTGATCTTTAAGATCCTGCAGGCGCAGGCGGAGCGCGAGGGGCTGATGTTCGGCGAAGGGGTCCTCGAGATCCTGGCCGAGGGCTTCGGTTTCTTGAGGTCCGCCAATTACAATTACCTGCCGTGCCCCGACGATATCTACATCTCGCCGTCGCAGATCCGCAAGTTCGACCTGCGCACCGGGGACACGGTCAGCGGCCAGATACGGCCGCCGAAAGAGGGAGAGAAGTATTTTGCCCTGCTGAAGGTCGAGGCGGTGAACTTCGAGAACCCGGAGATGATCAAGGACAAGATCCTCTTCGACAACCTGACGCCCATCTATCCGAAGGAGCGTTTTGTGCTGGAGAACGGCCAGGAGGAGGTCTCGACGCGCATCATGGACCTCTTGACGCCGATCGGCAAGGGCCAACGCGGCCTCATCGTGGCCCAGCCCTACAGCGGCAAGACGGTCCTGCTGCAGAAGATCGCCAACGCCATCAGCAAGAACCACCCGGACACGTACATCCTGGTCCTGCTGATCGACGAGCGGCCCGAAGAGGTGACGGACATGCAGCGCATCGTCAAGGGCGAGGTGATCAGCTCGACCTTTGACGAGCCGGCGGAGCGCCACGTCCAGGTCGCGGAGATCGTCCTGGAGAAGGCCAAGCGGCTGGTCGAGCACAAGAGGGACGTGGTGATCCTGCTTGACAGCATCACGCGCCTGGCCCGCGCCTACAACACCGTCGTGCCGCACAGCGGCAAGATCCTGACCGGCGGCATGGACTCGCACGCCCTGCACAAGCCCAAGCGGTTCTTCGGCGCGGCCCGCGCCCTGGAAGAGGGCGGGAGCCTGACGATCATCGCCACGGCCCTGATCGACACCGGCAGCCGCATGGATGAAGTCATCTTCGAGGAGTTCAAGGGCACGGGCAACTGTGAGCTGCAGCTGGACCGCAACCTGTTCCAGCGCCGCATCTACCCGGCCATCGACATCAAGCGCTCCAACACGCGGCGCGAGGAGCTCCTGATCGACGCCAAGCACCTGTCGAAGATCTGGGTCCTGCGCAAAGTGTTGAACGACCTGAACTCTTCCGAGGCGATGGAGCTTCTCATCGACAAACTCGGCAAGACGAAGAACAACGACACGTTCTTGGACAGCATGAACCAGTAACGAATGAAAAATTAACAATTAACAATGAACAATTGAAAACAGGGAAAGGGAGTGGAGTGCCATGAAAGAGAAGATACACCCAAACTACAAGGAGGCGACGATCATCTGCGCCTGCGGCGAGGTGATCCACACGCGCTCGACCAAGCCGAGCATCCGCGTGGATATCTGTTCGAAGTGCCACCCGTTCTTCACCGGCAAGCAGAAGTTCGTCGACTCGGCCGGCCGCGTTGAGAAGTTCATGAAGAAATATAAGAAAAGCTGATAGCAAATGGACTATAGACAATAGACTATAGACTATAGTCCAAAGCCGGTGGACGCTTTGTTAAGTCGTCAGCCGACGGAGGCCGGAAATCGGAGATCGGACCACCCAAAATTCAAAATCGGATTTTGATTTTTCCGACATCCGACATCCGATTTCCGGTTCATGGTTTACCTATTGTCCATAGTCTATCGTCTATCGACCATTCTTAAATCTTATGATTAGCAACTACGACGACCTGAAAAAACGCTACGACGAACTGCAGCAGTTGCTCGGGGACGGCGTCGTGGCTGCCGATGCGTCCCGGTGCGCCACATACGCCAAGGAACTGTCCGAGATCACTCCTGTCGTCAAGGCGTATGAGGCGCTTAACGGTGCCCGCGAGCAGATCGGCGAGCTTCGGCATATCCTGAGCGATCCGTCGCACAGCAAGGATTTTCTTGAGTTGGCGCAGGCCGAGATCAAAACCCTTGAAGGGACGTGCCGCCGCCTCGAGCAGGAGCTCGAAGAGCTGACGCGGGAGCCTGACCCGGACCTGGACAAGAACTGCATCGTCGAGGTCCGCGCCGGGACAGGCGGGCAGGAGGCGGGCCTCTTTGCCGGCGACCTGTACCGCATGTACACCAAGTACGCGGCGGCCAAGGGCTGGAGCGTGGAGTTGATGGATATCAGCCAGACGCCGTTGGGCGGCCTCAAGGAAGTCATCTTCTCCGTCAAGGGCAAAGACGCCTATAAGCGGCTCAAATTCGAGAGCGGCGTCCATCGCGTCCAGCGCGTCCCCGAGACCGAGGCCTCGGGCCGCATCCACACGTCGGCCGCGACCGTGGCGGTGCTCTTTGAGCCTCAGGAAACAGACCTCGAGATCGACCCCAAAGACCTGAAGATCGACGTGTACCGCTCCGGCGGCCACGGCGGCCAGCACGTCAACACGACGGACTCGGCCGTGCGCATCACGCACAACCCGACCGGCATCGTGGTGACCTGCCAGGATGAACGCTCTCAGATAAAGAACAGGGCCAAGGCGATGCGCGTCCTGCGGGCCCGTTTGCTCGACCGCCTGGAGACGGAGCGACAGAGCGAGCGCTCCCAGATGCGGCGCTCCCAGGTCGGCTCCGGCGACCGCAGCGAGAAGATCCGAACCTACAATTTTCCCGACCGGCGCGTGAGCGACCACCGCATCGGTTTCACGACGCACCGGCTGGAGGAAGTCTTGAACGGTTCCCTGGACGAGCTGATAGACGCCCTGCTTCAGGCGGAGGCCAAGGGCCATGAATGAGATCGAGACGATCCTCTGTTCCTTGCAGCGTTGCGACCGTTCGCGCCTTTATCTGGACGAGCGGGCGACTTTGCTCGACGAGCGGCGGCTTCATTCTCTTGAGAGTATCCTGCGGCGCCGTATCAGCGGCCAGCCGCTTCAGTATGTCTTGGGCGAGACGCAGTTTATGGGGCTGGTCCTGCGCGTCGGACCCGGTGTCCTCGTCCCGCGGCCCGAGACCGAGATCCTCGTCGAAGAGGTCCTGAGGGAGATGGGTTCTTTTTCCCGCCGTCGCTGTCGTCTTCTGGATATCGGGACAGGCAGCGGCAACATCGCGATCGCCTGCGCCCTGTTGAGCGGCGCAGCCGATGTGCGGGTCGATGCCGTGGATATCTCAAAAGAGGCCCTGGCGTGCGCGCGCCGCAATGTCAGGCGCCACGGCGCGGCGGACAGGGTGCGCGTGCGGCGTTCAGATCTTTTTTCCTGTTTTGGCAGGCCGCGGCCGCTTTTTGACGTCCTCGTCTCGAATCCGCCCTATGTGGCCGAGAGCGCCTATGCGAGATTGCCCTTGGATGTCCTCCAGGAGCCGCGTGCGGCTTTAGTGGCGCGGGAAGAAGGTTTGTATTATTATAGGAAGATAGAGGAAGGCGCGCGGCGGTTTCTGAAGCCGGGCGGGCATATCTTTTTCGAGATGGACGACCGGCAGGCCGGGGCGCTGCGGCTGATCTTCGGCGACGGGTCGGTCTGGACGGGACTTCGGGTATCAAAGGATTACAGCGGGCGCGACAGGGTCTTCGCGGCCCGCAAGGTGACCGATGGATAAGTTTGTCATTGAAGGCGGCGCGGCGCTCAAAGGCAGCGTGTCCGTTTCGGGTTCGAAGAACTCCCTTTTGCCGGTGCTGGCGGCGACCTTACTGACGCGCGAGCGCTGCGTCATCCACAACGCGCCGAACCTGCGCGACACCTATTCGATGCTCAAGATCCTGCGTTATCTGGGCGTTACCCATGACTTCAAGAACGGGACGATCGTCCTTCGGCCCAACGGCGTCGAGCGGTATGAGGCGCCGTATAAACTCGTGAGCACGATGCGGGCCTCGTTTTGCGTCCTGGGGCCGCTCCTGGGCCGTTATAAAAAGGCGCGCGTGTCGCTTCCCGGCGGCTGCATCATCGGCGTGCGGCCCGTAGACCTGCACCTGAAGGGCTTGGCGCGGCTTGGCGCCAAGATCGCCATCCGCGAAGGATATGTGTGCGCCGAGACCAAGGGGTTGCGCGGGGAGCATATCTATTTGGGCGGCGCGTTCGGGTCCTCGGTCCTGGCGACGGGAAACGTGATGATGGCGGCCACGCTCGCGAAGGGCACGACGGTGATCGAGAGCGCGGCGTGCGAGCCCGAGGTCGTGGAGCTGGCGCATTTTCTCGTCAAGATGGGCGCCAGGATAAAAGGCGAAGGGTCTCCGGTCATCGAGATCAAGGGCGTCAAAGAGCTCCACGGCGCGGAACACCATATCATCCCTGACCGCATCGAGGCCGCGACGCTGGTGATGGCGGCGGGCATCACGCGCGGCGAGGTGCTGGTCAAGAACGTGCGGCCCCAGCACATGACCGCGGTCCTGGAAGAGCTGCGGGATGTCGGCATGAGCCTGAAAGTCTTTAAGGACAGCATCCTCGTCCAGAAGACCCGGCGCCGCTTCAGACCTTTTGACATCGTGACCCTGCCGTATCCGGGTTTTCCGACGGACTGCCAGGCGCAGTTCATGACGCTGATGAGCATCACCGAAGGCATCAGCGTCATCACCGAGAAGATCTATCCGGACCGGTTCATGCACGTCGCCGAGCTCAACCGCATGAGCGCCCAGATCAAGCGCGAAGGGCCCTATGCCGTCGTCCACGGCGTGCCTTACTTGACCGGAGCGCCGGTGATGGCTTCGGACCTGCGCGCCTCGGCGGGCCTCGTGCTGGCAGGCCTGGTCGCCCGCGGCCGGACAGAGGTCTCGCGCATCTACCATCTGGACCGCGGCTATGAGCGGCTGGATGAAAAGCTGGTCACGCTCGGAGCGCGCATCCGGCGCGTCAAGGAATAAGGAAGCATCATGATTCTTATGATAGACAATTACGACTCCTTTACCTATAACCTGGTCCAGTACCTGGGCGAGATGGGGCAGGAGCTCAAGGTGGCGCGCAACGATAAATTGACGGTCCGCCAGATCCGGCGGCTCAGGCCGGCGTCCCTTGTGATCTCGCCGGGCCCCGGCGCCCCGCAGGACGCGGGGATCTCCGTCGACGCGGTGAAGGCCTTTGCCGGCGTGATCCCGATCCTCGGCGTCTGTCTCGGCCACCAGGCGATCGGTTACGCGTTCGGGTGCCGGATCGTGCGCGCCAAGCGCCTGATGCATGGCAAGACGTCGATGATCCATCACAGCGGGAAGGACATCTTTAAAGGGCTGCCCGACCCTTTTGAGGCCACGCGTTACCACTCGCTGATCATCGAACCCGGGAGCCTGCCTGCCGGGTTGGAGGTGACGGCGTGGACGCGCGAGAAAGAGATCATGGGGGTGCGCCATAAAAAGTTTCCCGTCTTCGGCGTCCAGTTCCATCCCGAATCGATTTTGACGGTGTCCGGCAAGCAGCTCCTTAAAAACTTTTTAAGACAATGATCCAAGAGGCGATCGCAACGGTCCGGCAGCGGCGTGACTTGAGCCTTGAGCAGGCCCGGGACGTCTTTTCTGCGATCGCCCGTGGCGAGGTCCCGGAGAAGGACATCGAGACGCTGCTGGTGGCCCTGGCCGATAAAAAAGAGTCCGCCGAGGAGATAGCCGGCGCGGCCCAGGCGATGCGCCAATACGTGCGGCGCGTCCTCGTCGAGGCGGATGTGGTCTTCGATACCGCCGGCACCGGAGGGGACCAAAAGGGGACCTTCAATATTTCCACCGTCGCTTCCCTGGTCGTCGCCGGGGCCGGCGTGGTCGTGGCCAAGCACGGCAACCGGTCGGTCACGGGACACTGCGGCAGCGCGGACCTCTTTGAGGCGCTGGGCGTGAAGATCAGCGTCGGGCCCGAGACGATCGAGCGGTGCCTGGAAGAGTTCGGATACGGGTTCCTTTTCGCTCCGGACCTGCACCCGGGCATGGCGTATGTCCAGCCGGTGCGCCGCCGTTTGAAGCGCCGCACGATCTTCAATGTTTTGGGGCCGCTCATCAACCCGGCCCTGCCCACCCACCAGATCCTGGGTGTCTATGACCGCGCGCTTCTGCCGGTGGTGGGCCGGGCGCTGGCGCAACTGGGGCTCAAGCACGCCATGGTCGTCTGGGGAGAAGGCGGTTACGACGAGGTCACGACAACGGGCAAGACCTATGTCTGCGAGGTCAGCGACGGCCACATGAAGGAATATATCCTGGAGCCGGAGAAGTTCGGCCTGCAGCGCTCGGCGCCGGAGGATTTTGTCGCCGAAGATATGCAGGCCAGTAAACATATCGCCTTGAACGTGCTTAAGGGCCGGGAGGGTGCGCAGCGCGACGTCGTGGTCTTCAACGCCGGATGCTGCCTGTATCTTTCGG
>Ga0315295_10006131_pt1 | contig 10261 bp, 3 predicted proteins | sample YL17G14_0_MG_FD_204453 | JGI IMG/M metagenome (GOLD analysis project Ga0315295, IMG submission 204453) | Sediment microbial communities from Yellowstone Lake, YNP, Wyoming, USA - YL17G14_0 | ecosystem: Environmental > Aquatic > Freshwater > Lake > Sediment | place: USA: Wyoming | collected... | reverse complement strand
CTTGCCGGCAGCCCAGGCTGTCCGTCAGATATACTCCACGGTGGCCGGCGGCTTGGGCGTGAGGTCGTAGAGGCACCGGTTCACGCCGGGGATGCTCGTGATGCGCCGCGCCAGGCCGCGGAGCTTCTCCCAGCCCAGCTCCGTAACGGTCGCCGTGCGAGCGTCGGTGCTCTCGATGCACCTAACGACGATGATCTGCCCGAACTCCCGCTTGCCGTTACGGATGCCCGTCGCGCAGTCGTTAAGAAGCACGGCCAGGTACTGAAACGCGCCGGTCGAGGCAAGCTCCTCTTCCACGATCATGGTGGCCACCCGCACCGTCGCCAGGCGCTGCTCCGTTACCTCGCCGACAATCCGGGTCGCCAGGGCCGGGCCAGGGAAAGGAATGCGCCGCGTGATGTCGGCGGGAAGTCCGAGGCACGCGGCCACTTCGCGCACTGAATCCTTGCGCAGCGTCTTGAGCGGTTCCAGGACGTGGTAGCCGTACGCCTGCTTGGGATCGATGCCCAGTTGCGACAGGATGTTGTGCTGGCGCTTGATGCCGGCCACCGACTCCTCTATGTCCGTGAGGATGGTCCCGTGCAGCAGGAACTTGGCGCCGGATTGCTTCACGATCCGGCCGAACACGTCCTTGTAGAAGGCGCTGGTGATGGCGCAGCGTTTTTCTTCCGGGTCGGTAAGCCCCTTCAACGCCGCGAGGAACTCGCACCTGGCATCGACCAGGTCCACCGGTATGCCCATGGCCTCGAAGGCCTGGACCACGCGCTGGGGTTCGCCTTCACGCATCAGCGCATTGTCCACGAAGACCGTCTTGAGCTGCTTTCCCAGGGCGCGATGGCCCAGGGCCGTCACCACTGAGCTGTCGACGCCGCCGCTCAGCGCGTTGACGGCAATCTGGTCTCCCACCGTCTGGCGCAACTCTTTGACCTGTTCTTCGACGAATTGCGTGCAGTCCATGTTCTCTCCTTCTTTGGTGGTAATAAGGCCGTTGGTATACCAGCCCGGCAGGGGCATGTCCACCAGTAAACGCCCTGGGTGGCAATGCCTGGATTTCGGGGACAGATACCAAAATAGGGATTTTGATTTCGGGGACAAGGCTCACGCAAGCCCTATTTTGGTATCTGTCCCCGAAATCCAAGTGTCGCAATAGTGGACAAACCTTGCCGCAAAAATATACCTTAATATTGCTTGACAAAATGGGCGGGGGTGGTATAATGCATACCAGCATCGAGCATTTCCGTGCGGGCAAAGTCCGCATTTCGGTGCAGGCAGCAGAAGTCCATGTTTCCGCACAGGCAAATCTGGATAACAAGGAGAGAGCAATGAGAGGCAACATTTCTTGGCGAGCAGTATTGGTTCTGGCGGTTTTTTCGGCGGTCATCATGCCGGCCTGCCCGGCCGCCTGGGGCGCGGTGCCCGTTGGGGTCACCAACGCCGGGTTCGAGAATCCGGTGTTGGGCGTCGGCGCTTGGCAGGGCACGATTCCCGCCTGGGGCCAAGGCTGGTACGACCTGGGAGCGGCAGATCCCACCGCGTGGGTGGCCGTCAATCTCGGCGGCGACGCCGGCGTCTATCACGTAAGCACGTCTGAGTACACCAGCGGCACGGCCCCTGAGGGCTCAAACATGGCGTTTGCCGACGGCTACGCCGGCTATGACTACGGCATAAATCAGGTCCTTCCGGGCGCCACTTCCAAGCTTCAGGCGGATGCGACGTACGTTCTGAGCGCGGTAGTGGGCAACCCGTTTCTGTACAACGAAGACGTCACTTCCGACTATCGCATCGAGCTGGTTGCCGGCGGCGTGGTACTCGCTTCAGCCACCGGGCCTTCGCCGGTTGATGACACCACGTGGGCGTTTCCAAGCCTGACCTACAACTCCCCGGCTGCCCCCGCGCAGCTTGGCCAGCAGTTGGAGATCCGGTTGATCGCGGCGAATGATGCTCGCGATGCCGGTTATGAAGTCGACTTCGACAACGTCACGCTGAACGCCACGTACGCCCACCCGATATCCGACCCGGACGGGTCGTACACCGTCGTGGTCGGCACCGGTTCTCTGTCCCTCAACGGCAGCGGCTCGCTGCCTTCCGACGGATCGAGCATCTCCCTGTATCAATGGGACCTTAACAACGACGCCACGTACGACGTCACGGGCGCGACGCCGGACGCGATCAGCTATGCGACTCTGACGGGCACCTGGGGGATGACCCTGGGCAACAACACCGTCGGCCTGCGTGTGACCGACGGAACCTCGCAGACCGCTATAGCATCCACGATTGTCACCTTGACCCAACCAACAACCACCTTCACCGCTGCCAGCGGCACCTGGAACACGGCGGCCAACTGGGACGCCGGTGTTCCAACCGGAGCGATTGATGTGGTCATCCCCAGCAGCAAATACGTAGAAGCGTACAGTGCTACTACACCCACCTACACCGGCAATCTGACCCTGAACACCAATTCGACGCTCCAGATTGGGCGGTTTGCGCCGAAATATACGCAGGACTACAATGCGCTCGGCACCCCCGGGTCCACGACCATCTATATGTACGATGGTTCGTTTATCAACATAAGAAATGGCGGCACCCCCAGCATCCCGGCCATTCAACTGATGGGCAATGCCACGATCAGTATGGGCCAGTCAACGGAGCCCAGTGCATCCCCGACCTTCGGCTATGGGATCAACGGCCCCTACACGTTGACCCTTCAAGGTAAAGGTGGGTGTAACGCCTATCTGACCCATGCCAACACCTTCGGCGCACTGGTTGCCGATCCCCTTTGGGGAAACAACTATTATATCTATGCCAACGCCGCCGGCTCGCTTGGCGGCGATGTGACCATCAAGCCTTACCCCTCCACCAACACTGTTTGTGCGAACCTCATAATCGGCGCCTTGGATGCGATGGCGGACACGGCGACTCTGACCCTGAACGGCCCTGCTAGTGCAACTAAACTGACGATGAACCAATCCGATACCATTGCCAAGCTCGTTGTTGACGGTGTGCAGCAGCCTGCAGGCACGTACGGCAAGACCGGCGCCAGCGCGGATTATCAAGTGAGTTGGCTCGCGGGCAACGGCATCCTGACCGTTGTTGGCGCGCCCTCCCTTTACTGGGACCTCAACGACACCGCCGCTGGCGCGTGCGTCAGCGGCGACACAGCGGCAGGCATTTGGGGCGCGGCCAGCACGTGGAACGCCGTGGCTGACGGCACCGGGACAGGCACAGTCGCTTGGGCGGCGGGCAAGACGGCCGTCTTCGCCGCCGGCACGGACGCCAGCGGCACCTACGCCGTCACCGTGGACGGCACGCGGGATATCGTCGGCCTGACCTTTTCGGAAGGAAACGTCACGCTTTCCGGCGGGACGGCGCTCCAAATGACGGCGGACTCGCTGGTGAGAGTCGCTTCGGGACAGACCGCGACGATCTCGACGACAATCTCCAATGATGCCACGGCCCGGCAACTGTCCAAGGGCGGCGACGGCACGCTCGTCCTGAGCGGCGCCAACACCTACGCCGGCGTCACCAGGCTCGAGGGCGGGACCCTCTCGGTATCGAGCCTCGGGGGCGCCGGCTCGCCGAGCAGCATCGGCACCTATCCGACGGCCGGGGCGGGCGGACTGGTCCTCGTCGGCGGCACCCTCCAGTACACCGGCGGCACCACAACTGTTGACCGGGGCTTCACCCTCAAAAGCAACAGCACCATTGACATCAGCACGCCCGGCACGGCATTGACCCTCGGCGCGTCCGCGTGTTCTGATTCCAGCGGCACGCTCACCGTTACCGGCGGGTCCGGCAGCAGCCTCGCCCTCGGCGCGGTCACGCTCTTATACGGGGTCAGCATGACCTTGAACCCGACCACGGCCAGTCTGACGGTGGCCTCGGTTAAGGGCCAGAGCCTGTATGGGTATCCGACTGCAGTCCTCACGCTCGACGGCACGGCGACCGGCAATGTCATCACGGGCAATATCACCATGGGTACGACCCAATGGGAACCGGGCATTAACATTGTCAAGGCCAACACCGGCACCTGGACGATCTCCGGCGCGGTCAACGCCGGCGGCAACATGACCGTCAACGCCGGAACGCTAATCCTCTCCGGCTCAAGCAACTACGGCGGCACGACGACCGTCTCGGCCGGCACGCTGATCGCCGGGGCGAATGCACCTCACAACGCCAACGGCGCGTTCGGCAACTCCGGCTCGGACGTCATTCTCGGCGCGGCGGGCGGCAACACCGATGCCGGCATCCTCATCGGCGGGGCCTACACCGTCGGCCGCAGCATCCGTCTCCCCACGAATAACCTCACGGACGCCGGGGCGAGGGTCCTGACGCTTGGCGGCAGCACGGCCGCCAATTCCACCTTCTCCGGGAACATCTTCCTGGGCACGAACAACAACTCCGCACGTGGCGTGACCCTCACCGCCGCCGACGGCGGACAGGTGACCTTTTCCGGCGTGATCCAGGATCCCACGGGACAGGATGCCAGCGAAGCGGCGGCGGCGGCAGCCCTGAACGCCGTCACGAAGGCGGGCCTGGGCACGGTGGTCCTTTCCAACGCCAACACCTACACCGGCAAGACTGTCGTGAACGCCGGCACGCTGGCCTTGGGCGCTAGCGGCTCGATCAACAGTTCGACGACGATCAACGTCGGCGGCACGGGCACCTACGACGTTTCGGCCGTAACGGGCGGCTACCACTTGCTCAACAACCAGACACTCACGGGTACGGGCACGGTGGCCGGTAGCATGACCGCCGACAGCGGCAGCATTGTTGCCGCCGGCAACGGCGCCAGCGGCGGCACACTCACCTTCAGCAACGGATTTACGCTTGTCACCGGTGCCAAGGTCCAAGTGAGCAATCCCGGCTCCAGCGTGGTGCAGCTCAATGGCGACTACATCGACGACTTGGGGGCTCACAGCCTCCTGTTCGCGGGCTCCCCGACCCAGGGCACCCCCTATACCTTCCTCCAGTGGACGGGAGATGCGCCCACCGGGATGACCGACGGCGCTCAGGGCAACTGGGGTGTCGCGCAACTCGGCGGCGTCACCACCAAGAATTGGATCGGCGCCACATCCAATGATTGGACCAACGCCGCCAGTTGGGACGGAATAGGAGGTACGGTGACCGCCGACACCAATAACAAAACCCTCTCTTTCATCGTGGCGGAAACGGGCGCGGTGCCGGCCGCTGTGAACGATGTGATCATTGATCCGACCGCCTCCGGCATCACCGTCAACGGCCCGGCTTCGGGGCCGGTTGCCATCAACAGCCTCCAGGTCGGAGGGACCAACAATAGCAGTCCGACACTCACCCTCGGCGCCGCCAACTTCAACGTCACCGGTGCGGTGAACGTCTCGGGCAACGGCACGCTCAACGCCACGGCCGGCGGGCTGATCGCACCGACCCTGAACGTCAACGGCAACGGCGCGGCGGCCACCCTGGGCAATGCCTCGGGCAACGTCACCACGGCCAACGTTAGCGCCGGCATATTGACCGTGAATGCCGGCACGGTGAGCACGGCCGTGCTCAGCGGCACCGGCAGTCTGGCCGGCACCCAGGCCGTCGCCCAGGTCAACGTCACCGGCGGCACGCCTGCCTTCACGGGCAACGCCACCAAGATGACCGTCACCGGCGGGACGGTCAACATCGGCGGCGGCGCCAAGGTCGCCACCCTTGATCTCTCCAATCCGGGCAGCGGCGCCGCCAACGCCCCGTCTGCCACCCCGCTGACCATCACCAGCACGCTGAAACTGCCCGGCGGCACCACTGCCACGCTCGCGGACGCGGCCTCCTTCACCGCCGCGGGCGCCAACCTGGCCGATAATAATGTCGCTCGCACGCTCTCCCTCTCCGGCGGAACGCTGGCGCTTTCGGTTCCGGGTATCGGGGGGCCGATTAACCTGTCGAGCACCGGCCTGAATATCGCCGATGCCACCCACATCAAGGCTGCCAGTTACTACACCGGCGATGAACGAAGTCCATACCGCGTTTCCGACTGGAGCGGCATGACTGGCTCGGTCGGCGCCAGCGGAACCGCTGACAACGGGTATGGGCACAAGACTTGGCTTGATTATCCGAACTCAGCCGGAACGTCGTGGATCAGTTGGGATCTCGGTGCCGAATATATGATCGGCTCGATCCACATCTGGAACTACAACGAGGTCAACCTTCCCAACCGCGGCACCAAGAAACTCAACCTGCAAACGGGCGACGCCACGGCCTTTGCCAGTAACACCGGTTGGGTTAGCCAACTGAGTAATGTGGACTGGACCAATATCGGTGCCAACGGCACTATCAGTGATCCCACTAAAGTTCAGGGCACGGGGGCTAACGGTTATGCCGGCTTTGACTGGACCCTGCCTGCGCCCATTACGACGCGATACCTCCGCTTTGAAACTCTTGGAAACTTAGGTGGCGACTCCGTCGGCCTCTCGGAGGTTCTATTCTATACGGCAGTCGTCACGGCGGTGAACCTCCCCAAGACGACCATCGCTGCCACCAGCGGGATGTCGACTTTGGACACGTCGGGCTCCCCCGCCACCCTGGGCGGCCTGGCGCTCAAAGGCGGCTCGTTGACCATCGGCACGGAGATTGCCCCGACCGACGTAACGATGGTGGATGGCTTCACCTACCGCTGGGAGTACAACGGCACGGCCAACACGGTTGCCGTGACGGGCGAGTTGGCGCTCGCCGGCGCCTGGACGCTTGATCTGGGCGGCGCCGCCACGCCGACACCCGGCGTTGAGTACGACCTGTTCACCTACGATACGTTCTTGGAGACATATACGGCGCCCACCATCGACAAAAGCGAAGTCCCCGGTTGGCTCACCCCCACGATCACCAAGGAAGCCGGACGGATATACATGATGTTCGGGATGCCCGGCGACACCAACGGCGACAACGTCGTTGACGCGGCCGACTACATCGCCATTAAGGCTAACTTCGGTGCCGGCCCCGAGGCCACGAGGCTCATGGGCGATCTCAGCGGCGACGGCTACGTGAACTGGACCGACCTTCAGGAACTGATGGGCATCTTCAGCACCCGCACCATCGGCGGGGCGCCGGCGACTCCGGAGCCCGCGACGCTCGGCTTGCTCATGTTCGGCGCGGCAGCGCTGTTGCGGCGGCGCAAGGCCTGATCGGCCAGCCAGGCTGGAAATACGAATGCCGAAATCCTAAGCACTAAACCCTAAATCCTAAACAAATTCAAAATACTAATAACCGAATGTCCTAAACAAGACGGCTGGATGTGAATTGATCGTTTCGGTCATTTGATATTTAGTGATTCGTGCTTGTTTAGAATTTAGGATTTAGGATTTAGGATTTCGGAATGATTGAATAGGTCGAGTTATTCCCTCGCGACCCACAAGGGCCCCCGAGGGGATGCCGTACAGGAAAACGTGTCCAGAGCCAGCCTGCTCCGAGAGGTGCCTCCCTCTCACAATGACCGGCACGAAAGGCGTTCTGTGCGGCTCTCGCCCTCTTTTTTGCGCCGCCCCGGGCGGTGAACCACACCCGCGCGGCTCAGACCACGAACAGGCTGCTGCTGGAGAACTGCGGGTCGCAGGTCAGGTTCAGGCCCAGCCGGCGCAAGCCGGTGTCGTCGCCCGGCGTCGGAATGTGCGTCATGTGCATTTCACAACCGCGCAGGAGCCCCAACTGGGCGACCGCCAGTTCGGCCGTAGGGCTTGTCGTGGCCGCGATGGACAGGGCGACCAGCGTTTCCTCGAGGTCCAGGCTTACCGTCTTGCGCTTCATGATGTCCTGCTTCAACGTGGCGATGGACTGGATAATCATCGGCGACAGGAGATGGAGCTTGTCGGGTATGCCGGCCAGAATCTTGGTGGCGTTGAGCACCACGCTGCTTGCGGCGTGCATCAGCGGCGAGTTGACGCCGGTCACGATGTCGCCGTCGGGCAGCAGGAGTGCGGCGCCGCACAGAACGCCGGCGTTGCCCTTGCGTGGCACGCCGCTTGCCTGCTGGGCCGCGTGCCGCGCCGGGGCCACCACAGGCCGGTCCTCCGGGCGGACATCGAGTTCCTTCATCAGCAGTTCCACCCGCTCGACCGTTTGAGCGTCAGCCATGCCCATCGCATACTCGCACGCGTAACGGAACCGGCGCCGGATGACCTCCTGCACGGAGGCCTGCCGAACCCGCTGGTCGCTGGCGATGGCAAATCCCGCCCGGTTGACACCCATGTCCGTGGGCGAACGGTACAGCCGGCCGTCGCGCGTGATGCGCTCCAGAATGGCCCGCAGGACCGGGAAGCTCTCCACGTCACGGTTGTAGTTGACAGCCGTCTCGCCGTATGCCTCCAGGTGGAACGGGTCCACCAGGTTGAAGTCCCGGATGTCCGCCGTGGCGGCCTCGTAGGCGACGTTGACCGGGTGCCGCAGAGGCAGGCTCCAGATCGGGAACGTCTCGAACTTCGCGTACCCGGCGGCGCGCCCGCGACGATGCTCGTGATAAATCTGGGACAGGCAGGTCGCCATCTTGCCGCTGTTGGGCCCCGGGCCGGTGACGACCACCAGCGGTTTGCTCGTCTCGATGAACGGGTTGGCGCCATACCCGCGGTCGCTGACGATCCTGTCGACGTCGGCGGGATAGCCCTCGATGGGAGGATGAGTCACCGTCTGGACGCCGCGCCGCTGGAGCTTGTTCCGGAACGCGACGGCGCCGGGCTGACCCTGGAAGCGGGTGATCACAACCGCCGACACGTCCAGCCCCCAGTCGCGGAGGTCGTCGATCAGTTTGAAGGCGTCGGCATCGTACGTGATGCCGAAATCCGCGCGGACCTTGCGCTGCTCGATGTGCCCGGCGTAGATGCACAGGATGATCTCGGCCTCCGCCTTGAGCCGTTGCAGCAGGCGCATCTTGACGTTGGGATCGTAACCGGGCAGGACGCGCGCCGCGTGGTAATCGAAGATCAGCTTGCCCCCGAATTCCAGGTACAGCTTGCCCGAGTTGTCCGTCACCCGCCGCATGATCGCGGCCGTCTGCTCGGCCAGGTAAAGATCGTTGTCAAACCCCGTCTGGGCCTCGGCCCAGAGGGCCCCTTGTCGCGTCGCACTGGATCGCTCAGGATTCTCGATGCTGTTACTCATGGCGGGCATTATAGCAGGAATCCGCACCTCCGCGAACTCTGGCCGCTGTCGAAGCAGCTTCCACATACCAAGCGGACTCATGCACGACCCGCCGGGCCACTACAGGAGGCACACCCGCTACCGCTCAAAGAGAGTATCCTGCCGCCGATAATATTGCCCGGAGCACGCCTTTGCAGTAGGATTCCGGCCTTGTGACCAAACATGGAGGCACGGAGATGGGCATCTTGCGGGCGATCTTGAGCTTCGCGGATTGCGTTCGCCAAGCCATCTGCTGCATGAGCTATGACTGGCTCTTCGCTGTTTTGTGTGGGTGATTCTCAGCCCAGCGGAGGTACCGGGTTTGCGTTTAGCGCTTAGAGTCCGGCGCCCCTTCCGGGGCGTCATGTCCCGTTGTTCCCTAAGAGCCAGGACTAAGCCCTATGACCTTCTTAGCCGACTTGGGCCTCAGGCCTTGGTGGAATCTTCGGATTTGCTCGCCGCGGCCTCGGCGGCCTCGGACCGCTCGGATTCCCGCCATGCCGCGCGCAGCCAGTGCGTTGAGCTCGTGCTTTGCCCACCGGGGGTGACGCCCGGCACGTGCATCAGCTCCTCGCCCAGCCTGTCCATGGCGCTCATGAAGGCGCTGATGACCGTGGGGTCGAACTGCGTGCCACTGCCCCGGGTGATTTCCCCGATGGCCTCGGCGACGGTCTTGGCGGTGCGGTAAGTCCGCGGGCTGGTCATGGCGTCGAACGCGTCGGCCACCGAAAGAATGCGGGCCGTCAGCGGAATCGCCGCGCCGGAGATGCCCTCGGGGTAGCCTTTGCCGTCGAACCGCTCGTGGTGGTAGCGGACGGCCGGGATCTCCTGCTCGAGGAACTCCATGCGTTCCATGATTCTCACGCTCAGCAGCGGGTGGCGCCGCATGATTCGCATCTGCTCTTCGCTGAGCGCACCGGGGCAGAGCAGGATCGAGTCCGGCATGGCCACCATCCCCAGGTCGTGCATCATCGCGGCGATTTCGATCCGTTTTATCACGCGTTCGGCCAACTCCATTTCCTGGCCTATGACCGTGGCGTAGTGTTGCACCTTCCTTGTGTGGTCCGCCATGTGGGGGTCGCGTTGTTCGAGGATCGCCATCACCTGGTCGAACGCCAGCAGGAACAGGTCCTTGAAC
>Ga0315295_10006130_pt1 | contig 10262 bp, 10 predicted proteins | sample YL17G14_0_MG_FD_204453 | JGI IMG/M metagenome (GOLD analysis project Ga0315295, IMG submission 204453) | Sediment microbial communities from Yellowstone Lake, YNP, Wyoming, USA - YL17G14_0 | ecosystem: Environmental > Aquatic > Freshwater > Lake > Sediment | place: USA: Wyoming | collected... | reverse complement strand
ATCTGCTGGTAGAGCTGAGCGATGAGACTCTCATCGTCTTTCTTCTTTTCGTTCTGACCATCATCGAAAATGCCGGCGGCGCCGTCAGTCAGAATCCTCTTCCATTCATGGTGAACACTCATGGTGAACCATTTGCCGACCTGGCTCGGGTGAATTTCAAACCTGCTTGCCAATTCTGCAATCGTCTGCTCACCTTTGAGCGCTTCCAGCGCTACCCTGGCCTTGAACGATGAGTTGTGTTTCCGGCGATTTAGTTTCATGTCCTGCTCCCTCTTCTTTCTTTTGATATTTTAGGGGCAGAACTAGCTCTTAACAACCTGTCCGAATTTTGGGGACCACCTCATATATCGGTTTAATCAAGGTAAATTCATCCTAATATTTTTACCATTAGACCTTAATCTATAATTTCGTCACCAGTTAATTGTGCTGTGAAAATAACCTAAACTACACAACGGGCTGCCCCTTCTTCTCAGCTTTCTTCCGGCTCCAGCTTCTCTTACCAACAGCCTAATGTTTCTGCCGTTCAGTGTGACCTTGATTGATTCGAGCAGCCTGTCTTTGCTCTTAAGGTTACCGACGATTCAGGCGGACGTAGGCTCTGAGACTAGTTTGGTGATGGCAAGCAAGCCGGGAAAAGGGCATTTACGGCAAGCGCAAGTGATTATCGGAGCAGATAATACTCCTTATCAAATAAGACCTGATTTTCAGCGCGTAACCGTATATTGATATCGCTGGCTAATTTTTTAGGTTTAGATTATTTTTTTATCCTTGAGTTCCTGAATCTGGGCATCTGTATAACCCAGGCTCTTCAGAATGGGGACGTTATGCGCTCCGAGCTCAGGGGCGATGCCAATTTTAACCGGGGTCTCCGAGAACTGCCACGGAGAGCCGTGCACCTTGAGCTTTTTCCCGTACTTTGGGTAATCAACCTCAGTAACGTATTTATTGGCCAGAACATCGGGGTCATTGGAGGCTTCAAGCAGGGTGTTAATGGGAGCCGAGACGATGTCGGCTTTACGCAGTATCTCGACCCATTTATCGCGGGAGTCCGCTGCGAAGAGTTCACCCAGGGTCTTCAGCATTGCCTCTCGTTTTTCCACGGACGTTACGGCAACGCTAAGGTCGCCAAAGCCCTTTTCCTCAAGCGTTTTGTAGAGGCCAAGTGCGGTCATGGCATTCTTCCAGTCATCACTGCCCATCTGGAATACAAACGGTTTGCCATTTTTATCATTGAAGCTCGCGCTGATGCCGGCGCGTGCGGCGGAACCCGTGACTCGTGCCTGGCCGGTAACCGGATTCTTCCCGGACCACATTGTGGTGGTAAGCGTCCAGCCCATGAGACGGATTTGCCCGCCGAGGAGGGACGAGTCAATTTTCTGCCCGACGCCGGTCATTCTGGCACAGTAAAGCCCGGCCATGATGGCGCCGAAACCCAATATGGCGCACGTTTCATCCGCAACCGATACTATTCCGGTTTTCAATAACTGGCCCGGGGTTGAATAGGCTTCAGCAATGCCGCCCAGTGCCTGGGCCATGGAGTCGGTACCGGGGAGCATGGCATGAGGCCCCTTGGGACCATAACCGGAAACAGAGACATAAACGATTCTTGGATTTGCTTTCTTGATATCTTCATAGCCAAAGCCGTTCTTTTCGGCGGCGCCGGGACGGAAGTTCTGGCCGAAGATATCGGCGTCTTTTACCAGCTGGTAGAGGATTTTTTTGCCTTCGGGGGTTTTCAGGTCGAGGGTAAAGCTCTTTACGCCGCGGTTATTGGTCTCAAAATAGACACTGGGAAAGCCTTCCATTGGATTACTTCTTCTTGAAGCGTCGCCAACGCCCGGTGGCTCTATCTTGATAACCTCAGCCCCCAGGTCAGCCATCAGCACGTAGGGGACCGTACCTGCCTGAGCCGTTGAACAGGCAACAGCCCTTACCCCGTCGAGGGGACCACGTGGTTCAGCCATAATTCATCGCCCCCCCTTTTTATTTATTTACACAAATCGTAGAATAAGACGTTTGGGGGTCAAGCCAAGATGGGACTGCAGGACATAGTATATTCGAAAAACCGGCGAGCAGCCGAGGCGAAAAGAGACCTGTTTGTTGAGTGGCTGCTTTGTTACTGCTTCTCCAATCAAAGTATTGAATTTAAAACAGTCGTTATGTGCTTAACATTTTCAATCTTGCTGAACAGGTAGCTAACCACTCCCGTTCCCTCAAATCATTCAATACTGATTAGGAAAGTCTTTTAAGTTTTCATAGAGCCAAGGGTTCAGCCTTCGTTTTGTTCCCTGGCATCTTGGTTTTGGGAATGTCAAGTCCGTGGCTATATTTTTATCGCCCACTTATCCGTACCAAATTATAACATAGTTAGGAAATAGTTTTAATGGTTTTCACATTAAACATTGAGCCATTATGTTGGACGAACTGGAGTCACCGGCAAAGGGCCAAGGTATTACGTTTCCCTCCCTTATTTGTTAATCTGGCTTAAAAAATTTTAGGTATGATGACAGCAAAATTGACATTAGGAAGAATCAATTGGTATTATTCGTCTGTGGTTACCGCTCTTTTTACCTCTGTAAGTTGCTAAATCAAACTTTCCGGCTTTGATGTTAAGAAAAAAGTCCTTTGACATTATTCACTTTCCTGATGACAGGTTAAGTAAGGTACCAAGGTCAGCGATAATTTTGAACAAAAAGGAGGGGGAAATGACAACTGGCAAGGTAGTAATTCTTACTCGCGGTGGTATGGACAAAGACTCAAAGGACCTATTCATGTCGACGGTACCTAAAAGCTGGCAGCCTGTCTGGGTGGACATGAATGACGGCCGAGCCAAAGGTAGCCAAAGAGCTTGAGGATGCAGTATATCTCATATGTTCTGCCGGTCTTCTTCCACAGAAGCTTTGTTGAGAATGCCAGGAAGTTAAAACTCATGCAGTCGGGTGGACAGGATACCGGGCACCTGCCAGTGAAGTACGCCCTGGGAAAAGGGATTTATGTTGCCAATGCCGGTGGCGCCAACGCCATCGCCGTAGCCGAATATACGGTGTGCGCAATGCTGGACTGCATGAAGCGGGTGCTGCAGTATAACCAGGGTATCCGTGAGGGTAAGTGGCGCCTGCCTCTGGACAGGAAAGGACAGCACGAGCTCTACGAAAAGACCGTCGGCATCGTCGGTTTCGGAAACATCGGGAGAAGGGTCGCCAAGCTCAGCTTCGGTTTTGGGGCAAATATCATTTACCACGAGCGGTTCTTTGTTCCTTACGCTCTCCGGGCTGATTCTAAAGCTAAACCTGTCAGCATGGATGAACTGCTGCGGCAGTCGGATGTTGTCACAATTCACGTCCCGTCATTCACGGCTAACAGGAAGATGATTGGCTATGATGAACTTAGTAAGATGAAGCCCTCGGCCTACCTTATCAATACGTCGCGCGGTGCCAATATCGATGAAGCCGCTCTTATCCGTGCCTTAAATGAGAAGAAGATAGCCGGAGCTGCCATTGATGTCTGGGACCCCGAGCCGCCCGACCCCAAAAACCCGCTCATCAATATGCCGAACGTCTTGGCGACACCCCACATGGCCGGGTCTTCCTGGGAGAACGCTGTGCCGAGCTATGACACTGTATGGAGAAATATTGTCATGGTTTCAGAAGGTAAGGAACCACTTAATCTGATACGCGAATTCTGATGGGAGAGAGCCACATTAATTTGTTAAGAAGTTGAGTTAACGAGAGAGGGAGAAATTTCTCCCTCTCTTTTGTATTTAGCCTAAGACGTTCCTCTTTTTAATTGATGGGAAAGATGGATACTGCCTGTCAGGTAACAATTCATCGAGTTGTTTAATCACATTCCGATGTAATGTGTGGCGAAATAACGATCTACTTTAGAGGTGGGTTGGCTTGAATTTCCATCATTTAAGCTTGAACGGGGTTTAGATAATAAAAAGCTACTGGTTGGGATTTCATTACCCTTTTGTTATCCCATATCCTTTAGTTTCACTCACACCGTCAACACTGCCCCGCAAAATGGAAGTCAATTCGAACCATTGACAGTCCATGCCTTCGGTTCTACAATCTTGCCAAGCAAAGCCATTAATGTCAGATAGGAGCACTGATATGAGTGAAATAGGCGCACTATACAGAAAAGTGGATTTACATATACATACGCCAGCATCTACGTGCTACTCGGATAGAACCGTAACTCCAGTGCAGATTGTTAGCGAAGCTCTCGGGAAAGGTTTAGACGCTATAGCAATCACTGACCATAATGACATAGCATCAATAGAACCAATCAGGCAAGTTGCCAAAGAAGTTGGCCTTGTAGTTTTTCCCGGCATAGAGATTTCTACCAAAGATGCTCACCTATTGGCTTTGTTTGAACCTGATTACCCAATTGAAAAGCTTGAAGAGTTTTTACCAGTAATTGAAATACTCAGAGAAGATAGGGGTAAAAAAGAAGCAATGGCCGCAAGCTTCGAAAAGGTATTGGTGAAGATTAAGGAATTTGGTGGTATTGCCATAGCTGCACACGCAAACAGCGATAATGGAATACTGGATTCAGCGAAAAGGCTTAGATACAAACAAGAAGTATGTCGAAACAATGATCTTTGTGCCTTAGAACTATCCAGGGAGGACCATATCCGGAATTTTACAGCCGGAAAAGTGCCAAATTACCCTGCAAAGGCATGCGTCTGTGGTTCTGACGCCCATTCTCTGGCCGAAATAGGCCAAAGATACACATATATTAAAATGGACCAGATTACGTTAAATGGAATCAAGCATGCCCTCTCCGATTACCTTATAAAAGTCAAATTCCCATGGGATTCGGCAATACCGTCGTATCCTAAGATACAAAGCCTGACTGTCAACCAAGGTTTTTTCAAAGACATTATTTTCAACTTTCATCCGAATCTGACTTGCCTTGTTGGCGGCACCGGAGCTGGCAAATCAACTGTTATAGAGTTTCTCCGCTACTGTTTTAACGATATATCATCGTTTGAGGAAATCTCCGATGACACCCATGGAAAAGTTATGAAACTGGTTGGCGAAGGCGGAAAAATAACAGTAAAATATTTCACGGATACCGGAGAAGAAGTCACCATAACAAGAGAAGTGAATGATCCAGCTTTTGAAGAACCTGATATATCAATAGCAGACCAAAGTGGACATGAAGCAGCTTTGATAAACAAACCTATTTTTTTAGCCAAGGTGAAATAAGAAGGATAGCATCGAATCCTGTGAGCCAAATGGAATTGATCGACCGATACATCGATATAGCGTCCGAGAATCGGCTGGAAGCGGAATTGGTTAACAAACTTAAGACTAACGCATCCCTACTTGTAGAAACGGTAGACAATCTCAATGCGCTTAATGAAGAGTTAAACGACCCTGATAAGGGAAAGGCTGCGCTCGAAAAAGAGAGGGATAGGCTAAGAGAGCAATTAAAGAATCCGATTTTTACCGAGTTTCCTAAATGGGAAGCGGAGGACAGGTTTATTACTCAAACCATTGAAGGTATTGACAATTCACAGCTATCTATGAAGGTGTCTATTGAAAATACCAATATCGACGACTACTTCCCTGGAGCGCTAGAAAGCACAAGCCCAAATTTTTCTATACTTTCAAAATTGAATGAAGTTCCAAAGACATTCAAAGCGAAAATAAGTTCTTTACAAGGGCAGTTACTTAAAGATTCTACGGAGATCAAAGCACAAGCGCAAAAAATACATGACAGTTGGGACCCATCATTTTCCGCCAAGAAAAAAGAGTATGACGAGTATTTAAAGAAACTCGGAGCCGATGATATCAATAAAGCGCAAAGGCGCCTTCGCACTCTTAATGCTCGACTTGCAGATCTGGCAGAAATCGAAAAAAGATTGTATCTTTGTCCTCAAAAAGAACAGGATATTGGAAGGAGCGTGGAAATCTCATCAAACAAATGCTTGATGCAAAGGGGTCCAGGCTTAATAAACGCATAGCTAAGTCAACTGAATGGGAAAACAAATTGAATCACAAAATCAAGATTAAGATTGAACCCAACGCCGTTGTCAGTCAGTACCTTCCAAAACTCAGGGAATTAACTTCAGGTTCATATGCTCGAAAGGGAAGCATTCATCAAGAGCTTTGTCCGAGAAGTCACGGTAAAAGACGGCGAAGTCAGGCTTCTGTATTCTCTGCCGCTAACACAGGAAGGACTGGATCAGGAGAAGCTATAAGTTCTGCCTATTGTACAGTATGGTGGGCAGTATTGGATTTGAACCAATGACCCCCTGCGTGTGAAACAGGTGCTCTAACCACTGAGCTAACCGCCCCAAATCAAGAAGCTGTCCAAGAAGCAACGAGTAGAGAGTCAGGGATTTGAACGGCCTGCTCTTTCTATGTCCTGCCCGCCAGCGCCGTGCGGGACAGCTGAAATCGTATTTTAACCGAAATGGTGAGCTTTGTAAATCCAGTAACATCAACAGGCATTTGCAACTTGTCGTGTTAGGGTATTGCCAAGAGTGCCTAAGTAGAGTATACTATAGCCATCCTGAAAAAAGCCTGATAGATGGAATAAAAAGATGGCTAATAAATTCTGGAGTAAGACCAATATTTTTGGTTTTGCTGGATTACTCGCTTACGCTGTTACCACTTTGGTCTTATTTATCCCCTTTAAGGGAGAACCATCTATGAGTTTAATAGATTGGCGCTCGCCACTGGGGATTGTTGTTATAGTCCTTTTTATTTTAAGCGTTTTTCTTTATATATACGGTATATTAAAACGTGAAAAGGAAATGAGTTTCTCAGATAAGAAAACCTTGGTAGAGGAAAGAAAGCAATATCTACCGAAAATGAGAGAATTAATAGGCAAGCGTCTAACTCTATCGAAACAGATAGCCATTAGGGCGAGTAAGGTTACTCTTGAACAATATAAGCTGCAATACTTAAATAACACATGGCCATATTTTATTCATCGTAGAAAACACTACGAGCCAGTAAAGATATTAAGTTCCCTATGGAAACAGGGTTTTGCTTGGGACAATCTTCATTATCGATATTTGAAAGAAAATGATAATCAATATCAACAAATTGTAAGTTCATATAACAACTATTTAGCTAGGATTGAAGATAAGAAAATAAAAAAATATTTAGATACATTATGGTTATTTGAGCATATAGGACACTCATCATATATATTTGCTCTTATATCTTTAAATCACACTAATAAAATCAGGAATAATTCCTTTGGTACGAGAGGGGGATATAAAGGCAAAGATATAAGTGAAAATGAAATAAAAAAACAACTAGACGATGTTGAAAAAAGAATTACAGAACTAGAGAGAGGCGAAGACCTATGACATTCGTTAGAGCAAAAGAGATACCGCCACATTCAGGAAACTGGTATGACTATGAAGTTAAAACCGTTCATGAAGGCGTACACGTTAGACAAAAAGTGCTTCAATATCTGGGGAAACATGGCGGCGATTATTCAGGTCGGTTAATCGGAACTACTGGCAATCGTTCTGTTGGAGTTCAATCCAATATGGCAAGTGCCAATTCTCCGAAGCCAGTAAAACAGATTGCGCCCAAAGTCACCTGTAAGATTTGCCAGTCTCAGAACACACGCAAATACGGATTATATAAAGGCGTTCAAAATTACTTCTGTAATGATTGCCATACTAAATTCACCGGCACGGATGCACTCGCTCATGGGCGAGTATCACCGTCTCATATTGCGAGCGCCATGAACGAATATTATTCCGGTATGTCATACCACGAAATTGAAGCCAATATCGAGCAAAACACGGATGGTGAAGTCTCGCATACCGCCGTTCAAAAGTGGGTTAGCAAATTCACCAATAAGGCTATTAGTGAGACTAAAGACCTACATCCGAAAGTGGGCGATACCTGGATTGCCGATGAAACGTTTTTACATACGGATGTAAAATACAAAGACCCGAAAGGTGTTTGCTTCTGGGATATTATTGACGCTGATACCCGCTTCCTATTAGCGACAATAGTTACTACTTCCCGGAATAAGCAGGATGCTAAACGTCTCATGGAATTAGCCGCTAAACGTGCTGGTAAAAGTCCTAAAGTTGTCGTCACGGATAAACTGGGTGCTTATATTGACGGTATCGAATTAGCTTACGGAAGTGATACTAGACATCGGCAAGGCTCGCCATTCGATATTGAGAATAGCACTTCGCTAATTGAACGTTTCCATAACACCTTAAAAGACCGAACAAAGGTAATGCGGGACTTAAAAGACACACGAACACTTAAGCGGTTTACCGATGGTTGGTTGGTGCATTACAACTTCTTTAGACCGAATATGGCATTAGATAATAAATCACCCGCGATGGTCGCCGGATTAAACTACGATTGCCATGACTGGGCGGATGTCGTGGGTTTCAAGAAAACGCCGCTAGTCCAGACGCTTGAGCCTGAAATAGTGCCATCGGTAGAGAGTGCCTAATGGATACGAGAAGTTGCAAATACCTTGAAAGGTCTCTCACTCTGTAAGACATACATGAAAAGCATCGATATTTTTGGTGGAGTATGTTCACTTTTTGCTAACAAAATGTAGACAAAAGTCCACCGAATTGTTTTGCTGAGCACTGGATTAACTGCTTCATTGTGGTTTAGGCACTTGATTACCAGATGCCTGGTAAGAGACGATGACGCACCTGACGAGCATACTCAACATAACCAGTCAGCTCGGCCTGTAAGGTGCGGTCTTCGAGAGCTGTGCGAAGGATGAGCAGAATTGCGTTCAATCCGCTGGCTATTAAAGCCCACCAAGAAGCGAGCAGAACTGGCACGGCCAATTCATACAGAATCGCGCCGACGTAAGCCGGATGACGCAGATAGTGGTACGGGCCGCCTGTAGCAACAGCGTGACCACGCTCGAACTGTATGCGAACGATCTGCGAGAAGAAGGTGTTGGAGGCTGTAGCCCATACTACCAGGGCATAGCCCAAGATGCACACAGTCAACGCAGCAATTTGAGCAGCTAAAGGAAAACCGCCCGTCCAGCCATAACGCTGATCAAGTCCGGCGACGATATATCGTACCAATTGTGTAAGGCCAAGGATGCTCATGATGGCTGTGTCCCAGTGCTTAGCTCCCTTGCGAGGCCCCAGGCGCTCAGCCAGCAGGTCTGGGTTGAAGCGGAAGATAACGATGGACGTCGCCGTGATCCAAGCCAACATTACAGCTATAGATGCCCAGGCAGGCCACCAGTTAATCTGCCCGGATGACCAGAACAGAGCCACACCCATGACGACAATCCCCATAGTCTCACGGATTGCATAACGTGCGATGAGCTTTGTGTCCATGTCCTTTCGCATCCTAAGTCGTGGTCTTCTTTGAGATAATTATACCACCAAGGCTGTCACATCTTATGACTTCTTGCTGCAATATCCTACCAGAAAGCAGACAAAAAGCCGGCTAATGCGGTTTGATATTGGGAAACCATGGGAAGGTTATTGAAAAGACCCTTGATGAAGGGAGCCTATTTTGAGATGGTTTACGAGTAGTTCTCGGTATTGTCCCCAATGGTGGAGCTGGGGTATCAATAGGTAGAACTTTTGAGTTGGAATTCAGTCTATCTTTATGACACGACAAATATCTGCCACCTTGAAAGGCAAGGTAATATAACAAGCAATAGTTACCCAACAATTGCCTCGATTGTGCAACAGCGAACAAAGCAAGTTCAAGTTAAAGTTCAATGTGACACAAACCATCCCCTTGTTTCTCATTGACCGTTTCGGCATTGATAAAACGCTGGCGGCATCAATGCTCTCTAATTTACTCTGCTGGCTTCTGGGCGGGCCCTTTGGGAGGGTATCTCTCCGACCGCCTGGGGCGCGTGCCGGTAATCATCACGGCTTGTCTTATTGCCGCTCCTGCCATCTTTCTTCTGAATGTAGCACGTTTTGGCTTTGCTATTGTTATTCTGCTTCTGGCGCTGGGCATGAGCAGTTCCGTGCGTTCACCAGTGCTTGAGGCTTATATCTTGGGGCGGACGGGGATGAGCCACCGTTCCACAATTCTTGGCATCTATTACTTCGGAAATATGGAAGGCGGTGGGCTCATGATTCCGGTCATCGGCCACCTTATTGACCGCTACGGCTTTTCTACCAGTTACCTTGTTGCCGCCGTTACCATAAGGCACTCGGTAACGTGACGCCTGCTGATGTCTTATATGGCAGGAGAGAGGAGATTCTGGAGCGCCGAAAGGAGGTGCAAATACAAACAATTAATCGTCGCAGAGAATACAAT
>Ga0315295_10006128_pt1 | contig 10263 bp, 10 predicted proteins | sample YL17G14_0_MG_FD_204453 | JGI IMG/M metagenome (GOLD analysis project Ga0315295, IMG submission 204453) | Sediment microbial communities from Yellowstone Lake, YNP, Wyoming, USA - YL17G14_0 | ecosystem: Environmental > Aquatic > Freshwater > Lake > Sediment | place: USA: Wyoming | collected... | reverse complement strand
ATATACATACAATCAAAGACAGGGCGGACACAACGGAAGCAGCACTTCAGATAAGCGGAACCGGCGGCGCGGTAATAGTGAAAGAGCTTTCCCTTGTTGAAAGCTTTATCAGAAGCCAGGACGTGAAGGAATCTTCCCGGCGCTTATACGAGCGGACGCTTAAGCTTTTCCTGAAATGGGCGAAGGACACTGGGCTTTCAATGGCGGAAATTACACGGGCGGAAGTATTGAGATACAAGGACGGGCTTCTTGCAGACGGGAAAAGCCCCTTGACAGTAGGCGGATACCTTACAGTAGTACGGAAGTTTTATGAATGGGCGGAAGGCTTGAAGCTTTACCCGAACATAGCGAAGGGAATAAAGACCCCGAGACGGAAACAGCAATTCCAGAAACAACCGCTTACCGAAGACAAGGGCCGGGAGCTTTTAGAATACTTCCGGGGCGCGGCGCTTCGGGACTTCGCGCTTGTGAACCTTCTTATACGCTGCGGGCTTCGGACCATAGAAGCAAGCCGGGCGCTTGTGGAAGACATCGAGATACGCGGGGGGCGGCGGGTGCTATGGGTACACGGCAAGGGCCGGGACAGTAAAGACGCTTTCGTAGTGCTTACCGATAAGGCTTATGAACCGATACGCGCTTACATTGAAGCCCGGGGCGCGGTGAAGGCGGACGAACCGCTTTTCCTTTCCGGGTGCAATAGGAACCAGGCGGGGCGGCTTTCCACGCGGGCAATAAGCCGGATATGTAAGGACGGGCTGAAGGCGATCGGGCTTGATGAAAAGACCTTCACGGCCCATAGTTTGAGACACACAACGGCGGTAAATATCCTTCGGGCTGGCGGGAACCTGGGAGACGCGCAAGGCGTTTTAAGACACGCGAACCCGGCGACGACTCAAATATACACGGCGACCATGAACGAAGAGCTACGGCTTCGGAACCCGGCGGAAGCGCTTATAGACGGGATACTATGATACTGGAGAAGGTAGACTTCACGGCCCGGCGGCCCGTCGCTCCAGTAGTGGCGGCCCCTCCCCTGCCCGAAGCCCCGGCGCGATCGGCGGCGGATAGCCCGGGCAATATACCCGAAACCCCGAAGCCCACGGGCGGCGCTTGCCCGGCGATCTATTCAAAGCGGCTGAAGATGAATTTATACCCTTACCGGAACCCGGACACGGGGCGGGTAATAGGAGTAACAACCGAAGCCGGGGACAAGCTGACGGAAGCGGATATAGAAGCCTTCCGGCTGATAGATATTACCTTCGGGATTGAAAGTATAGAACTATTGACACGGGGCGCGAAATAGTATATTTATCTGAAATAAGGATAATAAAAGGAAGAAGGGAAATATGGAGACAGGCGACCTTTTAAGAAATGTAATATACCCGGCGATCTTTGACCGGGCGGACAGCGCTTTTTCTGAAATGAAATTCAAGCGGCGCGGTAATGCCTGGCATAGCCCTTGTAAGCTGGACGGAACGGCCCCGAAGACGGCGCGGACAGATAAGACCATAATAACCGGGCGGTTTTTCCGGCTTTATGAACAAGGCGGGGACAGTATTTCCTTCTGGGACTATGTGGCGAACCGGGGCGGGCTGGCGAACAATCAAGACATACTTAAGCGGCTGGCGGAGCTTGCCGGGACGGTCCTTCCTTCGCTTGACCCTGAAGCAATGAAGCAGATAGAACAGAAGCGCCGGACGGCGGACTTGTGGGCGGCTATTGCTTCATACTGTCAAGGGTGCTTAAAGAATGCGGAAAGCCCGGACGCGGTGAAGGTACGGGAATACCTGGCGGCGCGCGGATACAAGCCCGAGCATATAGAAGCTATGGGGCTGGGCTTCATGCCTTCACGGGCGAAGCTTTTTGAACACCTGGGGAAAGACTACGCGGGCGAAGAGCTGGAAGCAATTAAAAGGCAATTGACACAAGGGAGCGACGGCAAGCCTTACGGGGCTTCCTGGGGAATAGGGGAGACACACAAGCTTATTATCCCTTACACGGCTTCCGGGCGGATTATAGGAATAGTGGCGCGGATAACTTCCGGCGAAAAGCCGAAGTATTGTTACCCGAGCGGGCAAGGCTGGAGAAGGCCGGAGCTGTTTCTTCTTAACGCAATACGCGGGGACAAAGACCTTGTAATAATGGAAGGCTTCTTTGACGCGCTGGGCGCTTCCGTAGTGGCGAAAATAGAAAATGTAGTAGCGCTGGGGGACACGGGGCTTAATAGGGAGCGGATAGCAGAAGCGAAGGCCCGGGGAGCGCGGAAAATTACCTTGTGCCTTGATAACGACGAAGGCGGACAAGGGGGAACGGAGAAGGCGCTTCGGGAGCTGAAGGAACACGCCCCGGACCTTCCCGTATATGTGGCGCTCCTTCCCGAAGGAAAAGACCCGGACGATCTGCTTAAAGATCGCGGCCCGGACGCTCTTAAGAAAGCCATAGACGAAGCAATACCCGGCTGGAAATACGCGCTTCAAAATATCGTAAACGAACACGCCGGGGAAGAGCTGACAGACAAGAGCAAGGCAGAGCTTGTAGAAGAGCTGGAGCGGGCGGCGGCGGAGATCGCCAGCCCGACGGAGCGGGACGAAGCCTACGCGCTTGTAATAGGAAACCTGGCCCCTTACGGCATAACGAAGGAGAGCTTCCAAAAGGCCACGGAAGCCATAAGGCAGCGGGAGCGCGAAGAGAAACAAGGCAAAGACATATCCGGGCTTCTGGCGGAAGCTGGAAGGCTTCAGAACGAAGGGAAGCAGAAGGAAGCGCTGGACGTTCTCCAGAAGCGAAGCCGTGAGCTTCAGGCCCGGGGCGCGGACTATTCGGCGCTTCTTGCCACGGTGAAGGAAAGCGATATTCAGGAAGCTATTAAGCGGCAACCGGACAGCCTGAAGAGCGGGTATAATATCGGCGCGGACGAACTTCTTTTTCCGGCTGGAGCGCTTTCTATAATTGCGGCCCCGACAAGCCACGGGAAGAGCGCCCTTCTCCTTAATGTGCTATTGAACGCGGCGAAGGAATACGCGGGAAAGAACTTCCATTTTTTCAGTTATGAAGAAAGCCGGGAAGCGGTCCTTATACGCGCTTTAAATAATTATGCTGATATGAAATTAAGTAAGAACAACCGGCGGACCATAAAAAGCCATTACCGGGGAGATGAAACCTTCGGGAATGTACCGGCGGAATTTCTGACAAAGAAGAGCGCCTTCTTTCAGGAAATGATAGAACCCGGGCGGGTAAATATCCATTATGCTTTCTACACGGCCCAGGAGCTTCTGGAAGCGATACGATACTTGAAAGACCACGGGAACGCGGGCGCGATCTTCATAGACTATATGCAGCTATTGAACAAGCCAGGCGCGGGGAATAGTAGACAGGAAGAGCTTAAAGAGATATGCCTTGACCTGAAAGACATAGCCATAGAAACGGGGCTTCCTATTATTCTGGCGGCACAATTTAACCGGGAAGTGACTTCTCCCTTAAAGCTATTTCTTCAGAATATCGGGGAAGCGGGCGACATCGAGCGGGCGGCTAATTTAGTGCTGGGAATATGGAACGGCAATTTTAAGCCCGAGATAGGGAAGGACACAAAAGAAAAGGATATAGCGGCCCTGGGCTTCAGTAAGGACACACTTCTTTATGAAGGCAAGCTTTACATAAAGGTATTGAAGAATCGGGACGGCGAAGCGGGAACAAGCGGCTTTCTGGACTTTGAAGGAAACACGGGGACAGTAAAGAACCCGGGAACGGGGAAAACATGGTAGGGAAAGTAATAGCCTTCAGCAATCACAAGGGCGGAGTAGGGAAGACTTGCAGCGCGGTGAATGTAGGCGCGGGGCTGGCGCGGGCGGGCAAGAAGACGCTCCTTATTGACATAGACCCACAAGGGAACCTTACCACGGCTTTAGGGATTCAGAACCCCGAGCGGACGATATACGGGGCGCTGCGGGGCAACCATAAGCTTGAAGCCACGAGCGCGGGCGATCGGCTGGACGTAGTACCGGCGGACATAGACCTTTCAGCGGCGGAGCTGGAGCTTTCAGGCGAAGCGGGCCGGGAGTATATCCTTCGGGAACTTCTGGAAGAAGTGAAGCCCCGATATGATTACATCTTGATAGACTGCCCGCCTTCGCTGGGATTGCTTACCATAAACGCGCTTACAGCGGCTAAATACCTTCTTATTCCCTTACAAGCTGAATTTCTGGCTATGAAAGGGATTACAAAGCTTGTGGAAATAGTGGAGAAGGTACGGGCGCGGCTTAATAAGGAGCTGGAGCTTGCCGGGGTATTTATGACACAATACGACCAGCGGAAGACCTTAAACAAGCGGGTAATGGAGACGGCGGAAGCCCGCTTCCCGGGGAAGGTATTCACGACGACCATAAGGAATAATGTGGCGATAGCGGAAGCCCCGGCCGCGGGACAGGACATCTTCAGGTATGCACCTTCCAGCAACGGGGCGGAAGACTACGCGGCGCTTGTTAAAGAGGTTATTAAGAAAACATAGAAATATCTGAAATAAGAGAAATAACATAAACAGGAGAAAGGGAACCATGAAAAAGAATCTGGGCGGGCTTGATGCTCTTATAGGTGGAGACACAAGGGCGGCGGTAAAGGACAACGGGAACGGGAAGGCGAAGCAGGGACGACCGAAGACGAACTTCACGCCGGACTTATTGCCCGAAGACGAAGACCGGGCTTCTATCATTGTTAAAACGAAGACCTGGGACCGCTTCAAAGCGCTGGGATACTGGGAGCGCCGGAAGCAGAAGACGCTTCTTGATACTATCCTTACGGCTTACCTGGACGGCTGGGAGAAGAAACACGGGACTATTAAGCCGATACCGGCGGGCGCGGATAAATAACCGAAGGGGGGAATAAATGGACAAGGCGACCTTTGAACACGAAATGAACCGGGCAAAGACCTTTCAGGGGCTTGAGACTGACCGGGCGGAATATTGGATAGGATACCAGCGGGGGCTTCGGCGGGCTTACCACGGGGAGAGCTTCGGGACGGCTGAAGAACACGCCTTATGGCTGGGGGCTTCAGATAACTACGGGGATGACCCTATACGCCGGGCGCGGGGGGAAGGATACCGGGACGGGCTGGCGGGCAAGGCAAGGACATGATGCGGCTGGTGCGCGGGCGGCTGTACAATCGAACGAAGCAAACGAAAGCAGAGGCAGGCGCGAAGGGCGGCGCAAGCAAAGGTCAAAATGATACTTGCTTACCTGATACCGCTCAGAAGATCGCCCAAGACATCCGGCGTAAGCGCGGCGACGGTGAAGCGTGACGCTCATCGAGGCACCGAAGGACACGGTTCTGGTTCTGCGGGTCAAATTGAGCCTCAGAAATAACCCGATAGCGGCTTAAATAGCTTCTATGGCAATAAACATTACATTACAGCCATAGAATGAGATAGGGGAAGGGAACAATGGAAACGACAGACACAAAAGAAGACGCCATCGCTGATTTTAAGGCGCTTGTTATCGCTGAAGCAGAGAAGGAAGGGCTTGCCGGGGCGGTGCTGGAAGCTTTCAAGCGGGGAATAGACCTTCATTTTTCCCGGGGCGCGGACTACGCCAAAATACAAGCGGCTGGGCGACGCGCCGAAGACTTCACGCCGGAAGAGACGGCGGAGAGCATGGAAGCCATAAAGAACTTCATGCACGAAGACCTTGACCGGATAGGCGCGATAGTGGAGCGGACGGCCCCGGCTGGAGCTGCGGACATCCTGAATAAGCCCGCCATTATAGAGCTTCGGGAATACATGATAGGCCGGGCGCGGGCGGCTTTATCGGACGGCGCGGAAGCCTTCCTTCCTGAAGCGATACGAACACTTGACAGGCTTATACTTCACCACTATTCGAGGCGGAACATAGACAAGGAAGGGCTTTTCGATTACCACAAAGACCTTCAGGGACACAAGGAATACGGCTTTCTGGACAACCTTTTTACCTTTTGCTGGGCGGAAGACGGCGCGGACAATAACGAATTTATTTCCCTTATTGAGAAGGTGAACGGGGAGAAAGTACGGGACTGGAAACACCTTCAGGAAATTACCGGCATAAATGAGCTTACCGGATACGAAGGGAAGATAAACCTGGGAACCCCGGAAGCCAAAGAGAATGCCCGGCGGGAGCTGACGGAAACCCCGGAAGCCAAAGAGAATGCCCGGCGGGAGCTGACGGAAACCCTTAAAAAAGCGGTAGAATACCGATACCAGACGGCGCTTGAAGCGGCGCTTAACAGCGGGGCGAAGTATAAAGACCTTCTGGCGATAGACCCGGAAGCCTACGGGATTACCGGGGAAAGCATTGTAGGAACCGAAGACGCGGAGCTTGCCCGCTGGGATAAGGGAACATACCAGAAAGAGAAAATCCGGGAATCAATCGGCTTCTGGGCTTCTTTAATTGAAGGCAGCTATATGAGACCAGACCTTCACACGATAGCGGAGAAGCTGGAAGCGCCCTATAATGAGATATGGGAAGCAGCGGAAAAGTATAGGTTTTAAGCCTTATGGAAGACCTGAAAAAGAAAGAAGCATTTATCGAGCTGCGGGCGCAAGGCTTGTCTTTCGATAAGATTACCCGGAAGCTGAAGGTATGTAAGCAGACGCTTATTGACTGGAGCAAGGAGTTGGAAGAAGAGATCGGGAACCTGAAGGCGATCGAGCTTGAAGCCCTTTATGAAAAGTATTTCCTTCTGAAAGAGAACCGGCTTCAGACCTTCGGGGAGCTTCTGGCGCGGATGAGCGCGGAGCTGGAGAAGCGGAACCTGGCGGACATACCCACGGACAAGCTTCTTGATATAATGGGGCGATACCAGGCGCTCATTAAAGAAGAGTACACGGAACCCCGCTTCCAGACTTCGGAAGAGATACACGAAGCGAAGGAAGACAAGCGGGCGCTGGGCGACCTGACGGACACGGCCCCGGCTTACCAGAAACTAAAGATAGCCTGAAAGTAGACCATGAGAGCAACGGAACAAGACATAGAAGCGAAGGACATAAAGCGGCTTCTCCTTCGGGCTTATAGCCGATACCGGCGCGGGGAAATAACCGAAGCAGCGGCCCGACAGGAGACTTTCCTTCTTAATTCAGTATTGAAAGCGATAGAGACGACAGACATTGAAGAGCGCCTTCAGAAAATAGAAAGCCTTATGGAAGGAAATAAATGAACAAGAAAATTGACATAAGCAAGATACTGGCGAAGGGGAGCGCGAAGCAGCGGGCGCTTATTTACTTCAATAATATCGGGGAGAAAAACCGGCAACCGGGAACGGGAAAGGACATAGAGCGGGCCGGGAAGGGCTTTCTTACCGAAGCGGAAGAGCGGCAACTTCATGCAAGTTTTAAGACTGACGCGGAAATAAATCTTTACAATAGATACAATAAATTATTAAAAGCAATATACCAGAAAACTACGGCGCTGGCGGCTATGCTTTTTCAGTACCGGGAATCAATAGCAAGCCTTACCGGATACTGTCTTTTATACCACGGCTATACTGAATTTGCGGACACCTTGAGCGGCTTATACTTCGAGACGAAGACCCCGGAAGAGAAGAAAAAGGTATTGACCTATCTTGAAAAACACAAGCTGTATTTATGGGCGGAAATCGGCCCGGGGAAAGACCCGGACACGGACGGCATAAGATTACTGCCCGGCTATGATTTACCAAAGGGGAAAGACTGGAAAGCCCCGAAGATACCACGACAGACCCCGAAGATACGGGACGTAGTAGAAGCCTATTCAAAGCGGGCAAAAGGGGACATGGCAAATTGTAAGGCGGTGCTGAAGGCGCTTCGGGACATGATAGCGGAAACCGGCTTTAAGGTGGAAGAGCAGATAGACGGACTTGACAGAATAGACAAAGACCTTAAAGAAGACAAGGCCCCGCTTCCGAAATTCAGCAGGCAGAAAACAGAAGCCGGACTTCTTACCGGGGACGACCTGAAGCGGAAGAAACAACTGGAAGAAATATTCGGCCCGAACTGGCTTTTCCCGGAATACGACGAAGTAGAGATGGACGAAGAGCTATACAATACGACCGTAAGGGACATAAAGAAATGGGCGGAGCTATGAAAGAGAATATAGACGCTTCGCCCCTTCCAGTAGTACCAGAACGACCGGCGGCATTGCCCGGACAAGTAGCGGCTGGGGAGAAAGTAGCGCCCGTACCGACATTTAAGGTATCAGGCCATTATGTCAACCAGAAGACAAAAGAAATAGAAAACTATGCGGAGCAGCTCACCTTGTGGGACGCGCTTAACCCGACAACAAAAGAAGGCGGCGATATTGCCCGTTTTGACCCTTATAGGACGGAAATAGTAGTACAAGCCCTTCGATTGACAACAAGGGAAGACAATGTAATAAACGGCCTTATGAGACTTCTTAAAAGGAAAAGCAAGGGCGGCGATTACATGGGGAACTTGAAGCCTTGTGTAATTAGATACGGCGGCGAAGACCGGCCCGCCCCTTCGTTTGAATGTAGTCTACACGAAATAGCGACGGAAGTATACGGGAACGATTATTCGGGAAGACAGATAGAATTGATTAAAGAAACGCTGGAAGGACTTAAGGAAAAGCGGCGGCTGATAAGTTACCGAAGACGCAACGAAGCGGGAACCACAAAGGTAATAGAAGAGTATATTCCTCTTGTTAAAGAATACCTTGTTGTTGATAACGTGACGGACGCGGAACTTGCGAACAATACATACCGGGAAAAAGGGAAAATAGCACTTATTATTAATCCGCTTTTAATAGACCAGATCGACAAGATATTCATTGAATACCCGGAAGACATAGACCAGCGGACAATGATAGCGGCGGAAGCATACAATAACCGATACCCGGAAGCGGTAAATAGGCTTCGGGATTACCTTATACGCGCAATACAGACAAACAAAAAGCTGGAGACTACGGAAATAAACGCCGACAAATTACCCGGGAAGCTGGGGCTGGAAAGATATGTCCACGAAGGACGGCAAAAACTGATAAAACAGAATACCGATAAGGCTTTAAAAGCTGTCCGGGCGCTGGGGCTTGTGACAAAAATAGACCGATTAACCGGCGCTGAAGGACAATGGAAATATGTCTTTCACCTTAATAGAGACTGGCAATAAGTTACCGTACCTTTTTGCAGTGATTACCGTACCTTTTTGCAGTGATTACCGTACCTTTTTGCAGTGATTACCGTACCTTTTTGCAGTGACCCTTTTTATAACCCCTTGATATTATTGATACTTCCAAACTTTCAAAACGGAGTTAGACTTTAATAGACTCTATTAGAGTCTATTATGGGAGCCGGGGGCTTTCGTTTCACTTCGCCCCGGCTTTAAGAAAAAAACCCCGGAAGGAGAAAAAAACATGGAGACAAGACAGAAACCCCGTTTTATTGCCCTTCCGGTGCTTCTTGTGGGCTTCCTTGTGGCGATCGGCGCGGCGGCAGGCCCGGGGACGGCAGAAAGCCCGAAGGACTACGGAAGCGCGGTAGTGGCGGAAGTAACCAGCATATACGACGGGGACACCTTCCGGGGAAACATTGCCGGATACCCGGCGATAATCGGGGAGCGGATACCCGTAAGGATTGCCGGGATAGACTGCCCGGAGCTGAAGGACAAGCGGCCCGAAGTGAAGGCGAAGGCCCTTGAAGCAAAACAATACACGGTTAAGCGCCTTCGGGAAGGCAAGAAAATAGAGCTTCTGGAGCTGCGGCGGGACAAGTATTTCCGTATTCTGGCCCGCGTAGTGATCGACGGCGAAGACTTGGGCGCGGAGCTTATTAAGGCCGGGCTGGCGAAGCCTTACGACGGCGGCACTAAAGAAGCATGGTAGACCCCATTAAACGACTGCACGCGACAAGCCACAAGCCACGAAAGACCCCTTCCGATACATCGGGAACCCCTGAAGGCCCGAAGCGAATTTAGACGGCTTGAAAAGCGCCACAATTGAAGACCCCTTTCCGGGCAAAGAACACAAGACAAGTTTACATAATAGTGTTATGCGGCGAAGCGAAACGACCGGCAAGGACGGCGGGCGGAGCATAACGACCTATTATGTAAAGCCCGCAAAGCACGAAGCGGCGCGGGCGGACTTGGCTTGAGATAGAAGCCCGGAAGCTATAATCGAAGGCGCGACGATCCGGCGGGACAACGGGAACAAAAGAAAGATAAAAAATACCTTGTTTTTCTGGAATAAAAGAATTATAATATATACATACAATCAAAGAAAGGGCGGACACAATGGAAGCAGCACTTCAGATAA
>Ga0315295_10006125_pt1 | contig 10264 bp, 7 predicted proteins | sample YL17G14_0_MG_FD_204453 | JGI IMG/M metagenome (GOLD analysis project Ga0315295, IMG submission 204453) | Sediment microbial communities from Yellowstone Lake, YNP, Wyoming, USA - YL17G14_0 | ecosystem: Environmental > Aquatic > Freshwater > Lake > Sediment | place: USA: Wyoming | collected... | reverse complement strand
GCAGGAATACCGCTGGAACGGGGCGACCTGGGACAGCTACGCGAACAACGATTTCTTTTTCCACACCAACCCCAACGCCAACCCCCGCGACGACAACGGGCACGGCACCCATGTCGGAGGCATCGTCGGTGCGGAGGAAGGGAACGGCCAGGGAGGGGTGGGGGTCTCCTTCGGCGCCGGTCTCATGCCCCTCAAGGTGATGGACTGTACCGGCAGCGGGTACAACTCCGACATCACCGCGGCTATCTATTATGCCGCGGACAACGGGGCCAAGGCGATAAACATGAGCCTTGGCGGCTCTTCCTCTTCCCAGGCCATGCAGGATGCGATAAATTACGCCCATACCGCGGGAGTGGTGGTCCTGGCCGCCGCCGGCAACGCGGGCGATACCAGCATCCAGTATCCCGCCGGATACGGTAACGTGATAGGCGTGGGGGCGACCACCAACCAGGACCAGAAGGCGAGCTTTTCCAACTATAACTCCAGCGTGGATCTGGCAGCACCCGGGCGTTACATATATTCCACCATGCCCACCTACGCGGTAGCCTTGAACAGCTGGGGTTATGCCCAGGTCTACGACTATCTCTCCGGCACCTCCATGTCCACCCCCATGGCCGCCGGCCTGGCCGCCCTCATCGCATCGCGCGAGCCCGCCTATACGCCTGCCGGGGTGGAGTGGGTGATGCAAGCCTACGCCGCCGACCTCGGCACGCCAGGCAGAGACGATTATTTCGGGTACGGGCGTATCGATGCCTTCGCCTCCCTGGGCGGCATGGGCACTCCCGTCATCACTGACCTCGCTCCGACCTCGGGCACCATCGGGTCGCAGGTGACTATCAACGGCTCGCATTTCGGCAAGGATCGTATTGGCTCATCCGTCTCCTTCGGCGGGGTGCAGGCGACCCAATACGACGCATGGTCGGACACCGCTATCGTGTGCCGCGTGCCTGCCGGCATTTCCAAACAGGTCCAGGTCACCACAACCACCCCCCTCGGCACCTCCAACGCGGCTACATTCGGCGTGGTGCCCTCCATCGACTCCCTGGACACCACCGTCGGCCCCGTGGGCACGCCGGTGACCATATCGGGCGCTGCCTTCGGTTCCCCGCGTGGGACGTCGAGTGTCTGGTTCGGTTCCGTACCGGTAACGGAGTACGGTTCATGGTCGGACACCACCATCGTGTGCAGCGTGCCCATGGGAGCCTCCGGCAATGTCCAGGTCACCGTGACCACGGCCGGCGGGACGTCGAACGGGCAGGGCTTTACGGTGACGCCCCATGTGGACGGCCTCTCCCCGACCTCAGGCCCTATAGGCAGGGAGATCACTATAGCGGGCAGCGCCTTCGGGTCCACCCGGGGCGCATCGATCGTCTCCTTCGGATCGACAGCAGCAGCTTCATACGGGTCGTGGTCCGATATCCAGATAAAGTGCACCGTACCCTCCGGCATCTCCGGCCAGGTGGAGGTGAAAGTGACGACTGCCGCTGGCACATCCAACGGCAAGACCTTTGGGGTAGTGCCGGGGCTGGGCGATATCGATCCCAGCTCCGCAAACATCGGCAGCAGGGTCACCGTAAGCGGGACCGCCTTCGGAGCGGTGCAGGGGAGCTCCTTTGTATCCTTCGGTGGGGCTCGTGCGGTCATCTACGATTCCTGGTCCAACACCGCCATCACCTGTTACGTTCCCGCGGGCATATCGGGCCAGGTCGAGGTAGCGGTGACCACCATGGCAGGCACGTCCGACGCGGTGCCGTTCACGGTTATCGCCCCCTCGCAGGGATATAACTGGTACCTGGCCGAGGGCTCCACCGCCGGGGGTATGGAGACCTTTATCCTGGTGCAGAACCCCGGGGACCAGGAGGCCAGGGTGAGGCTGGAGTTCATAACGGAGAACGGGCCGCAGGCCGGACCGACGGCCGTGCTGCCCCCGAACACCCGCTTCACCTGGAAGGCCAACGACTTCATCACTTCCTTTAACGTCTCCACCGCCGTCTACTCCGACCAGCCGGTGGTGGCGGAGCGGGCCATGTACGGCAACAACCGCACCTGGGCCCACGACTCCATCGGGGTCACCGCCCCCGCCCAGGCATGGTACCTGGCCGAGGGCTCCACCGCCGGGGGTATGGAGACCTTTATCCTGGTGCAGAACCCCGGGGACCAGGAGGCCAGGGTGAGGCTGGAATTCATAACGGAGAAGGGGCCGCAGGCCGGACCGACGGCCGTGCTGCCCCCCGGTACCCGCTTCACCTGGAAGGCCAACGACTTCATCACTTCCTTTAACGTCTCCACCGCCGTCTACTCCGACCAGCCGGTGGTGGCGGAGCGGGCCATGTACGGCAACAACCGCACCTGGGCCCACGACTCCATCGCTTACAGCCCGTAACGAACCACCTCCACCCGGAGGCGTAAGCATGCGGCGGCGGGTCAGATAAAGCGGCAACACGAAAAGGGGGCGCATGCACCCCCCCACCTTTCGCTTTTTCCGGGCCAGACCCCCCGGCCTGTGACCGTAGCTACCCGCACTTCTGGGTGATGAACCTATTATAATAAGAGGCGAAACGGACCCTGCGGTGACCGGAGAGTATAGGGGGCACTCCATGGACGAGAAATTCATCCTGGTGAACGACGTGGGCACCACTGGGACCAGGGCGGTGATATTCAATATGGAAGCCAAGGTGGTCAAGGAAGTCTACGAGGAGATACCCCAGATCTTCCCCAAACCGGGGTGGACGGAGCAGGACCCGGTCGCTCTCTTCAAGAGTTGTGTGGAAGTGACGGAGAAGGCCATGGAGCAAGCCGGGATCAAGCCGAAGGACATCGCGGCCATGGGCTTAGCCACCCAGAGGGCCACCAGCATGATCTGGGACGCGAAGACGGGGGAGCCGGTGTATAACGCCATCACCTGGCAGGACACCAGGATGTCGGACGTCTGCGAGAAGATCAACCACAGCTCCCTCTTCAAACTGCTGCACCTGGTCGGCGGTGCCTACCAGAGGATCGCGCCCTTGAGCAAAGGGCTGCGCAAGAACCTGGTGGGAAAGATGCTCATCACCGCCGCCCATTTCACGGTGACCCCCGCCCAGTCGTCGGCCCACGCCCGCTGGGTGCTGGACAACGTGCCGGATGCCGCGGAGAAGGCCAGGGCGGGCCGGCTGCTCCTGGGCACCGTGGACACCTGGCTGGTCTGGAACTACACCCGGGGCGCGGTGCACGCCACCGATTTCTCCAACGTGAGCGCAACCGGCATGTACGACCCCTTCGGGATGAGATGGAGCCCGCTGTTACTCAAGCCTTTCGGACTCCCCGGCGACCTGGTCTTCCCGGAGATAAGGGAGACCAGCGGCGACTTCGGCGTGACCGAGGTCTTCGGGGACCCTATCCCCATAAGGTGCGTCGTCGCCGACCAGCAGGCCGCGCTGTTCGGAGAGGCCTGTTTCGAAAAGGGCAGCGTCAAGTGCACCAACGGCACCGGGACCTTCATCGACATGAACACCGGAGACGAGCCCATGGCCTCCATCCACAAGATGACCCCCATGATCGCCTGGAAGGTGCAGGGAAAGACCGCCTACATGATGGAGGGGATCATCTCCAGCGCCGGGTCCTCCATCCAGTGGCTGAGGGATAACCTGCAGATCATCAAGGAGGCCTCGGAGTCTGAGGAGCTGGCCCTGGCCTGCGAGGATTGCGGGGGCGTGTACGTGGTCCCGGCCTTCACCGGGCTCACTGCGCCCTACTGGGACCCCTTCGCCCGCGGCACGGTCATCGGGCTTACCCGCGCCACCAGCAAGGGACAGGTGGTGAGGGCCACCCTCGAATCCATCGCCTACCAGTGCAAGGACGTCATCGAGGCCATGCAGAAGGACACCGGCATAGAGGTGAAGAGCATCAAGGCGGACGGTGGAGCCTCCGGCAACGACTTCCTGCTGCAGTTCCTGGCGGACATCCTGGATGTCGAGGTGGAGCGGCCGCAGATGCTCGAGGCCACGGCCCTGGGGGCGGCCTTCCTGGCCGGCATCGCCGACGGCTACTGGAAGTATCCCGACGATATCATGCGTATCCGCCGCGTGGACCGTGCCTTCACCTCCTCCATGGACGCCGTGATGCGGGAGACGCTGCACGCGGGATGGACAAAGGCGGTGGGCCGGGCTTCCCGATGGGCATGAACGAGGCGGCCTGGAAAGACGGGAGCTCCACGCCACCCGCTCGGAGGTCGGGCTCTACGATCCGCCGCTGCGGTGACGATCGCATCTCGTTGCTTTCCGCGCTGGCAGATGGCGGACCGTAGACCGGCGACGACATTCCCTTGACAGGAAAGAGGAGAGAACCTACCATTTTTCTTATAGTTAACGTTAACGTTAACGTTAATATCAAGATGGGTGTTTCCGACTGCCGTGTTCAGGGGAAAAAGAGAAAAGGACCCGCTGGGCTTGTCAGCAGATCCTTTCGAGTCGTTGAAGATCTGGGCAACAGCGAACATACGGGCAGGATCGTTGCATCGGGTATGGCTTGCGGTCTTATAGAAGGAGGTGCGGAATGTCCCTTCCCGACAGAGATAATCCCTACAGCTTCAACCCCTATCTCGAGTGGAGAAAGAACGTCGATTACTACGCAGACGACCCGTTCCTGCAGAGGATGGTACGCGCGTTCGCGGGTTCCGAGGCGGAGGAGGTGGACCGGGAGGCAAGAGAGTTTTCCCAGCAGGTGTCTTTCCGCTGGCGGGATCTCGCGGAGAGGATCGCCCTGCCGGAAAACCGGCCGTACATGATGCACTATGACGGCCACCGCAACCGTATCGACCGCATCGTCCGGCCTTACGAGGTCGAGGTCATGGAAAGAGAGGTCTTCGGCGAAGGCCTCTTCTCGGCCAGCACCTCCCCCTGGGACCGGTTCGTCAAGATCTACCTCTTGACCCAGAACTCCGAGGCCGGCGTCGGTTGCCCCGTGGCCTGCACGTGGGGCCTGGTGGCGCTGCTGGAGAGATTCGCGGACACGCCCGAGACGAGCCACATCCTCGCCCACGTAAAGGAGGGGATCAACGGGGAATTCGCCATCGGAGCCCAGTTCGTCTCCGAGATACAGGGTGGCTCCGATGTCCCCGCCAATCTGGTCGAAGCGGTGGAAGAGAATGGTAACTGGCGCCTCTACGGCAATAAGTTCTTCTGCTCCGCCGCCCACGCGGACTACGCGGTGGTAACGGCCAAACCCCGGGGGTCGGAAAGAGCCGGCCTCTTCGTCATTCCCATGTGGCTTCCCGGCAACAAGGAAAAGGAGATACGCAACGGCTACACCATCGACCGCCTGAAATGGAAGATGGGCACGGTCGAGCTCCCCACGGCTGAGATCACCTTCGATGGTGCGCTGGCCTATCCCGTGGGGCCCCTGGACCGGGGCGTGGCCAATGTGGTGGGTATCGTGCTGACCCTCTCCCGCCTGGTGGTGGGATTCGGCATGAGCGGCGGCATGGCCCGTGGTCTGCGCGAGGCCAGGAAATATGCGGAATACCGCACCGCCTTCGGGCTGGCGATCAAGGATTTCCCCATGGTGGCGGCGCAGCTTGCCACCATGGAGCATCGCGCCAAACGCGCCACGGCGGCGAGTTTCAAGGTATACAGGGATTTCATCGGCCTCCCCGGGGGTCTTTCGCCCGGCTTGACCACGGACGAGCCCCTGGAGCTGAAGAGAAAGCGCTTTGAGGTCAGGCAGTTGATCATGCTCCAGAAGATCACCGTGGCCTCGGATGCCAACGACGATGCGCGCCTGGGCATCAGTGTTTTCGGTGGCCACGGCGTAATGGAGGATTTCTCCAGTTTTCCGCGCATGCTCAGGGACGGCCTGGTGAACGAATTGTGGGAGGGACCGCGCAACGTGCTCCTGACCCAGATGCACCGGGATTTTCAACGTGTCGTGGCCTGGTATCCGCCGGCCGAATTCGTGACCGACCTGCTCGCGGGCGCGGATCCGGCCGTGATCGAAGAGTTTTCCGGGGAGATCCAGGAACTCCTTGCGATCCCGCATCTTTTCGAGATGAACGAACGTACCCTGGAGATCTGCCGACGCTGGGATGATTTCTGTGCCCGCCTTTTCCATGCTTACCAGGATCTCGCCCTTGCCGAAGCGGGATCGGCAGCGGCCGCGGGGAAACAGGGCGTGGAAGAACTCGTGAGAAGATGAAAGAAACGGCAGCAAAGAGCGACGACGCTGGTGGCGATCGACATATGGCAGCCGGAATAGAGGGGCTTCAGACAAAGACGACCATCTCCGAGCTGGCGGGGGAATTCGGGGTGACTCCCCGGGCGATCCGTTACTACGAAGAGGTAGGGCTGCTCTCGCCGCACCGCAACACCCCGACGAGCCAGAGACTTTATGACGATCGAGACCGGGCGCGCCTGAAGCTGATCCTGCGCGGCAAGCGCTTCGGTTATACCCTCGCTGAACTCGTCGATATACTCGAGCTCTATGAAGCAGACCCCACCCAGAAAAAACAGATCATACGCACCCTCGAATACGGATTCCAACATATCCGAGACATAGATGAAAGGATCGATGAACTACTGGAGATACGCGGCGAGATGCTGGAATTCGCCACGAGCTTCCTGGAGATCCTGGAGCTGGAAAGCGGCGATGGGGAGGATGTGGAGGGTTTTATCGCCCTGGCCAAGAAAGCGATCGAGGCATTCGAGGGGAAAGGGTCGCCTGCCGGGTACCGCACCGCGATAACCCACACCGGGAACGTAAGACAGGAAGGACGAGCCGTAAAACCGGCGCGGGAGAAATCGCATGCCCGTACGACATCGCACGGGACGGAGGAGGGATAAGGATGTTCGATTTTATCATGAGCGAGGAGCAGAAGGGACTGCAGCAGGAGATGTGCGACCTGGTGAGTTGGGTGCCCCGCCAGCTCATCCTGGACATGGACGCCATGATCGCTCCTTTTCCCAGCTTTTTCCTGGAGGAAGCGGGGAAGCGGAACCTGTTGGGGTTGCGTTTCCCGGTCGCGTACGGGGGTAGGGGGATGCAGTGGGCAGACGAGATCATCGCCATCTCCGAGATGTCCCTGGTGGGAGTCCCCCTCACTTGCCTCTACTCCCTGGTGAGCATCGTGGGCGAGTGTATAGTGCAGTTCGGCAACGAGGACCACAGGCAGCGTTTCCTGGTCCCCACCCTCAAGGGCGAGAAGGTCTGCGCTGAAGCCCTCACCGAGCCGCGCGGCGGCTCCGATTTCTTCGGCGCCACCTGCACCGCACGCCGCGAGGGCGATCACTACGTATTGCATGGCCAGAAGAGGTTCATAGTCGGAGCCGAAGGGGCCGACTATTTCATGGTCTATGCGCGCACCGACCCCGACGCATCCCCCCGCGACGGGCTGAGCTGCTTCCTGGTGGAGCGGGATGACAGCGTGGAGGTGAAGACCGTTTATGGCCTGATGGGGGCGCGGGGCAGCGGCACCGGCAGGGTGCTTTTCCGGGACACCAGGGTGCCGGTGGAGAACCTGGTGGGAGAGGAGAACGGGGCCTCCCATATCTTCTACCGCATGATGATACCCGAGCGTATGACCTCCGCCTCCGGTTGCGTGGGGGCCGCGCGCGAAGCCATCGAGGTGGCGGCGCGCTATACCACACGGCGCAAGGCCTTCGGCATGCAGATAAAGAACTTCCAGGCGGTTTCATTCATGATCGCCGAGAGCCTGGTCAAACTGGACTCCATGGCCAGCCTGATATGGATGACCGCCAGGGCCATAGACGAAGGGGTGCCCCACGGGCGCATGCGGCGCATGGTCTCCGAGTCCAAGAAGTACGCCACCGAGGCGGTATGGGATATCGTCTACAACGCCATGCAGGCGATGGGCGGCATCGCTTACACCAACGTATATCCCATCGAGAGGATGCTGCGCGACTGCCGCCTCCTCTCCATCTGGACAGGCACCAACGAGGTCATGAGTCTCATCATCCAGCACGAGTTCTACAAGGAGCTGGCCGAGAAGGTCCAGGGCAAACGCGACGTGGAATTCGACGCCCCCGAAGCCTTCAACGAAGAAGAGAAGATCTACGAGTAGATTCTTGTTTCTTTCATCGCGCCCGGGCCCGGGGGTAACGGTCCTCGCTCCGCACTCGCAGGTTGCAGGTAGCGCATAACCCCGGCCAGATACCGGAGCGCAGGCCTAATCTCGAGCATACTGCTCGCGAAGGTCGCTTCGGACCGACCCCCGGTTCCCGGGAAGTTGGCTGTGTAGATGGGCGTTCTTCCGATTCCGGGGCCTCCGGGTAATGATCTAGCTTTGCGTGCATGATGTCGTTTGCAGAGAAGAAAGCTTGACTTGCAAGGTGGCTGCGCCCGACCCGGTAGTCCCTGGGCCAGGGGCAGCTCAGATGAAGGCTTTGCCCGGACATCATGTCACCCGGGCAGGGGTCTATATGTGGGCTACGCACGGGCGTAATCCAAACTGCATGAAGACCAACCAGCCCGAGAACCATGGGGTCGGTCGGAGCGGAGCGTATAGAGCGGAGCGAGACCGCTACCCCTGGGCTCGGGCCGGAGGAAGGACTTACTTGGAGGGCTCGGGCCGGACGCTATAATCAGCTACGGGGGGCGAGGGAGGCGAGGAAAGGTCTCATCAACACCGACGCAGCCTCCTCCCCCCGCGGGATAAGCCAGTCCTCTTCGCATGCCTGCATGTAGATGAGGAAGAAGAAGATGAGTACGATGATCCAGGAGACGAACGCAGGATTGAGATCCGGGTCAAGGGTCCCCTCCTCGATGCCGGTCTGCATCAAGCCCTCGACCTCCTCGGCCCGCTCGTCCAGGAGGGCCTCGATGTTCTCCTGGAATTCCTTGGTAGCAGCCTCGGATATGGTGTTCACCACGATGCGCGACATCTCGGGGTTCTCCAGCCCGAATCTCAAGTGGTTGCGCATCAGGGCATCGGCCAGTTCGTTGAAGTCCTTCGCCGCCGGCATCTCGCTCCAGAGGTTGCTCACGATGGCGCCGTAGACCTCGTTACGCACGGCGTAGAAGAGTTCCCGCTTGGTGGGGAAGTAGCGGTAGATGGCCCGCTTGGTGATGCCGGCCGCATTCGCGATATCCGTTACCGAGGCGCCGTCGTAGTTCTTGGCCCCGAAGGCCTTTATGGCCGCGTCGATGATCTGCTGCCTGCGGTTGCCGCGCGTCCCGTATTTCCCGGCCATCCCCTCAACCCTCCACCTTGTCCGGCACGGAAATAGTCTTGAGCATGCGGTCGATGAGGTCCATGTACATGTCCTTCTGCTTGAACGGCACGTTCAGGCCCAGGGCGTTAGCGATATAGACTATCTCCAACAGTGCGATAAAGCTCCACGCGAAATCGGGAGCGTTCATCTCTTTAACCGCGGCTCCCTGGCGCTGCGCCTCCTCCAGCATAAAGGAAACGGCCTCGTGCAGCCGGTGCAGGCGTTCCACCGGCGACCTTCGCAGGCCTCCTTTTCCCAACTCGGGGATGGAATAGTAGTACGCGCGCATCTTGCTGCGGTGCCGCACGGTATAGTCGAAGATCGCCTCTGCCGCTTCGTGCAGGCCCTCCAGGGGGGTCTTCCTCTTCACGACGCGCCTCGTGACGTAGTTGGTTATATCCTCGACCGCACTGTTACGCAGCGAATCTACAAGGTCGCGCTTGTCGCGGAAATGTTGATAGAGCACCGGCTCGGTGATATCCGCCTCGGCGGCGATGTCCGCGGTGGTGCAGTTGTAGTAGCCCTTGCGGGCGAGGCAGCGCTCGGCTGCCTTGAGGATGCTCTGCCTTCTCTTCTCGGCCGACAATCTCTTCTTGCCCATGCCCTACCCCTTTTCGAACCGAGCAGACCCCTCCGTCAAAAGCGCGTTTCAGGGGATGGGACCCCGCGCAGGTTTAAAGACCAGTTACTAATATTTCTGGGATATGATAGCACACCGGCTCCCCGTGCGTCCCCGTGGTCCGGGTGGGGGGTCTCCTCCAAGGTTATGTCTCAATCTTCGCCGCAGGCGGGGTCCTCCTGTCCCGTACCCGCCCCGGGAGGCGCGCTTTCCGCGGCCGGATCCGGCGGGCCCTGCGTGCTTCTCTCCCTGGATTTTGCCTTGAGCCAGGCCCGGACAGCGGCCTTCTTGCCGTCGGGATCGCTGAGATCGAAAACCTCACCATCTATCTCGATACGCTTGTCTTCCATGAGCCCCGCCCAGGATATAAGCAGAAAGCAGGCTGACCATCTATTTCTCGGCCCGGCGATCGAGCGACTTGAATGCCCGCCCTGCTCTGCTC
>Ga0315295_10006124_pt1 | contig 10265 bp, 7 predicted proteins | sample YL17G14_0_MG_FD_204453 | JGI IMG/M metagenome (GOLD analysis project Ga0315295, IMG submission 204453) | Sediment microbial communities from Yellowstone Lake, YNP, Wyoming, USA - YL17G14_0 | ecosystem: Environmental > Aquatic > Freshwater > Lake > Sediment | place: USA: Wyoming | collected... | reverse complement strand
AAGATGGTTCTAAAAGCCCAAAGTAACATAGCTATAAACCTCCAAATTATGACACAGTTTCGTTGTTTATGACTATGTGAGTATTATACCCCCCTTGCGGACTGGTATCAACTATGTCAAGCCGGTGATTTTCTATTTATTTACGGGCTGTGCGACTAAGTCCCAAAAACACGGCTTTGCACACAGATTTCCCCAGTAAATTGCCCCAAACTACGTAACATTTTCCTATGGATTACCCATAAAAACAACCGGGGCCTATCCCGATTTACTTGGGATAGGCCCCGAACTGATACAAAAGTACCGGTTAACTGACACTTTTAGAAAGTATTAACGTTTCCTGCGAATGCCATGCAGAGCCAATCCACCAAGGCCCAGCAGGGCTACCGTTGCAGGCTCCGGGATACAATAAGTATCAATCACAAGCTCATCAACCAGGATGTCGCCCTTGATGCCAATATACTCCGCAATGGGGTTCGGCCACATCATGATTTCGAATACTGAGTGTGTCCAGCCGAGGCCCAAGGGAGTGTCGGTGCGAGATGCCACCATAAATGGGACTGGGTCAACACCAATCATTGGCTCATCAGTCAGGAAAGGATTGACCTGGTCCCCTGGCTTCCATGTCAACTGGAGCCAGATGAGCTTCTCTGGCCAATCCCTGTCGTAGTTAGGAATCCACACATCTATCTCACCTGACAGGGGCCAGATGCCCTGGCGACCATCCATATACGGAATCCAACCGTGGGTGTTTGCCCACAGACCTGGCTGCCCATTGGGATTGTTCCAGCCGGGATCGGGTGCGGGAGTAAAATCAAATACCGAGAACTCCCACTGTTGCATAGTAGTCCCAGGTGCTCCTCGCCAGGTTGGCGGAATCACGTCCATTGCGCGCGCGATTGACCCTGCTCCCAGGAGCACTGCCACGCATAAAATCAGCAATTTCTTCATCTTGAAGAACCTCCTTTATTTTAATTTACGCTCAAATCGGAATTAGCGTTTCCTGCGAATACCAAGCAAGGTCAATCCGCCAAGACCCAATAGAGCTACTGTTGCTGGCTCAGGAATGCGAACCTCTGAACCGCCTCTGGCTGTATCGCCCAGCAGAATCCTGCGCAAACCGTTCACTGAGGCCAGGTCGGCGACAACTTCCTGAAGCTCAAACGCACCTCCGCCAGTAATTTGCAACTGCACGGCTCGCAGGTTGTACCAGCCGGTCTCCTCGGCATAAAACAGGAAGTCGGTATTGTAAACACCTCTGTTCATTGCGGTACTGATCTCAACACCACCAATCGTGAGGCGGGTGCCATCATCGGAGTTGATACCGATTACATGGTAACCTGCTGTTAGATGAATGCAAGCGGTAACCTCGGTTGCAAAGTAGGTGTCAACATCACCACCAGTATTCGGTTGCGCAAACGGGTCAACACGAGGATAGGTCTGGTCCCTATAGTCTGTCTCCTTCTTCGTGGGGTCATAAACGGGGTCCCAGTCCATAGAGCCAAGATTAGTCCCGGCAGCATTGAACTGGCCGCGAGTGCCTGAATCCCACAGGTTCACATACTGCTCAACTCGCTGACGTGGCCCAAGCGGGGGATTAGGACCACCCGGACCTGCTAACGGATTAGTAGTGTCATCTATCACCTCGTTGTCGAGCAGGTCGGCTATCGTGCGGAAGTTCCACCAGTCAGCTTGGTCAGCTGTTGGTGGGAGTGTTACACCGACCTGAACCGTGCGAATAAGGAAACCCTTCGTCTTGGAACACGGTTCTGATGAGGGGTTTTTAACGGTCGGGAGCTTGGTGATTAACTCTACGGTATCTCCGTTCAAGCTATCCAAGTACTCCACATTAGACGCCTCCACTATTGTCACAGGCGCGGTGGCGTGGTGCGATGTAACGGCGATGCCAATCTGCATATTCTTGTAATTACCGGTCGGGCTGTAGAGGTTGTAGGCCAATATTGGACGTGCGCTAATTACCTCCCAGCCGGCGCCGTTGCCCTCGTCAACGAGAGCTTCGACTACCGGATAGGGACCACACCATACCCGCTGGACACCGAGCCGATTGGGTTGTACGCCCCACGACCAATACGGCCTCCGGAGGAAACCCTCATTCCAACTGTATTCGTCTTGGGTGGTTCCATTGGTTGCACCTGAATAGTCGCGGCCCTGCATAATGGCTTGCTCTTCGGGCCTCTTTGCCATAGAGAAGTAGTTGACCGAACGGCGCTCCAAATCGGCCGAAGTGGCCGGAGCCCGAACCATCACGCCCATCTTGGCGTTTGCGTCTCTACTGGCTACCCACTCGAAATCAGCCGAGAGGCGGGCACTGCCGGTCGTCGTGTTGAAGAGATAGCGGAACGCGTCCGACCTCTCCCAGATATCCCGACCAGGACCAGCCGTGATAAGGTACTTGCCATCGGCCTCAGTTGAGGGAGCGCCAACGCTGTTGACATCCTTATCGTAGCTAAAGATGCCGACCGCCGCAAAGCTCTGCGTTCCAGCCAGCAGTAAAACACTAAGACAAATTAACAATCTTTTACACATAATAAACTCCTCCTCACTTATACGTCAAAACAAAACACATTCTCGCTTTGGCTAAAAGCCAAAACAACTGTTGTTTTCGGCAAACACTCTCTTCATCAATCGTTTGTGCTTGTCTCAAACAACCTTCAATAAAACAAGCGACAAGAATCTTCACCAAACCTGTGCTTGTAGGACAACTTTTTATGGGGCTTGCCCTTTCCTCCTGTGAGAAAACTCCTGAGAGATTCAACTCAAAACACACCTCTCAGCGCAAAGCACCCTCTATCCACTTTTTTTCACCACATCCAGTTTGTCTATTTATACCAAATTAACTATATTCTCGTCAAGGAAATTTTTGCAAAATGTGAGCAAATTTCTAATTTTAGGACTTTGTGAGGCACATAACTTCCGCATTTACAAGAGCTTACGGCCTTTCTATGGGGGGAAACCGGCCAAAAAAAAATTTTGTCGGGGCAATTATTTTTTCACTTTTTTCGCGAGAGAGACCATTTGCAGCGTAAAAAACGCATCCACCCCCCTTCTGTCCCGACAGGTCAGGACACAGGCGCTCCAACCACCCATCACATAAGATGCGAATTACGAATGTTCCACGCCGCGTCGATTAATCTTACAGGGCAGCTTAATAAGTGGGAATAGGGTTCTTCTGCTAATGTCCGAAGCGTTCCCGCAAAGGCGGGCTAAAATCCGAATTTCAAAAATGTCAATTTTCAAAACAAGACCGGCGTACCGTTCTGTTGTTTCCCTCAATGTTCTGGCGATTCGTATAATGTCCTGCAGTGAAATCGAGCGGGAAACAGTCCCACGAATCTTAGAGCAATCAATCGCGGAACCGGCTTGACAACTTAGCATAAGCTGGGGACAATGCGCTATCGCGTTTGTTTTGAAGGCGGTGTTTTTGTGATTTTGTGCCTATGGCTGACAAGAGAAAAAAAAATACGTGGTCTGCCAAAGTAAAAAGGACTTGCACTTCAATACTGCCTGTTTCTAAAAGCCGCAAGGGTGGATGCGTCAATTGCGGGGAATGTTGTAAATTGCCTAATATCTGTCCCTTCCTCAAGTTCAGAGAGGACGGAACATCCTGCTGTTCAGTCTATGCTCTCCGGCCATTAAATTGCAGAAAATATCCGCGCGCAAAGTCTGAGTTTATTACTGCAAATACGTGCGGTTATAGATTCAAATAGAATCGGATTTTGCCAGAACCATGTATTTACTGTCACAATCAAGGTCTCATATTCGGCCTGTCCGGAACTGTGGTTTTATTGGCTTTTGCGTGTGAATCGGCTGATATTGCGGATTGCCTGCCGGAGGCGCTGCTCATTTTCCACCAGAGCGATTCGCATATACCCTTCGCCGTTTTCGCCAAAAGCTCTGCCCGGTGCGATTGCGACATCTGCATACTCCAGCAGATCCATAGCGTAGTCAATAGTGCCTTTGCCTTTGGTGTGCTCCGGCGGGACTTTCGCCCATACGAACATAGTGGCGCGGGGTTTTTCAACCTGCCAGCCGATTCTTGCGAGGCCCTCACAGACGACGTCTCGGCGCGACTGGTATCTTTTATTTTGGGCGACGATATCCGCGTCGCACTGTCGCATTGCGATGATGCCGGCTATCTGCACCGCCTGGAATATGCCATAGTCGTAGTAGCCCTTTATTGTGGCTAAGTAACCGACCATATCTTTGTTGCCTGCCACGAAACCTATGCGGAAACCAGCCATATTATAGGGCTTGCTCATTGTGGTAAGCTCGACGCCCACATCTTTGGCGCCTTTAACCGAAAGAAAACTCGGGGCTTCATAGCTGTCGAAGCACGTCTCGCCGTATGCGAAGTCTTGAATGACGGCAATCTTAAATCGATTGGCCAGGTCCACGACCGTCTCAAAGAATCCCTCATCTACCGTCAGCGCCGTGGGGTTATGCGGGAAGTTGAGAATAAGCAGTTTCGGCCTCGGATACAGATGCTCACAAACCATCGCAATAGTATCGAGGAACTTCTGGTCGGTTCCCAGTGGAACGGTTATCACATTTGCCCCCGCCAGTGCGACGGCGTAGTTATGAATCTGGAATGCCGGGTCGGGCACAATGGCGGTATCGCCCGGGCCTAACATTGCCAGGCATAGATGACTGAAGCCCTCTTTTGAACCGATGCACGCTAATACCTCCGTTTCAGGGTCAAGCTGCACATTCCACTTGCGCTCGTATTTTTTCGCCACTTCCATTCGCAAGCCCTTAATACCTTTCGATGCACTATAGCGATGGTTGCGAGGGTCCTTGGCTGCTTCGCACAGTTTTTCAACCACCACTTGCGGCGCCCTATCTGAAGGATTTCCCATCCCTAAATCGATGATGTCTGCGCCCGCCTGGCGCTTGGCAAGTTTCAACGCGTTCAGCCGCGAAAACAAATACGGAGGCAAACGCGTTATTCTCTCTGCCGGCTCAATCTTAAATTCCGCCATAATATTCCCCGTAAATCAAAAAAGTTTCCTTCAATACAATCGGTCAGTCTATGCAGAACGGATGAATTTTCAAACTAATTTTCTTTGGTGAAAAGTTGATTATATTGCTAACATAAATTATTCGACAACTTGTTATTTGCGTCCGTATTTCCAGGAAGCAAAAGATGTCAAAGATATTCGATTTGGAGCGGAGTAAGAGAAAATGATTTGTCCGGCCCATCAGCAAGGCGTATTAGAGCGGGTGACCCGAAAATGGTGGTTCTTTCTGCTATTTGTGCTGCTGCAGTTTGTTGTGCCGCCATACGCATCAAAGGGCTATAACTTCCCCGAAGACTGTGGAAAGGTAATATCCCACGCATTAGGCCATGCTATTGTGTACCAGCATCCTGAAATATATCCGATTTTCAAAATAATCCCCATCATATTGTTAATTGGAATCTTTGTTTTTCGAAATAAGCTCGCACGCTTATTTAGCGTCTATGTCAGCATATCCTATGTTCTCTTTGCTTTAGGCCAAAGTATAGCTGTAACGGAAGAATATGGTCTGTCAATCTGCACAATCAACTTAATAATGTTCCCAATCGTTGCTGCCTTCTGGGCCTGGGAAGCGGTCGTGCTGCAAAACGACTTCACTCTGTCAAAACTGCCTATCTGGAGGTACTGGGTTGTGCCTTTTGCGGTTCTGGCATTTTGGGCCCCAGCAAGCAGGGGCAGGCCTGATTTTAATCCCGTTTATCTGGTTACAAACGGCGCCGGGCTTGCATTTTGTATGATGACACCGGTTTATGTGGGGCTGCTCACCCTGTATTGGCCAAAAGTCAATATAGCAACGCTGCGTGTAACAAGTCTCGTCGGCCTGATTATCGGCCTGTATAACATGCACGTGAATTTTTTCGTCAGGCCCAGCATACTCTGGTGGAATGGTGTTCTGCATATACCATTACTTACCGTATCCTTGTATGGCTTAATACTTTCGCTAAAACGGACCCACGCCGAGGAACAAACCAACGAAAAACCAGCTTAGCCCAGCGGTCTGTCGTAGTTTGTTTGAGGGATTGTCATGCTGAACGAAGTGAAGCATCTGGGCATCGCACGGGAGATTCTTCGCTACGTTCAGAACGACATCGTTCGTCATTTAACCTGCGACAGAGCATTAGGACTAAAAATGTCCTGTCTTGCTGTTAAACTACCACCAGCGAGGGTTCCTCTCGATGAAGTCGAGCACGGCCTGGTATTTGGGTGCGGAGCTTTCCGGCTGGCCGTGATATTCCATCAATCCCCAGCTCCCCCACTTGGAGTATTTGCCCATTGAAGAGAACATCACGAACATCGTTCCGCCTGCCTGTTTCCAACCGGCCAGGTACTCAAGGTAAAGGTCTCTCATTCGCGGATGACGGTTGGCTGCGTGGAATAGCCGCTCCAATTTTGTATCATTTTCAGCACCGCCATGACCAACTAAGTGCTGTCCGCTTTCATAAGCAATCAATACAAGGCCGCGTTTTTTCGCCTCCTCCCCTTGCCGGGCAATCGTTTCGTTGTTCTTTTTTATATCTTCCCGGCAAAAGTCGATGACCTGGTCCACGCTCATTTTAGCAACTTCGTTCTGAGTCTGAGGACTGCCGAGGGCATAACCAAAATACGGGGCGATAGCCAGAGCACCGGCATTTTTATAGGCATCTTCAAAGTCAATTACTTGCTGGCTGGTCCAGGGGTTGGCACTCTGGGCGGCCAGCACACGCACCAGCCGATTTTTACTGCCAAAGACCTCCTCCCAAATCTTAAATACCTGCACACAGCGTCTTGAGTAGAATCGCAATTGTGCTTGAAAGTCGTTATCGCTTAAACCGAGTTCTTTGCCTTTGTCTTTGCAGTACCTGGCCTGGCCGAATATGCCGTTCCAGCACTCGTTTGAGTATTCTATGTAAACCTTAAGGTCTGGTTTGAGCTGCTGTTTTACCATTTTTGCAAATTCTCGCACATACTCATCGGTAGCAAGGTGCGGCATACAAAACCACGGGTCGGCATCCAGCGTGTTCGCAAGTTGTATCATATATTCAAGCGCCAAACCTCCGTCATCGCCCTGTGTCTGTATTCCCGGCGTGGGGCGGTCAGACCAATCTCTCTGCCTGGAGCCGTTTGTTCTTTGCCAGTCCATAAATCGAATCACCTTGAATTTTTCCCAGCGTTTGAGAAAATCAGGATGAAACGGCTGCTTGTCGTATGTGTCCTCGAAACCCGGCAAAACAAAGCGGATATTTCGTACAGGGTCTTGCGGATTCGTTTTGGTAATCCGCAGCGACAGTATATTCTGTTCTGGCTTTACCTCGACTTTTATACAGCCCTGACGCTCCTCCACCACCGACATTCCATAAGCAAATTTGATTTCTCCCTGGCCATCGTACAGGCAGGTATAGACCCCACCGGGGTAACGGTCGTTGATACTGCTTAGAATAATGGAGTCAGCGAACTGGCCGCCCTCGGCAAGCGACCGGACCCAGCCATTTTGGGCCAGGTCAAGCGGGCCGCCCTGACTGTACGGCTTGCCGGGCGCCTGGCTTTTCCACGGCTGCGAGTGCTTAAAAAGGTCAACAAATACAATTTCGGCTGAGTAATAAGTAATGCCGCTGAGATTGATACCGAGAGCTGAATCTTTGTTTGGACCGCGTGCTATTTTGTGTGGCTCGGCAGCTCCGGCAGACCCAAACAAAGTAACCGACAGAACCAATATCGTAAGGAATGCCCACATCGAAACTGCCTGTGTGTTGTGCGTTACTCTTTTTTTGTGGACCATTTCGTATCCTTAAAAAATACCTGGCGCTAATTGAAAGGTAATATCTATTATTGCAAGAGCACCTGTTTAGTCTTAATTATTGGACTGAATGCACTCTATAAAGTCAAGTTTTTTGGAAAGGCATAACAGATTCTGCCGGATAGGTTTTTGATTTGACGGTGGCCGGTTGTTCGATTAAGCTTTATCTGTTTCTTAGGCAGGTATAGGGACAAAAAGACAATCGAAAGGCAAGCCCGCCGCTAAGGATAGCGGGCAAGGAGTTGAATTATGCAGAGTCACAGAGATATTACACGCCGCGGTTTTATGAAAAAAACTGTGGGGATGGCGGCAGGGGCAGTAGGTTTTCCATACATCATCCGGTCTTCGGCGCTCGGCAAAGCAGGCGAAGTTGCCGCCAGCAAGCGAATCACCGTTGGCTGTATCGGCGTCGGGCCTCAGGGTAGTGCGGTGATGGGCAATTTTCTTGCCCAGAAGGATGTTCGTGTCGTTGCGGTGTCTGATGTTAAAAGCAATGTCCGGGAAGCAGCCCAGAATAGTGTTAATAAATATTACCAGGATACCGGCTGCACCGCCTACAACGACTTCCGCGAACTGATTGGCCGCGATGATATCGATGTCGTCCTCGTCGCCACCTGCGACCACTGGCACGTGCTGGCAGCGCTGGCGGCAGTGAAGGCAGGTAAGGACGTTTATGTCGAAAAGCCGCTGGGCATAAGTTTAGAGCAGGACCAGGCGCTGCGTGCAGCCGTGCACCGCCACGGGCGGATTTTCCAGTTCGGCACTCAGCAACGCTCAAGCCGTGATTTTCGTTTCGCCTGTGAGCTGGTCCGCAACGGTCGAATCGGCAAATTGCACACCATAAATGTCTGGTCGCCCGGCAGCGAGTCCGGCGGCTCGCCGAAACCCGTACAGGTGCCGGAGTGGCTGGATTACAATATGTGGCTGGGGCCGGCTCCTTCTACGCCTTACACCGAGGACCGCTGCTCCAATAAATTGTGGTGGTTCATCTCCGACTACGCTATCGGGTTTATAGCCGGCTGGGGCATTCACCCTATCGACATCGCCGTATGGGGCGGTGCTGATAAGCTTTCGTGCCCAGTAGAGCTCGAAGGCAAAGGCACCTGGCCTACCGAAGGCGTATGCGATACGGCAATGAACTGGAACGTTACCTGTAAATATGGAAGCGGCGTCACCTTAAACTTTACCGGATTTCCTTTCCCGCAGGAGTGGCAGAAACGCTACGGAAGAACGACCTCTCACGGCACGGCCTTTGAGGGCGCCGATGGATGGGTGCACGTTGACCGCGAGGGCATTAACGCCCATCCAAAAGAGTTGTTATCAACGCAGTTCGGACCCAACGACATCCGCCTTTATGAGAGCAATAACCACGTCAGGAATCTTTTGGACTGTGTGAAGAGCCGGGCCGCAACGATATGCCCGGTTGATGAAGCGGTGCAGGGCGATATAATATGCCAGATTAGCGATATCGCTATTCGACTTGAGCAAAAACTTAAATGGGACCCGGTGAAAGAGCGTTTCGTTAATAATGACGCAGCCAACCGCCGGCTCACGCGAGTGATGCGCAGCCCCTGGACACTATAATGCTCTTTCAAAAGTGGTTCTTCGATAAACTATGAACTCAGAACTATCTACGAACTAATAACAATGAACTACGAACTAATTTAAGGAGAAACTCAGATGGCAAGAAAATTAGGTTTAATGCTGATGGTATCGTGTATCATCCTTGCAGGATTCCAGCAGGGTGGATTCGCGGAGGAAAAGGCGGCTGGCAAAGAAGACTCGCCCGCCGCACGTATGGCGGGCTGGCAGACGCTCTTTGACGGTAAGACGCTGAACGGCTGGAAGGCCAGCGAGAACAAAGGCACCTTTACCATCAGCGACGGCATGATAGTTGTGCACGGTGAACGAAGTCATCTGTTCTACGTCGGACCCGTTGCAGACACCAACTTCACCAATTTCGAGTTCAAGGCCGACGTGATGACCAAACCGGGAGCCAACTCCGGAATATATTTCCACACCACCTATCAGGAGACCGACTGGCCAAAGAAGGGCTACGAGGTCCAGGTCAACAACACCCACAGCGACTGGAAAAAGACCGGCAGTCTGTACGACGTCGAAAACGTGCGTCAGCCGCCGTCCAAAGATGACGAATGGTTCACCGAGCACATAATCGTTCGGGGCAAACGTATCATCACAAAAGTCAACGGTATAACAACCGTTGACTGGACCGAACCGGAGAACTTCCTCTCCGAAGGCTGGCCCGGCAGAAGACTATCCAGTGGCACTTTCGCCCTTCAGGGACACGACCCTAAAAGCATCGTTTATTTCAAGAACATAATGGTCAAAGTCCTGCCTCCGAGAGCGCCAAAAAAGCTCAAGGCCGTAGTAGTCACAGGCGGCCACGATTTCGAACACGACCCGTTCTTTTCGCTGTTCAAGGGATACAGTGACATCGA
>Ga0315295_10006123_pt1 | contig 10267 bp, 8 predicted proteins | sample YL17G14_0_MG_FD_204453 | JGI IMG/M metagenome (GOLD analysis project Ga0315295, IMG submission 204453) | Sediment microbial communities from Yellowstone Lake, YNP, Wyoming, USA - YL17G14_0 | ecosystem: Environmental > Aquatic > Freshwater > Lake > Sediment | place: USA: Wyoming | collected... | reverse complement strand
TATAAATTGCCCCTCCGTATTGAACCTCAAAGGATGCGGCTGTAGTGTAGCCTGGTTATCACTTGAGCTTGCCAAGCTCAAAACTCGGGTTCAAATCCCGGCGGCCGCACTCACATCATTTCTCGAACTATCTGGGAAAGGACAGTGAGCAGGAAGATGCGATAGATGAACTTGAGAGCGGCGGTGCATTGATGAGAGATGGCCCATTCGATGGCAAGCTGAAGAGATTCGCCACGAGCCTGGTACTCCCCGTTGACCCGAACAGAGATGGAGAATGCAATCGGTGCGGCGCTTGCTGCATGTTCCTGGTCAGATGCCCGTTCCTGAGGTTCGAGGCTGGCAATCCAAATTCCGCTTCTTGCAGAGCGTACATGATTCGACCAATCCAGTGCAGGAAATACCCAAGGACGAAGAAGGAGCAGATACACAAGCCGTGCGGATACTACTTCAAGGGCTCATCCGATTGACACCCAGGGAGAGAGGCCAGCCATTCCACGGGGTCAGCCTTGCCTTCCACTCTCAATCCCGCACGGTCTTCCTCAGAAGGGCTCTTCTGAGATCCCGCCTGCCCGCAATTGCGCCGAAGGACACTCTCTTCAGCGTCCCGACCTCGGAGACGAGCTCCATGCCGCCAAAGAGTGCCGGCATCTCCCCCTCCTGGAAGTAGTGAGTCAGAATCCCGTTTCCTCTCAAGAAAGATGAGTCCTCGATCTCCTGACCCTTGCCGTATCTGAGATCCGCCTTTCCGAACCCCTCGATGAACAGGTGCCCGCCCGGTTTGAGAACACGAGTGAGTTCCAGTGCAGCCCTGGTCCTGTCCTTCTCGGGCATGTGTGAGAGTGTGTGGATGCAAGAAACGGCGTCGAACTTATCGTGTTCAAATGGCAGTAGTGCTATGTTGCATTCTACCAAATTTACCATACTCTCCCTATCCCGCTGGGATCTCAGAGAGACCAACGCTTCCCGAGAGAAATCACAGCCGACAACTTCGCATTTCTTGGCGAGGACCTCCGTGGTCTTTCCATCCCCGCAGCCCGCATCCAGGACGATCATGCCCTGTTTCAAGTGGGGCTCCAAAGGTACGATGTCTCCGCTGCCACCGTACTGAAGCCCATGCTTCGAATACAGCTTCTGCCAGGCTTCCCGTGTTTTGGCCATCATTCGATGCATTCCTTCCAGCAGAGCCCTCTGTATCGGTATGTCCGCTCCAATCATTAAAATAGTGCTTCAAATCTAACTCGGACAACAACCGAGATGGGATATCGAGACTATGAATTTCAGTCTACTAGTCCGCGACCAGCAGATACTCAAGGCTATCAAGGACCAAGAATGGGAGGAGCCCACACCCGTCCAGGAACAGGTGATACCTCTAGCTCAGACAAACCATGACCTGATGGCTCAGGCTCAGACGGGGACAGGCAAGACAGGAGCATTTGCCATCCCGATCATAGGCAAACTCGAGAAGTCCAGAAGGATCCAATGCTTGGTCCTGGTCCCGACAAGGGAGCTTGCGATACAGGTCGCGAGCGATTTCACAGAGATGGCGAAGTACTCCAACGTTCGATCCGTTCCGATATATGGCGGACAGTCGATAAATGTCCAGACCGACAAGCTTCGGAAAGGCGTCGAGATCGTCGTCGGCACCCCTGGCCGACTGATGGATCTCATGAGGAGAGGAGAGCTCTCGTTCGAGGGAGTCAAGTTCCTCGTGCTGGACGAAGCGGACCGCATGCTTGACATGGGCTTCATCGACGACATCGAGTGGATACTTCAGAGCGTTCCCAAGAACAGACAGACGATGCTTTTCTCCGCGACGCTGCCTGACACGATCAAAGAGCTTGCCCGAAGGTACATGAGGAACCCGAAGGAAGTCATCATTAGTCAGGATTCGCTGACGGTTCCTCAAGCACAGCAGGTCTACATCAACGTAGGAAGGAAGAACAAGCTGTGGGCACTGTGCAGGATCCTCGACATTGAGAAGCCCCAGCTGGCCATGGTGTTCTGTTCGACGAAGAGGATGGTCGATATGCTCTCTGACAAGCTCAGGGCATACGGGTACTCGGCGGATGCCATCCATGGCGACCTCTCGCAGGCTGCCAGGGACAAGGTCATGCAGAAGTTCAAGTCGGGGAAGCTGAGGATTCTGATCGCGACGGATGTTGCCGCAAGAGGGCTGGACATAGAGGATGTCTCCCACGTCGTCAACTACGACATCCCTGAGAACCCCGAGGACTATGTTCACAGGATAGGCAGGACCGCAAGGGCGGGAAAATCAGGCAAGGCCATCACATTCGTGGGCCAACAGGAGCAGCACCTCGTGAAATCGATCGAGATGTTCGGAAGGACGAAGCTACATGAAAAAGAAGTTCCGGAATCCCACGGCAGGGACACAGTGAAGAAGCAGCTGGATCTGGAAGAGTATGCGGATCACTTTGGCATGGTGCCTTTCAGGATGAACATCGGCAAGAGAGACGGTGTCGGCATGGTGGACCTCATTAGGTTCATCGAGCGGAAAACCGGGATCGTCGAACACCTGATAGGTTCGGTAGAGGTTGGAGACGAATCGAGCCGGCTGGAGATTCACAGGAGCGTTGCATTCAGAGCGATGAAGGGTTTGGAGCAGTTCTCGATCCAGAACAGGCAAGTCAGGATCGACCTGATAAGGAGCCCTTCTAGGCGTTGAGCGCCTCGTTTATCTGGTCCGCGCGTATGTGGCCAACGACCTTCACGTTGCAGCTTTTCATGCCGCCTATTGACAAGATGTGATCTCTAATCGATTTTGCCAGCTCCACGCCGACCGGGCAGAACGGGCTTGTGGGCATGAAGGTCAGGCTCACCGTATCATCGGAGACAACTATCTCCGAGATCAGGCCCATGTCGTAGACGCTGACACCGGTGTGCGGGTCAAGAACGCTGCGGAGCATCTCTACGACTTCGTCCTTCTTGTCCATGTTCATCCGCAAATCACAATATCAGTATTATAAGCTGTCGAGCCAGCCTGACACCTGCAAGAGGCTAGCGATACACCAGAACGGAGAGTCCTCCGGCCGTGAAGTGTTCGAGCTCGCCTTTGTCCGACGTGATCTTCCTCTCGACCTCGAAGAACTCTGGAGACAACATTATCTCCCTTCCGTCGTTCATTCGGATCTGAATTCCTTTGTCTCCCAGCAAGATGCTAGGACCGCGCATCGATGAGATTCTTTCGGCTATCTCCTTCGCATCCTTCCTGAACGTGGGCCCCAGCTTTGGATGCACGGGCTTCAATCCGGATATCGCCTCATTCAAAACGACGTCCCCGCGCACCTCCAGCTCCTTGACTTTCAGCGTCTCCTTGATGTCAACCTCGGAGCCGGCCATCATCTCAGCTGCCTGAGGGCCCACGATCTCGACCCGTTGGATCTCCGCATTCAGGGTAAGCCCTTTCGCGGACTTCCAGGAACGGACAGAAGCTACGATGTCCTTTATCGTCTCCCCCTTTCGTTCGGCTCCTTCGTTCGCTTCAGGGGCGTCGGGCCATTCCGACACGTGTACGCTTATTGGCTTCTCGTGTTCTTTGAAGTTCAACTGATACGCATCCTCCGCGACGTTTGGCAGGAAGACAGAAACGAGCTTCAGCAAGCCCAGGCCAACCGTATAGAGGACGTACCTGGCACCATCGTCTTTGATGCCGTATGCTCTGTGTTTGACCAATTCGATATAGTGGTCAGCGAACTCGTGCCACAGAAAGTTCTCGATGGAAGCCATCGACTGGTCGAACCGGTACTTGTCGCTGCTCCCCTCCACCTCGCGCACCAGCTTCCCGAATCTGCTGAGGATCCATGCATCGATCGCATGCATCTTCTTAGGTTTCCTCGGCTTTGTCTTGCAGGCTGAGCCGACCATTCGCATGACGTTCCAAGTCTTGGTGGCCAACCTTCCACCTCGTACGAGCTCCTGCTCCTTGAATGCGTGGTCGATCCCGAGAGCGCATGTGGCAGCGTAGTACCTCATCGCGTCGCCGCCGTACTTCTCCAGCAGCGGCATCGGGTCGATAACGTTCCCAGCTGATGCGTGCATCGGGGTTCCGTCGGGCGCCATTATGAACCCGTGAATCATAGTCTCCTTCCACGGCTTCTCGCCGATGAGGAGCATCTCGCGAAGAATCGTATAGTATGCCCAAGTCCGGATTATCTCCAGCCCTTGTGGCCTCATGGACATGGGGTAGAGTTTCTTGAACAGCTTCTCATCCCTCTCCCAGAATGTATTGAACAGAGGTGAGATGCTTGAGTCCATCCAAGTGTCGAACACCTCGGGAGACCCTATGTACTTACCTCCGCATACCTCGCACTTCTCGATCCTCGGGGGCTTCGCCGTCGGGTCGACATAGCACTCGTGTTCGTCCGCAAGAAGCACGTTGCCGCAGTCCTGGCACTCCCAAAGAGGTATCGCGGTCGCGAAGTATCTCTGCCTCGAGACGACCCAATCCCAAGCGAGGGAGTTCACCCAGTTCTGAATCCTGATCTTCATGAACTCTGGATTCCAGTCGATTTGGTCGATCATCTTGAGCACTCGATCTTTGAACTGGAGGCTCCTGATGAACCATTGCGGGGTCTTGATGAACTCAATCGGAGTATGGCATCTCCAGCACGAACCAACGCTCTGGTCCAGGTCATCCTGCTTCAGCAGCAGTCCCTCGCTCTTCATGTCCGCGATGATGGCCTTTCGGGCGTCGGCCACCGCCATGCCTGCATACTTGCCCGCAAGAGCGGTCATCACGCCGGATTCGTCTATGCCCTTCTCCAGCGGGAGGTTGTATTTCATGATCCATTCGAGGTCGTCCTTGTCACCGATGGAGCATATCATCACAGTGCCAGTTCCGAAGGAGGGATCCACCTTCGGGTCCGCCACGACCTTGACCTTCTTGTTGTAGGCGGGAACGATGAGTTCCTTCCCCACCAGATGCCGTTTGGATGCGTCGTCCGGATGAACTGCGACGAGGAGGCAGGTGCAAAGAAGCTCAGGCCTTGTTGTGGCGATGTGCACTTCCTGCCCGGATTCCGCTTCGTGGAACCTGATGTAGTTCAGATATGTCTTCCTAGGCTCATACTCGACCTCCGCCTCTGCGAGGGCGGTCCCACACCTCGTGCACCAGTTTATCGGGAAGTGGCCTTTGTAGACGAACCCATTCTTGAACATGCGTATGAACGATATCTGGGTAAGCCGCCTGTAGTACACCGCATCTGTCTGGTAATAGATGCTCGGGTCCATGCTCTCTCCGAGCCTCTCAAACTGGCGGATCATCTCACCTATGTACGTTTCTGCGAACTCGCTGCACATCTTGACGAATTCCTGTCGTGGAACATCCGAGGCCTTGATCCCCTTGACCTTCTCGACGCGAACCTCCACTGGGGTCCCGTTCACGTCGAAACAGAGAGGGAAGAATACGTTGTACCCCCTGAGCCGCTTGTAACGGGCAGCGAAATCTATCACAGTGTAGCCGTAGGCATGACCCAGGTGCAGCGCCCCAGAGGCGTATCTGGGCGGGTTGTCTATGCTGTAGACTTCCTTCCTGGACTTCGGGTCGAAGCGATAGAGCTCCCAATCCTTCCACTTGGCCTGCCATTTGGGCTCGCTCTCGCGCCAATCGTATTGGACCATGACTTTCGGGACAAACGAGTAAGCATAGATAAAACTTGTTCACTCACGAAGCTGGCTGGGGTGGTTTGGCCATCTTCGCTTACTTCGTCCTTTTTCGCCTTCTGAAGACATTGGCGAGGATAAGGTCCTCCGCTTCCGGTGTCATCGGACCTGACCATTTATCAAGTGTGAACAGGCCTTCCGCGAGGGAGCGGACGAGGACAGCCATCTGGTGCGGACAAAAGTATGCCTTCTCTCTGAAATCGATGCACTCGCAGGATGTTGCGATGTCGTCAGTTGTCTGGTTCACGAACCGGATGTCGTAGACCTCCCAGCCGTCGGAACGCCTGAGCGTGAATACGGCGTTCACGAGAGTGTAGTCGCTTTCAGGGTCGACTTCGACAATCTTCCTGCTCGTAGCCCACTTGATCGCCTTCGCCATGTTCTCGACGAAGTATGTCTCCTCCTGTGCCCTGCAGAAATCCTCGAGTATCCTGCGGTCGATGTTCTTCAGAACGAACTTCACCAAATGCTCTTTCAGCAGGCTCGATCCTCCTGGAACATCCTGCGCGTCGCACAGGTTCCTGAGGCTCTCTACGGTCAGCCGCGAAAGCCTGAACTCCAAGGGCAACTTACTTGCCATGATCCCATCCCTCGCTGGGGGATAATGGAGCGAGGGGGTAGAAAGCCATTTCGAAGCGCCCCTCAGGGCGTCAACAAATGAAAAGGCGAAAAGGGGGTTTGTGAAAGAGGTTTGGCCGTTCCAGTCTCCGACGATCTAGTTCTCCCGCTTCTTGTCCCTGCGCCTGATGAACACGACTATCATCGCGGCTCCCATCATCACAGGTATCAGGATCGATGGGAACTCGGGTATGTCTGTCGAGAACGTCAGCACGTAAACGAGGTCCAATGGCAAGATGCTGTCCGTCGACGTGATAGTCTTGCTGCCAGCGGTAGTGAAGACGATGGTCACGGTCCAGACACCGCTGTCACCTACGATGTACTTGTGCAGCGTTGCACCCAGAGTGATGCCGGCCGATGGTGCCAGGTTGACGGTGCCAGTCCAGTCTGTCACGGTGGCTCCTGTGATGTTCTTCGCTGTGACGACCAGATGGTAAGTCAGGCCAATGGTGTACGGACCAGGCTCGAGCATCGTCAGGTTATACTGGCTGACTTTCGAGACATCGAGCATCAATTGCGGGGTCCCCGTCAGGTTGAGGTCAGGAAAATCGACATTTCGGTTCTGCGTCCACACCTTGGGACCATTGACGGTTATTGTCTTCGTCAGCGGGTCATAGTAGCTCGTGCTGTACAGCTCTGATGGATACCCGTGACCAAGCACCATCTCGCCCCAGACCTTGTGGGTGTTGAGCTCCGCCACCTTCGCATCGTTGCCTCCCCCGTTCTTCGGGAAGACATCACTCACCGTGCCATTGTAGACATCATAGCCAAGGTATGGCACATCGCTGAGCTTCACCGTGAGCTTCTCGTACTGCAGGAGATCGAAGGCAGTCGGGGTCTCCCAGTACGCGTCATTCGTGCCCGGCGCATTGGGCGCATTCGTTCCCGGCATCCACTGTGGACGTAGCGGAGCGTAAGTCAAGTCATACGCCTGGTAGTATGCAAACCTCGAGAACCACGAGTACGAGTACAAGCCGACATAGTCGTTGTAGTCCGCATGTTGGGGCTCGATCAACCAGGAAGGGAGCCAAGCATTGCCGTCCTTCCAGGTCATCATATGGTACACAGCAGTTGCCCTGCTTTGGATGTCCGCAAGGTTCGAGCCGATCGTCGCGTTGAAATACCATTCTTCGATCGAAGGCTGGAAGTTGGTAATCAACCCCTGGACATCGAGGTATCTCATCATGAGATACTCAAAGCCCCAAGAATAGCCCCATATCCTTATCGTCAGCACGTCCGGAGTAGAATTTAGGTCCTCTAGCTTCAAGTAGATGTTAACCCCGTTGACAGGCCCGGTATTTATCGAGGAGTCGTAGCAGGCGAATATGTCATACATCGCGTTCGGACCGCCATCAGCAAGATAGTGGTTCCCCCAGGAAAGATTCAATGCAGAGTTGTTCGCCCGGAACTGAGTCCTCAGATCGGTGGCTAGACCTAGGTTCAGGAACTTCTTCGCGGCAGCCCTGTCGAAAACCATCTTTCCAGAGTGTTCGATGTACCAGCCCTCGTTCGCATAGCTGCCTCCGAAGTTGAAGACCGTGGAAGGCACACCGTAGTAAGTGTTGACATAGCTTGTACCAGCAGTCATCGCCGTGATGTCAGCATCCGTGAGGTACGTGATGTGCCAGTTGATCTGGACTGTCCCACCATCATCGCTCAACTTGCCCAATATAGGCAGGAACAACGGGTCTTTGTTCGGGCCAGTGGCAAGGTTGCTCTGTGACAGGTTCTTCGCATCGAACGCGAATCTGTAGAAGCTGTAAGTACCATACGGCAAGTGTCGGACAGGGTCCTTGCCGGTCCCTCCGTAGCCGTTGTTCGACGACTCACCCTGGTAGGCGATGACATATGGGAATGCGTTGTGAACAATCGTGTCGCTATAGGCAGCTTTTCTCAGCGTCCACCAAGTGTTCAGGCCTGGCGTGGAGTTGCACACGCCTCTGGCGCCGTCCTTGTCAGAGCTGTCCTTCATGTAAGCTTCGCCCATATGGGAGATGGAGTAGGTCACTTCGCGAGCACCCGGAGGCGCCTGCGTATAGGCTGGTTCCTTATTGACTGGAGGAGTTGCAGATTGTTTCATAGATGGCATCAACATCACAAAGGCTGATGCAACCATGATGGCGACCATAGCTACCGCAATGAGCTTCCTCCATGGCGCGTAGTTCGGGGCCTTCGGTTCGATGCTCCTCCCGAGAACTGGAAATCGCGAAGGCGGAACGTCCGTATGTCCTGTATCAAAACCTCTGTCGTACGAAGAATGCTGTGCGGTGGGCACTGTACTTGCCTCCCCGGGCGTGAGAATGTAGGTCATGCTATATGAACTATTCTTTTTCTGCGCAAGAGTCCAGAAAGGCCATTATGTTCACAATTAGACGTTCTAGCGGGACCGCAGAACTACTATCTTGCATCGGATCTGAGAATTGTCTAAAATCGTGCCTAGCATTGTCGTTCTCAAGGGTCCAGCAACATCCACTTGATCTTCATTCGAGAGCACTACAAGGAGCCCTCGGTGGTCTTGCTCACCTTGTCCAATACGAGGATGTAGTCTCGCTCGATCCTGCTATCGTTCCATCTCGGGATATCTAAGTGCCTGTTGATCACATCGTAGACGTAGGTCTTCTCGATCTCGAATCCCGACCTCTCGGCTATGCGGGACAGTATTCTGTACGTCGGAATCCGGACCTTGCGAAAGGTGTTCTCGCCGACAATGACGCAGTATCTGCCCTTCCGGCGTAAGACACGATTCGTTTCGCAGAGGTTCTTCCTCATCTCGTCGAAGTACTTGTACACTATGTAACCACTCTTTCTGTCTCTCGACATAAGCGCATCGAGAACGAACTTGAGTTCAGGAATCTCCACGCAAGGCTCCCACGACCTGTATTCGCTGACATACGCCCTTGCCGTGCCGACGACTCTGCTATCCAGTTCAGACGCATCGTCTATCAAACCGAGCCACTGCATCTCGAGTTTGTGGACGCTGACATAGTGAACGGCACTCGCATATGGGGGAGACGTGACCGCAAGGTCCGCGCAGCCGTCGCCCAAGGCTATATCCCTCGCATCGTTGCCAATGATGTTGACCTCAGGGACCCTTCGGTATTTCGTCGAGACCTCCTGCACGATCTTCCAGAAATCGGCGGCGTCCATCAGTCTGTTCTTGACCGTGTTCTCGAATCTTGCAAGCGAATCGTAAGAGGTCTTGCCCTGCTCGTCGAGCTTCTTCTGAAAAGAAGTTACCTCGGGGATAAGGGAGTGGTCATCGGAGTTGGAGACCTTCCGAATGATGGACGAGAAGCATATCTTGAAGAAGTCCTTGTAGTCGCCATCTCTAACCCCCCAAACCTTCTTCTTGATCTTCGCTAGCTCGTGGAGGACGCTGGGTCTGAACCAGTGCTCGCAATTATGAATCTCAGGAATCCAGGAGTGATTGTCGCCCCGATCGTTGCGGATGTCTGAGAGAAGTTTGTCTGCCATCGCCGAGAGCGTCCCGGGATCGAGGGGTGTCGTCTTGACCTTCGCGATCAAGCGGGCGAGCGGATGGATGTCGATGCCGTAGCTGTTCCTTCCCAGGATGAAGGATTCGAGCAACGTGGTTCCCGAACCCATGAAGGGATCGAGCACAACATCCCCCACGTCAGAATACGCTTCGATGCAGAACCTAGGAATCTGGGGGATGAACTTCGCAGGGTACTTGTGGATTCCATGGGTGGCGTAGCTTACCTGTTTGCCGATGTACTTTCTGAACTCGCCCGACAGGTCGACAGCCTTCGGGAGGTCGCCTGCCCTGGATGAGGTCTTGGAGGATGACGAGGACATGTCCGATCTTCTTCTCCTCACTTCAGCCTGGACATGGAATCAAAACCTGCACCATAGACAAGCGCCTCGACCGCCCTGGGCACGATCTCTAGCTTGATTCTGGCCTGGTTCGCCGTGTCCCTCTCTCTGATCGTGACAGTGCCATTGGTTTTTG
>Ga0315295_10006122_pt1 | contig 10268 bp, 11 predicted proteins | sample YL17G14_0_MG_FD_204453 | JGI IMG/M metagenome (GOLD analysis project Ga0315295, IMG submission 204453) | Sediment microbial communities from Yellowstone Lake, YNP, Wyoming, USA - YL17G14_0 | ecosystem: Environmental > Aquatic > Freshwater > Lake > Sediment | place: USA: Wyoming | collected... | reverse complement strand
CCTGGATACTGTGTAGGTGGGCGCATGGACAACAACAAGAAGGCAATCATAAACCCTTATTCGGCTGTGGGGATAGTCGCGGCGCAGAGCCTGGGCGAGCCGGGCACGCAGATGACGATGCGTACGTTCCACTACGCGGGCGTGGCGGAGCACGTGCCGACGGGCCTGCCCCGCCTGATTGAGCTGGTGGACTCCAAGAAGGAGCCGAAGAAGCCGCTCATCAACATCTATCTGAAATCCGCCTACTCGAGGAGCGAGACGAAGGTGAGGGAGGTCGCGGACGAGCTGGAATCCATCCTGCTTTCGGAAGTGGCGGATGTGACGGAAGAGATGGGAAAGAAAATCATCAGGGCCACTATGAGGCCGGATGACGCGAAGGCGCTCCACGTGACACCATCCATGGTGGAGAAGGCGATTAAAAAAACAGTGGTGACGCTGGACGTTGAGAAGGAGGAGGAAAGGACGTTCGCGGTTAAGGTGAAGAAGGCCGCAGGCACCGGGGACGAGCCCGTGCTCAAGATACTAAGGAAACTCACCGGAAAATTGGGAAAAACGCTTGTGAAGGGGATTGCGGGCATCAAAAGGGCCGTCGTGGTGAAGGACAAGGACGGGGAATACTTCATCCGCGCGAGCGGCTTCAACATAAGGGACGTTGTGCTCAGGGACGAGGTGGATTCCACCCGCATTTATACCAATAATGTGATGGAGATCTGGAAGATTTTCGGAATCGAGGCGGCAAGGAAGGCGCTCGTGTTTGAGATAAAGCAGGTCATGGAGATGCAAAACCTCGCCGTGGACCCGAGGCACATAATGCTGCTCGCGGATGCGATGTGCGCGGACGGGAAAGTGAAGTCCATCGGGAGGCACGGGCTGAGCGGGGAGAAGGCGGGCGTGCTGGGGAGGGCGGCGTTCGAGGAGACGATAAAGCACCTCGTTAACGCGGCGGTGACCGCGGAGGAGGACAACCTCGTCGGGGTAACGGAGAACATCATAGTCGGGCAAACCATTCCCATAGGAACGGGAAAAATCAAGCTCAGAATGAGAGCGGACAAATGAATTTGGTGAAATATATGGAAGAAAAGGAAGAGACGCCGGCACCGGCCGAGTTTCCTGAAGAGGAACTGAAGGAAGGGAAGGAAGCCAAGAAGAAGGGAAGGGCGAAGCGCGAGAAGAAGGAAGTGGTGCGCAAGAGGAAGAGCCAGAAGGAAAGGGAAAACCCGCTTTCCGCCGCGATAAGGCTGGCGGTCGGGAGCGGAGATGTGGAATTCGGCTCCAAATCCTCGATCAGGGACCTTCTGCTTGGGAAGACCAAGATGGCGATCGTGGCGAGCAACGCGCCGGAGGGCATAAGGGAGGACTTTGACAAGTACGGGAAGCTTTCCAACATCCCGGTGCTGGAGTTCCCGGGCACGAGCATGGAGCTCGGCTCCGTCTGCGGAAGACCCTTCACGGTGATTGCGCTTTCTGTGAGGAAGGAAGGAGTGTCGAACATCCTGGATTTCGCGAAGAAGAAGTGAGTTGAGTGGAGATAAGCCAGGACGACTTGGGAATAATAAACCTCTTCGCATCCATATGCGGCGTCATACCCACGGACATGGTGAAGGAAGGGAAGAACTACATATTCCTTGTCGACCCCATGTTCCTGGGGAAGGCCATCGGCAAGGAGGGGGTGAACATCAAGAGGCTGCGGGCGAGGCTCGGCGGCAACGTGATGATCGCCAAGGATGCGGACAAGGAGGAGGACTTCCTCCGCGGCTACTTCAACAATGTGCAGATTCTGGACATTGAGAGGAGGGAGGCTCCGGGCCAGATAGCCCTTTTCATCACCGTGCCGGACGTGCATAGGGGCATTGCGATAGGGAAGGAGGGGATGCGCATAAAGGGGCTGAAGGCGATAATGAAGAGGAAGTTCAAGGCGGATATATTCCTCAAGACGAGGAGGACTGTATAGGATTTTTTAATAGGTGCGAGAACGAAACTTGCATAAACATATACTTTTAAAAACAGCTTGGGGGGAATATATTGTTATATATGGTGAACTTAAATGGCACATAAAAGAACTGGAGGAAAAGTTGTGGAACCACATTCGGCTGGAGATACTACTCGGGAGCCGACCTTCAGAGCGTTTGGAAAAGCGCCGTTGGAATCTGGCGACCTGGCGGCGAGACTTAGTGCAGTGATGAATAAGGGTCTGCGGGAACTTATTGATAGAAATAAAGAACATGACGATATTGCAAGGCAGAAAAGGGACTTTGTGAATTTCGTTAGAGAGGCGCTCTCTCCCTTAGGTGGGGCCGTAAAAGGAGATCCATTCATTAGTGCTCTTCTAGAAGAAAATGACGAAGCCATCGCCATGGTAGTAATCATTTCTGGCCGGTTACGACATCCGGAAAAGTTGGGAGACCTAGAAAAAACCGGACTTAAATCCTTAGTAGAACAAAGGATTGAAGTGGATGAGGGCATAGTAATAATCTATGCACAGTATGCAAAATCTGTCTTTTTTCCTGACGAGGGGATAGGGGTAATCCGGGAAGCAATCTTGGAACTGAAGCCGGATGAGGTCAAAGGACTTTCGGAAGAGCTTTGGGCAATTGCCGCGAATACCCCATTCAGTTCAATCAGGGAAGCGGCGATAGAAAAATTGAGAGAAGAAGCCGTAGACCACATTAGGCACATTAGGGAAGCAATTAAAACGAAAATTGCCGAGGATGGCCCGCCCAAGCCAATCGGGAAAGAAATACGAGAACGAATTAGGAGAATGATTCAAACTGATGAAGGATTATCTAAACTTGTTAGGTGGGCCTTGGAGTTTCGTGAGGCTGGCCAAAAAGCCAAGAACGACAATTAGGAATGTAGCCTCGGCGGCGCCCGATAGTGTTTTTAAACTATTCCATACGTAATTTACGAACTTATCTTCATCTTCCATGATGGGGATAGGCAGTCATCTCACTTTATGGTGATAGAATGGGTAATGGTGAATTCGCAGGACGAAACGTAAAAAGGAACAGGCAAAAGAGCAGGTGGCTCTCCAAGAGATGGAAGAGGAGGGCGCTCAAGCTGAAGGAGAAGTACGACCCGCTGGAGGGTTCCCCGCAGGCTAGCGGGATAGTGCTGGAAAAGATCACTTTGGAGCAGAAGCAACCGCACTCCGGCCTCATTAAGTGTGTGAAGGTGCAGCTCGTGAAAAATGGAAAGGTGGTTTCCGCGTTCCCGCCGAGGGACAAGGCAATCACGCTCATAGACGAGCACGACTCCGTGGTAATCGCGGGGCTCGGAGGCTCCCAGAGAGGGCAGATGGGTTCCATCCCTGGGGTCAGGTTCAAGGTGGTCAGCGTCAACGATGCGGACCTGCAGGCCCTGAGGCACGGGAAGAAGGAGAAGCCCAAGAGGTAATCGTCATGAAGATTTTTGGGAAATACGAAACGGATGAGGTGGAAATCAAGGACCCGAGCCTGAGGACGGTTGTTTCCTTCGGCTCGCCCCGCGTGCACACTTTCGGCCGCTACCAGAAAAGGCAGCACGGGAAGTTCAAGCTGAACGTGGTGGAGAGGCTTGTGAACAAGCTGATGAGGGGAGGGACGGGCGAGAAGACCTCGGGAAAGGTCATCAGAACCAAGGGCAGGCTCCAGGGCAAGAAAATCCATATAATAAACGTGGTGGAGAAGGCCTTCGGCATAGTGGAGAAGAAGGCCAAGGCGAACCCGGTGCAGGTCCTGGTGAAGGCGCTGGAGAACTCCGCGCCCCGCGAGGACATCACCCGTGTTTCGCACGGAGGCATAAGCTACCAGATCGCGGTGGACGTCTCCGCGACCAGGAGGCTGGACATTGCGCTCAGGAACATCACGCTTTCAGCGCTTATGAGGTCGTTCAACAAGCCCACGTCGCTTTCGGAATCCCTTGCGGACGAGATAATCTACACCGCGAACGGGGATTTGCAGAATTCCTATTCCATAAAGAAGAGGGACGAGCTCGAGAGGATGGCAAGGAGCGCGAAGTAGCCCTCGCTTAATTAGGTGAATTCACCTTCTGGCTGCCTTCGTGGCGGATATCGCCCGGGAAGCCAGGGGGTGCAGCCTGAAGGTGAAAAGATGGGAAGAAAGGAAATCGTAGTCGAAGAAGTACAGAGATTGATGAGCGGCAAGGAGCAGGTAAGGAACATCGCTATCGTTGCCCACGTGGACCATGGGAAGACGACCATGACTGACTCGCTTGTGGCAAGGGCGGGGCTAATTTCGAAAGAATTGGCTGGCGAGCAGAGGATGATGGACTTCGACGAGCAGGAGCAGGCAAGGGGAATTACGATTAAGGCGGCGAACATCTCCCTTGGATTTGAATATGAGGGCAAGCCTCATTTGATTAACCTTATTGACACTCCGGGGCACGTGGACTTCGGAGGGCACGTTACGCGTGCGCTGCGCGCGGTGGATGGATGCGTGCTCGTGGTGGACTCTGTGGAGGGGGTGATGCCGCAGACCGAGACTGTTCTCAGGCAGGCATTGAAGGAGAGGGTGAAGCCCGTCGTTTTCATCAACAAGATCGACAGGCTGATAAACGAGCTGCAGCTGAACGCGGAGCAGATGCAGCAGAAGCTGATAAAGGTAATCCTGGGAGTGAACAAGATAATCGAGGGGAACGCCCCTCCGGAATTCAAGAAGGAATGGGTCATTGCGGTTGACAAGGGGAACGTGGCGTTCGGAAGCGCGTTCAACAAGTGGGCGGTATCTTTCGAGTCGATGAAGAAGAACAACATAAAGTTCAGCGACGTATACGACACGTGCAAGAACGGGACGCACGCGGACCTGGTGGCGAAATCGCCCCTGGACGAGGTGCTGCTGGGCATGGTGATTAGGCACCTGCCCAACCCGGTGGTTGCGCAGAAGTACAGGATTCCCGTGCTCTGGAAGGGGGACATAACCTCCCAGGAAGGCAAGGACATGAGCACATGCAGCTCAACCGGGGCGACCATAGGGATTTGCTTCGGCATCGTTTACGACGAGCATGCGGGGGAAGTCGCGGTCGTAAGGCTGTTCTCAGGGGAAGTGGAGAAGGGGGACATGATTTACGTCGCCTCCAAGAAGAACTACTACAAGGTGCAGCAGGTCGGGGTGTTCATGGGCCCGGACCGGGTGCAGGCCGAGAAGATTAGTGCCGGAAACATCGGGGCGGTGGTCGGGCTGAAGGATGTTTACATCGGGGAGACGATAAGCTCCAAGGAAGTGAAGCCGTTCGAGGAGATAAAGCACTACTCCGAGCCGGTGGTCACGAAATCCATAGAGGCGAAGGAGAGCAAAAACCTTTCCAAGCTGGTGGAGGTTTTGCGCGGGCTCTCGAAGGAGGACCCGACGCTCCGTGTTGAGCTTAACCAGGAAACTGGGGAGCACCTAATCTCCGGAATGGGAGAGCTTCACCTGGAAATCATAGAGTACAAGATAAGGAACGAGAAGAAGGTGGAGATAGAGACCTCTCCCCCGATTGTGGTGTACAGGGAAAACATCACGGGCAGTTCCCCGGTGGTTGAGGGCAAATCCCCGAACAGGCACAACAAGTTCAAGGTCAGGGTCGAACCCCTCGACGAAAAAATAGTGCAGGCGATTATCGACGGTGCGATTCCCGAAGGAAGGCCCAAAGGGAAGGAGAACGTGCAGAAGCTCGTGGACCTCGGCATGGAGAGGGACGAGGCGAAGGGAATCTGGGACATCTACAAGAGGAACATGTTCATCGATACGACCAAAGGAGTGCAGTACCTGAACGAGATACAGGAGCTCGCGCTCGAGGCCTTCGAGGAGGCCATGGACAAGGGGCCGCTCGCGAAGGAGAAGGTGAACGGCGTGAAGGTGATCCTTGAGGATGTGACGCTCCACGAGGACAACGTGCACAGGGGCCCCGCGCAGATAATTCCCGCGGTTAAGAGGCCGATTTATGCGGCGATGCTCGCGGCGGGGACCACATTGCTTGAGCCGAAGCAGAAGGTGCTGATACAGTGCCCGCAGGAATACGGCGGGGACGTAATCAACATGACCAACGGGAGGAGGGGCCAGCTGCTGAACATGGAGCAGGAGGGGGAGACTGTGACGATTAACACGGTTTTGCCTGTTTCGGAAATGTTCGGGTTCTCCAACGCGCTCCGTGGGGTCACGCAGGGAAGGGCAATCTGGTATCAAGAGTATTATGGGTACGAGAAGCTGCCCAGAGAACTCCTGAACAAGATTGTTAGCGAAGTGAGGAAGAGGAAGGGGGACAAGCCCGAGCCGCCCACTCCGCAGGATTTCCTTGATTAGATTTTTTTCTATTTATTTTTCTACTTCTTGATTAGCTGCATCGCTGCCGGCCCTGCATAAAGGAGGGCCCACCACGCGAGGATGGCGGAGCCTGCGGAGAGCGGAAATGATAGATAGATGAAGATTATCGCGAGGATTAGTTCGGGGATATTGTGGGCCAGGAAGCCGAGCCCATCCTTATCCTTGGAATTGTTGGTTGAGGAGAAGCCCATTTTGAAGCCACAGAAAGCCTTCAGGGCGGAGAGCATCCTCGGGATTATGAGGGAGAAACTGAGGAGGTAGGCGAGGAGGCTCGTCCTTGGGGAAAGGCCCTTGAGCCATCCTAAAACCATGACGGAGATTGGCGGGAAAAAGGTGGCGAACGCGGCGCCCAAAAGAATTTCCGGCGTTGGATTTAGAAGGAGCGCGAGCACCAGGAGGGAGATGAGGAATTGGGCTGCGGAGAGGTAGTGGAGGCCGAAGATCTGCACGAAATAGAAGAAATGGCGCTTTATTGAGAGGGAGAAGAAGTTGGAGAGGTAGAAGGGGATGAGCTGGGTTATCCCATAGATATAACGGGCGTGCTGGGCGCGGAACTGGGAGAAGGTTTTCATGGGCTCCCCGCGGGCATAAATCCTCTTTACGCATCTCCCCGGAAGATTCGCCTGGAGCAATCTGAAGGAGAAGCCAACATCCTCCACCAAAATCTCCGGGAATTTTACTTTCTCCCATGAGGATTTGCGGATTATGCCGCATGAGCCGAGGAACATTGCGAAGCCTTCTGCCGCGTTCACGGGAACAACCACGTCGAAAAATGTGGAGTTTGTTTCATCCATTGCTTTTTGGAACGGGCCATGGGCAGAGGTCGTTTTGCCTGTTTGTACGAATGCAATTTGGGGGTCCGAGAAATGGCCCATGCATTCCATCAGCATTTTTGGATTTTCAAGGCGCTCGTCCGCGTCGAATATTACTGCGAATTCCTCCTTGCAATTGTAAAAGAAATCGTTCAAAGCTCCTCCCTTGAAGCCGCGCCTCTCGGGGCGGTGGATGAAATTCACGCCGAGTGATTTGCATATTTTTTCTAGTTCTGAGGCGATTTCCGGGTTAGAAGAGTCGTCCAATAGATAGAAATTAATCGGACCTTTCCATTCCATCTCCTTTAGTGAAGAAAGGGATTTGCGCACGCGCTCCGGGTCCTCGTTGTAGGAGACGGAGACGACGGCTATGGAGGGAAAGGAGGATGCGGGGCTTGTGCCCACGGGAATTGCGGAGGATTTTAGGAAATAGGCGAGGCCGGAGATTGCGAAGAAGGATGTGAAAAGTATGAGGAAGGTGATGAGGAGAACGAGGGGGGTGTGGCTGGATGAGATTAGAATATAGGAAATCGGCAGGGCGAATAGTGATATGAGGATCACCATCGCCGGAAGCAGCCTGCGCATACTGGGATTTGGAGGGAAATGATTAAAAAGGGTGGAACGGAAATTCTGACGTGGATTATTCGCTAGCAAAGATGATAGAGTATGCCATCGCCTTCCTAGCCTTATACATAACCGTGTTTTTCCTGCTGGTTTTTGTCTCAAAGAAGGATGAGATGCTTAAGGTGCCGAAGCTGAAGGAGGGGTGGGAGCCGACCATAAGCGTTGTTATCCCTGCGTACAATGAAGCGGATGCCGTTGGGAAGTGCATAGAATCCGTGGCTACGGCGGATTATCCGCAGGAGAAGCTGGAGATTATTGTTGTGGATGACGGCTCCCCGGACGATACTTATGAGGTTGCTCAATCTTATGCGAAGAAATACCCGAATGTGAAGGTTTTCAGGAAGGAGAACCAGGGGAATGCGGCGTATACGAAAAATTACGGAATAGACAAGGCGGGCGGGGAGATTATTGCGACTCTGGATGCGGATTCCTATATAGAGAAGGGTACGATAAGGAAGATGCTTCCCCACTTTGAAAGCGACGATGTGGCGGCGGTCACCGCTGCGGTGAAGGTGGACCGGCCGAGGAACTTCCTTGAGAGATTGCAGGAGGTGGAATACCTTTATACTATTTTTTCGCGGAGGGTGCTGGTATTCCTTGATTCGGTGCAGGTCACTCCTGGCCCGTTTTCGATGTTCAGGCACTGGGTTTTCAAGAAAATAGGGGCTTTTGACCCTACAAATATCCTGGAGGACCAGGAGATGGCGATGAGGATACAGCAATACAATTACAAAATAAGGTCGAGTTTGGACGCGAATGTTTATACGGAAGTTCCTCCGGGGTTCTGGGGCCTTTTGAGGCAGAGGACGAGGTGGCACCGCGGGGGGCTCAAAAATGCGGTAAAGTATGGAAATCTCGTGGGCCCCAAATACGGGGATTTGGGCATGATTGTGATGCCGCTTGGGCTGATTGCGGTTGTGGCGATTTTTGCGATTATTTTCATCAATATTTACTATTATGCTACGAGGCCGACCTATCCGGTGATGATGGGATGGGATGCGCTCTGGATGGGAATCGGGCCCATCCATGTGATTGGGGCGGTAATATTCGTGCTTACGCTCGTATGGACCTTTTATGGGATAAAAGTGATGAAGGGAGAGAAGGTGGACCCTTTCATGGTATTGGCTTATTTATTTTCTTATGCATACCTGATAACCCTGTTCTGGGTTTCGGCGATATTAAAAGAGGTTAGGGGGGAGAAAATCAAATGGTAGAACAAATGAGAAAAATGAGCGTGCCCATATATATCGCGGCATTCGTGATTAGTGTGCTGATATTTGCGGTAGGGGTGTATGTAGGGAATACGATGGATGCGGTGGTGAAGGACTCCATCTCCTCGGATTTGCAGAGCGTTTATGCGAAGGCGCAGTCTTCGGAATTGCTCATATTGCTGGAGGATTCCCCGGCCTTCTGCCCCGTGTATGCGGAAGAGGCGGGCAGGATGGATGATGAGACTAACGGGCTTGGAACGAGGATAGCGTATGCGGAGGATGTCCGCGGGATTTCTGACCCTGAGCTGAAGAAGCAGTATTTTATGCTGGAGGCCCAGGCATACCTGATTTCCAAGAAGGTGAAGGAGCAGTGCAACGACGGGTCGGATTTGATATTGTATTTCTACTCAAATGAGAACTGTGCGTCTTGTGCGGAGCAGGGGCATGTGCTGGACACCATACGTTCTTCGAGGAATGATACTAAAGTGTATTCTTTCGATGGGGATTTGGGAAGCTCGATTGTGACTGCTTTGAAGAACCAGTACGGGGTTACCTCTTATCCAGCTATTGTTGTGAACGGGCAGGTTTACAACAGGTTTGTGAATGGGGAGGAGCTGGCGGGGATACTTGGATGATTCTGATTGTGGATAACGGTTCGCAGTATACCCATCTCATAAAGAGAAATATGAGGGATTTGAGCAAGGAAAGCGAGACCGTTAATTCCAAAGGGATTAGGTTGGAAGAGATTGAAAAGAAGAAGCCGGAAGCGATTATCCTGAGTGGGGGGCCGTCTTCTGTGTATAAGGGAGAAAATGGGGTTAGCGAGGAGATTGTACGGAAAGTGGGAGGCGGATGGGATGTTCCACTTATGGGAGTGTGCTACGGGCACCAGTTGATTGCCTATGCGCTCGGCGGGGAGGTGGCGAAGGGAGGGGCTGCGGAGTACGGGCTCGGGAAGATTTTCATAGATAAGGAGGATTTGCTGTTCAAGGGCGTGCCTAAGGAATTCCAGGTATGGGTTTCGCATTTTGATGAGGTAAAGAAGATGCCTTCGGGCTTTGAGGCGCTTGCGCACTCATCCACCTGCAAAGTGGAGGCGATGAGGCACAAGGAAAAAAGGATATTCGGGACGCAGTTCCATCCGGAAGTTTGGCATACAGAACACGGCGAGAAGATACTGGAGAACTTCTTATCTTGCATCTAACCGGATGCCACTCATAACACCTTCTGAATCTTCCAGCTCGGCTCATCCGTCGCCGAAACATCTTCCTTCTCAACCGGCTTGTAGCCGAACCTCTCATAGAATTTAAGGAGGCATTCTG
>Ga0315295_10006120_pt1 | contig 10269 bp, 11 predicted proteins | sample YL17G14_0_MG_FD_204453 | JGI IMG/M metagenome (GOLD analysis project Ga0315295, IMG submission 204453) | Sediment microbial communities from Yellowstone Lake, YNP, Wyoming, USA - YL17G14_0 | ecosystem: Environmental > Aquatic > Freshwater > Lake > Sediment | place: USA: Wyoming | collected... | reverse complement strand
AAGAGCACAGTAGGAAACCCGATGAAGCGAGAGAGCGCATAGTGCGGTTGCTCGGAGACTTACCAAGAGTGGAGCTATTCGCAAGACGAGCGGCGGCGGGGTGGGACGCTTGGGGCAACGAAGTACAGAGTGCGGAGCAAGCGAGCAATTTGATGTATGGCATATAACGGTCAGGCAAAATGCCGTTGCGAGAACGAACTCAAAAGGATGTGTTAAACCAAAAGTGAGTGAAGCAATGGAGCGAACACAATGAAAGGAGTGTGAGAATGAAAACACAGAAAGAAATAGAGGGTTTCTGGCGTGGGTTGATCGTTTTGGGTTTGGTTGTGTTGGGAATTTGTGCGTTGATTCTTCGCGCACGCGGCGCGTGGCCATTTGCATGAGTGAGCATCATTTTGCCGATTGTTAGTTGCCGTTGCCACTATATCTCCACATGAGACACGGTGATCTCTTTTCGGGTATCGGCGGGATGGCACTTGCGGCACAATGGGCGTGGGGAGAACAATACGAGAATGTGTTTCACTCAGAGATAGACAAGTATGCAGAAATGGTCTACCACAAAAGATTCCCAACAAGTAGATGCCTCGGCGACATCAGAGAAGTGCAATGGGAAGAGGGACAATGCGACTTGCTCACTGGTGGATTCCCCTGCCAGCCCCACAGTGTCGCTGGTGAGCGCAGGGGGAGCGGAGATGAACGAGACTTGTGGGGAGAGTGTGTTCGAGCTTTGTGGGGGATTCGACCCCAATACGGACTTTTCGAGAATGTTCCGGGCATCATTACAAGCGAGCGGGGAAAGACTTGGGCTAAGATTGCGCTGGATTTGGAAGCGAGTGGCTACGAAGGGTTACCACTTTTGTTTGCAGCCGATAAAGTCGAGGCACTCCACATCAGGAAAAGAATCTGGATTGTTGCGAGACGGAAAATTGTGGGCGACACCAAAGGCAAGCGATGGAGCGGAGTGGGGAACTCCGAGAACGAGTGGGAGGCCGATAGAAAAAAGCACACACCTGACAACGCAAGCGAAGTGCTATCCAACACCGTCAACGGTGGACGGAGGAAGTTATTTCAATCAAAGCAAGAGTGCAGGAGCAAAGAAGCGCCCGACATTGGGAGCGATGGCAAGTTACAATCTATGGCCGACACCAACGGCGAGGGCGGGACAGAATCCGGGCGAGCATGGCAATGGCGGACAGAACCTTGCAACCGTGGTTGGTGGGAAACTGAACCCGCAGTGGGTAGAGTGGTTGATGGGCTACCCAATAGGGTGGAGCGATTGCGAGCATTAGGCAATGCGATTGTGCCGCAAGTAGCATGGGTAATTTTTGAAGCGATCAAGCAATATGATAAAGGCAATGGCAACTAACTCGCGCCTAAACGACACTCTTCGTTTGCCTCTATTTTGTGCCCAGTGCCATTACAATATTCGAGCGAGGAATTCTGACTGATGCGCATCGATCTGAACGACGAGAACACGAAGAAAGCTCAAAGGAGAACATTATGAATCTAATAGGTACGACGAAGAACGGCGGCAAAATTGTCCAGATGACAGGAGATGAGTATCGAACATTCATTGATGCACAGCGATCGATGAGAGGCTTGGTGTTGGCCGACATCTGGGCGCTAGGACCGAACGAGGATATTACCGTTGGTATGGAGCAACTTTTCCAAGCCTTCCGAGCCTTCATAACGGCGAAATTCAAAGTGAATGAACTGCAACGCCTTGCGGATGATTTGACCAAAATAATCGGCGTCAGGCCGCCGCCTAAAAAAGACGCGAAGGAGACCCGATGAGACGCAAAATCTTCAACATCACGGCTGATGCGATCATCCAGCTATTCTCGGCTGGAGTGCACCGCCCCTATCGCGTCGTGCGGGATCCGCTGCCTGCCGATAGTCGCATTGTGGATTGCAGATTCAATGGCTTCGATCGCAATGTCGTATCGATTCTGATCGAATCCTCGGAATTTCCACAAGTTCCGGAAGGGCAGTTATTTCCTCCCATCAACCCTCTTCTTCAGTCATTCATTGGCGAGGAACTTTGATCGATGCGCATCGACCTGAACGACGAGAACACGAAGAAGGCCCAGACGGCTGAGCGGCAACTGTTCGACCAGCAGGGCATCAGCATCAGTCCGAACCAAATGGTGAACATCCTGTTCTCAGCCGTCGATCAGATCGAGCTCCAGCAGACGGTCATTGTAACGCTCAAGGCCGCTCCTCCCGCAGCGGACCACAAATCCCCTCCCAAAAAGAAAATCCTCCGCAAAACGAGCAATTGGGTCCTCGACTACAAGTAGCGATCCGTTTCCATCCACGTTATCCGCTTTATCCGCAATAATCACCGACATACTTATGTCCGACATAAGCATGTCGTTGACATTGATCCTTGTAATTGCAACTTAGAAGTGTGGTACCTCCTTCTCTCAATGCTCCGGCCGTTAGCGGATAGGACAGGCGGCCGGGGCAAGTTTATAAGGACCGATGAACGAACCGAAATCTTTCACAGCCGGCGACACGGTAACCTGGACGGAATCGCTCAGCGATTACAAAGCCAGCGATGGGTGGACCTTGAAGTACCGTCTCTCGGGACCTGCCCAGATCGATCTCGTTTCAACACCCGACGGCGATGATCACGCGATCTCCATCACCGCTGCTGGTTCCGCCGTCTACGGCGCCGGCGTCTACAAATTCCAGGCGTACGTCGAAAAAGGAACCGAGCGCCACACAATCCTGCTCGGCTCCCTTGAGATCTTCCAAAATCTCACAGCACTCGAGGGGGGCGCGGAATACGATGCACGTTCGCATGTCCGCATAGTATTCGATGCGTTGAAGGCGGCCATCGAAGGGCGGGCCACGAAAGCGCAATCGGAGGTCGTGATCAACAACCGATCGATCACGTATCTTTCTCCCGCGGAGCTTCGCATCGAATACGTGAAGTACAAAAAATTCGTGGAAGAGGAAGAGCGGGCCGCTCAGATCGCAAAGGGTCTCGATGCCGGCGGCAACATCGTCGTGAGGTTCCGCCCAACAACCTGAAGATGAAATTGTTCGACAACATATTTCGCCGCATCGGCTATCTTCCGCAGGAACATGTTGAACGCCGGATGAACCGCCTCCAGCGCATGCTCGCGTTCAGATCCTACACGGCGGCTGCGACGAACAGACTTGTCGGCGACTGGTCCACGACGGCGACGAGCATCGAATCGGACATCCGCGCCGGCCTGGTGGCCGTCCGGGCGCGCGCACGGGATCTCGTCCAAAACGACGACTATGCGAAGCGATATGTTTCCGAGGTCCGGGTGAACGTCGTCGGGTCGACCGGCTTCAAAATGCAGGCGAACGTCCGGGAGCCGGTCACGGTTACAACGGTCGATGCCGCCGGCAGCCAGCAGAAAACGACGAAGATCGTCTCGGACAAACTTGCCAACATCAAGATCGAAGAAGCCTTCGGGCGATGGACGCAAAAAAAGAATTGCTCACTGAACGGCCGCCGGTCATTCCGCTCGATCTGTGAGAATCTGCTCACCTACGCCGCGCGTGATGGCGAGTTCCTCGTTCGCATGCATTACAACAAGACTTCGCTCTTCGGTTTTCAGCTCGAGATCATTCCTCCCGAATTCCTCGATGAAACGTACAATACCAGGCTGGAGAACGGCAATGCCGTGAAGATGGGAGTGGAAGTCGATTCCACTCGCCGGCCCGTCGCGTACTGGATCAGAAAAGCAAGGCCGGAGCTGGAGGTCTACGGTATGGGCATCTCCGGAGGCGAGCGTGAGCGCGTACCTGCCGAGGAGATCATCCACGGCTTCGACCAGGAATACGAGAACCAGACGCGGGGCATCAGCTGGATGGTCCAAAGCATGTATCGTCTCAAAATGCTCAGCGCTTATGATGAGGCAGAGCTCGTGCAGGCGCGAATTGGCGCATCCGCCGGCGGATTCTTCTACGACGAGAAAGACAGCGCCGAGGAGGTCCAGTTCGACGCGACGGATTCCGAGGGGAACAAGACGATGGACATGCAGCCGGGGATCTTCCGCGACATCGGCGGGAAGCGATTCACGCCGTTCGATCCGAAGCATCCGACGACGACGCATGGGGATTTTGTCCGGACGCAGGCCCAGCGGATCTCTGCGGGGCTCGATCTCGCCTACGCCTCGCTGACGAACGATCTGAGCGACGCCAATTATAGCTCGAACCGTGTCGGCCTGGTGGCGGAACGCGAGAAATGGAAGAGGGTGCAGCAATGGTTCACCGAGATGTTCCTCGAGTTGATCTTCGAACGCTGGCTTGAGATGGCGATCATAAGCGGGCAGCTCGCGCTGCCGATGGCGAAGTTCGACAAGTTCAACCAGCCTGCCTGGATCGGCCGGCGGTGGGCGTGGATCGATCCGTTGAAGGAAGCGCAGGCGAATCTCCTGCTTCTGCAGGCGCGGCTCACCAGCCACTATCAGTTGCTCGGGGAGCAGGGTGAGGATCCGGAGGAAGTGTTTGACGACATCAAGGCGATCGAGGACCTCGCGAAGGAAAAAGGCATCACGCTGGATCTCTTGAATATCAAGGTCCCCGGAGATAGTGCAGGAGGCGACCAATCGGCCAATGCGCCGAAGGGCACGGCGCCGAAAGTCGCGGCCGGCACAAATGCGCTCGTCGAACCCACGAATGGGCAAGGAGAACATTGATGGAACAAGACGATCTCAGATTCTGGGAGCAAGGTATTCTTTGCGCCGCGCGTCCTTATCCCAACGAGCATGCGGCAAGACTGAAAAGTCCTGACGATTTCGATCCGGACACCTTCCGCCGAAAGGCCGATGGAACGATCTACGGCTCCATCAAAGTGCCGGCGACGGCGGATGTGATCTGGGGAAAACTCAAGGGCAAGTCCGGCGAGAAAGACTATCCGGTTCCGCAGGCGATCCGATTTCCGATGAAGGACTGGACGGAAGCCGAGGCGAGGAAGTGGTTGAAGGACAACGACGTGAAGTATATCCTTTTTGAGCCGGCCTCCGGAGGAAAAGAACAGCCGCTCAGCGACGAGACAAAGCAGCGCATCTACGGACACATCCAGACGAGGACATTCCCGATCGTTCGGGAGAACATCGATGCCGCCAACCGGACGGCCAGGCTCTCGTTCTCGTCCGAGGCGCCGGTCCTCCGATGGTACGGAATCGAAATCCTCTCTCACAAACCGGAGGATATCCGGATGGAGAGATGGAAAGCCGGCGCTCCCTTCCTGATGGATCACAACCCGCGAGATCAGCGAGGGATCATCCAGGAGGGGAAACTGAATGCCGACAAGAAGCTTGAGGGGACGGTCCTCGTGTCGCGACATCAGCGCGGAGAAGAGTTGTTCGTGGACATGCAAGACGGCATCCGTCCCTACACATCGATCGGCTATGCGGTTCATAATTTGCGAGAGCTGCAGCCGGCGGAGATGTCCGCGGAGATAACGCAGCTTTGTCTTGAGAACAAATGCGGCGCGTTCGTGGCGGCGCCGTGGGAGCCGCTCGAAGGCTCAAGCGTTTCCATCCCAGCCGACATGAGCGTCGGTCTGGGGCGCAGTCTTGAGGAATACTACTCGATCCCTGCAGCTGCATCAAGCGACGGGGGAGCCGAGAGAGACAAATCACACTCCACACACATCATCCAGAGAGGAGTAAATTCTATGGAGCCGGATGAAAAAGTTGCGAAGACCCCCGTGCAGCCTCCGACGCAAGAGGAATTGGAGCGAGTCGAGGCGGAGCGGAAGCAGGAGATCGAGGCGGTGGGAAAGAGATTCGAGGCGCGGATCAGGGGAGGGAAGGAGAAGATGGACGAGCTCGTGAAGGACGCGCTCGAACTCAAACGGAGCGCCGAGCTCTTCAAAGGGGACGTGTATCTGCGCGTGAACGACACGAAGCCGCTCGAGACGCCGCTGTCGTTCCTCGATATGTCGGCGAAGGACCAGAAGCGCTATCGGTTGCGAAACGTGATTCTTGCGCAGATGAAGCGCCGGGAGGGAGGCAAGATCCGGGACGTTCTCGGCAACGAGGTCGATACCACGTTCGAGGAGGAATGTTCGGCCGAGGTGGCCAAGAAAGTCGGCCCTTCGAGCCGTGGCGGCTTGTACGTTCCGTTCGACATCCAGCAGCGGCAGACGCTGATTGACCCCAATCACGCCCGATATGTCGAAGCGTTCCTCAGGGAAAACGGGATGAGCCTGAGAGATCTCACGGTGGGTGCACCGACCGCCGGTGGCAACCTGGTTGCCACCAATCTGCTCGCCGGCTCGTTCATCGATCTCCTGCAGAACAAGTCGCTCTTCTTTCAGCTCGGCGTCCAGCGATTGACGGGGCTTATTGGCAACGTGGCCTTCCCGCGAAAAACCGCTGCCGGCACGTTCTATTGGGTCGCTGAAAACACGGCACCGGCAGCTGAATCCGCGCCGGCCTTTGACCAGGTAACGATGAGCCCGAACGAAGGCGGTATGTATGAGGATTACAGCCGGCGACTTTTGCTGCAAGCGACGCCGAGTATCGACCTGCTCGTGCAGAACGATATCGTGAGCGGTTGTGCACTCGGGTTCGACAAGTCGATCGCGCACGGAACCGGCGGGACTCAGCCGCAGGGCATCATCGGCACATCGGGCATTGGCAGTGTGACTGGTGCCGGTTTCGGATGGGAGCAAGCGGTGGAGTTCGAGACAGATGTCGCGGTTGCCAACGGCGACATCGGAACGATGGCATTCGTGATGGGCGCCGCCGCGCGGGGAATCTTGAAAACCCGTCTGAAGGCGCTCAACACGGCCGAGTTCCTGATCGATCGAGACCAGCGGATGAACGGCTATCCTGTAAACGTCACGAACCAGATGGATGCCGGGTATATTCTGTTCGGCGTTTTCTCGCAGGCACTCGTGGGCGAGTGGAACACTCTGGATCTGCTCGTCGATCCGTATACGGGCAGCAGCGTGGGAACGATCCGCGTCCGGGCATTCATTGCCGTTGATGTGGCGGTCCCGCAGCCGGGAGCATTCAGCGCCTGTTCAGACCTGTCCTAATCGGCGCCGGTCGTGCCGCTGACAACGAAAACCAGCGGGGCCGTAGTTGGAGGCCCCGCTATTTCAACGAATGAGGAGACTCAGGTCATGGCAGAAAAAATCATCAAGGTGAAGATCACCTACGCATGCTGGGTTGACAACCAGCAGAAGGTGCCGGGCGATACCGTTGACGGTCCGGAAGGAAAGATGCGATTTCTTTGCTCGATGCACCGGGCGACGGAAGATCTCAGCTGGCAGCCGCCCAAGAAGGAAGAGCCGAAGAAGAAGTAGTCAATCTTCAGAGAATCGAAACAAATCCATCCCGCTTACGGGCATGCTCGTGAGCGGGATCTTCTCATTGAATCTATGGAGGAAGCGATGAAAAAGATCGCAGTATTCCTGCTCGCGGCGCTCGTGGTCGCCCTGTGTCTCTCGCCGTGTGCGAGCGGGCAGACTTCGGCGACGCCAACGCTCAACAACACGCTGTACTACTATCGCCTGGCGAATGCCAAGCAATATGCGGCTTCCCAGGTTGATACATTGCCGCAACCACTGGCCGCAGGCACTGTCGTGACTTTCCGCGGGGCGCCATCATTGGCAGCACTCAGAATCGCTGCAGCGGATTCGTGCACAGTGGGAATTGTGATGAAAAGACGGGTGATCGGGGCAACGGCCTGGACAACTGTGCTTACAGACAGCCTGGCTTCTGCCGCAACGATCATCCCTGCGAAGGAATTCGTTCTGCGAAATAGTGCGACGGATAACCTTACCGATCTGGGATGTGAATACTTCATAATCGCATCGTTCAGAGCATGGGGCAACGGCAACGGAGGCAAGCCGGCGACGAAGAAATACACGTTCGACTTTCTCTGGAAACCTTAGGAGCTCCGCGTGAGCGATCTCCCCGCCCAGCCGGTTGACGAGTTCTTCACGGACGATCTGACCGTCGAGGCGATTTTTCATCCTGCCGCCGGTCCGGATCGCACGATCAGCATTATGTTTGACCGCGACTATTCTCCGGTCGAGCTCGCCAATGCAGCTTTCGAAGGCAGGACCCCCGTTGCAACCTGCAGGCATGTCGACGTCTATGATGCTGACAATACCTGCACGCTGACGATCGGCGGAAAGGTGTGGAAGATCATCTCGGTGCAGCCCGATGGCACGGGGATCACGAGATTCGCTCTGAGCCGGGAAGGATCGGAGTCGCTGGTCTTTCCGCCCAGCCAGCCGCTTGATGAGTTCTTCACGGACGATCTGACGGTCGAAGCGATTTTTCATCCGGCGGCGGGACCCGATCGCTTCGTCCGGGTTATTTTCGACCGTGAGTTCTCGCTGATGGAGCTCGGTAATGCGGCCTTCGAAGGCACGGCTCCCGTGGCGACTTGCAGGGAGGCCGACGTCTCGGATGCGGACAACGCCTGCACGCTGACGATCGGCGGTGACGATTGGAAGATCACCTCCGTCCAACCCGACGGGACGGGAATCACGAGGCTGGTTCTCAGCAAGGATTGAATCAAGATCCCTTCTCCTTTTAGGAGAAGGCTAGGATGAGGTTGAAACGTGGCTCCATCCACACCAAAGCGCACGCTGATACGCAACGCCCTGGTCGCAGCTCTCCAGGGCATCGCCGCCGACGCCGTTTACCATACGGATCTCGGTGATCACGTCGACGCCTGGCGTGCGTTGAAGTCGAAGCCCTGGCAAGGGAGCGAGCTGCCGGCGTGCAACGTGCGGGATATGTTCGCCCAGGTGCTGCTCGAACAAACGGGGGGCTCCAAGAACTTCTGGCACAACCGGCTGACGGTGGAGATCGATATCGGATGCAATGACATTGATACGTTCACAAACTGCGTGGCCGATATTTTTACCGCCATCGATGTGGATCCAACGCTCGGCGGCATCGCCATCGATACCAACGCGGTCGGCTACAGTCCGGACGTGGACCAGGAAGAGAAGATCGTCGTTGGCGGGTTGCTGACGCTGACGGTCGATTACTCGACGGATCGGCTCGCAGCATAGGAGATAAAGTTGAAAGTTTCAAGTTCAAAGTTCAAAGTGTTTCTCGCGCTTCTTATTTTGCTGCCATTGGGCGCTCAGGGCCAGATTTTGTGGTACACGCAAAGCGACACGCTCAAGGCAACAATCTCGAAGCAATGGCTCTCATTCGGCAAGCTTCTGATGAACCGGAATGGAGACATCTACTCAAACGGGGTGCTTGTATCGTTTGCGATGCCCGGGACCTATTCCGGGAAGTACCGATTCACGAACGACACGAGTTATTTTGCGGGGGACACGGCAACGTTTCGGCATCTCAGAATTGGCGGCTCCGGACAGGCTTGGATCGACAGCATCAACGTGGTGGGGAATTATCTGAGATCGACGGTCGGTAGCACAAGTTACTATGCGAAGAACGATACTGCCGCGCTTTCTCCCGACTCTTTGATCTGGGCGAAGAAATGGTGGACGGCGAATCAGTACCAGCCAATCGGGACGTATCTCGTACCGTCTGATACGGGTTCATTGCTGGGATCAAAAAGCTGGCTCACAAATCAGTATTCACCGCTCGGGCATTTGCATTCGATCAGCCAGGTGACGGGGAACCAGGATTCGCTTACCGCGAAATTGAACCGGACAGAATTTCTTCTTGCGAGAATGCCATATCTACAGGATTCACTCACGGCGAAACTGAACCGCACGGAGTTTTTGATTGCGCGGATGCCATATCTGCAAGATTCTCTAACAGCGAAATGGAATCGGGGTGAGACGATTGGAATGTCTCAGATTGTCGGCGTTCAAGATTCACTCAACAACAAGCAGAACCGAGGCGAGGACTACGCAATCGGCTCGGCAACGGGAGACACGCTAAATGTTGAGCGGATAGTCATTCGGATGTCAGACGGCACACCGACCATACGCATCCACAGCAACAACATTCTCAACACTTTTGTTGGACTAGCATCGGGTCTTGTGAACGACCCCTCAGCGGGTGGCAACGCAGCATTGGGGACTTACTCTCTTCAGTCCAATACCACAGGAGCATGTCTTACGTCGGTCGGCGCTTATTCTCTGGAGTACAATACTCAGGGGGATTACAACTCAGCATTTGGCATGGCTGCTCTCCGACAAACTATAGCAGCATCCTACAATTCCGGCTTTGGCGCGTACGCCCTTAATGCCAATATCACAGGAGCCAACAATCTAGCTCTTGGTTATCGTGCGGGTCAGTACGCAACAGACCTCTCGAACCGTCTCTA
>Ga0315295_10006117_pt1 | contig 10271 bp, 7 predicted proteins | sample YL17G14_0_MG_FD_204453 | JGI IMG/M metagenome (GOLD analysis project Ga0315295, IMG submission 204453) | Sediment microbial communities from Yellowstone Lake, YNP, Wyoming, USA - YL17G14_0 | ecosystem: Environmental > Aquatic > Freshwater > Lake > Sediment | place: USA: Wyoming | collected... | reverse complement strand
CTCAGTAAACTCATCAACATGATCTTCGGGACGTAATCCTAATTTCTCAAAACAAATTTTCCGCGCCAAGGAGTAGCCATTCGTATGCAAACCAGAGGAAGCCAGACCTAGCACCAGATCATCAGGTTGAATCGATGCGCCAGTGATTAATTTATCCTTTTCCACGACTCCGACCACGGTTCCTACTAGATCAAATTCACCAGGAGTATACAGACCTGGCATCTCTGCCGTTTCTCCTCCAATTAAGACACAAACATTCTCACGGCAACCACGTGCCAAACCAGAAACTACTGCTTCCGCCATCTCTGGCTCTAATTTCCCAGTACCAAAATAATCCAAGAAAAATAGTGGTCGTGCGCCTTGCACTAAAATATCGTTGACACAATGATTCACCAGATCATAACCCACTGTATCATACTTCTGCATCATGAAAGCTACTTTAAGTTTTGTCCCAACCCCATCAGTACTTGAAACCAAGATTGGCTCTTGATAATCATTGCTGGGAAAAGCATACAACCCACCAAAACTACCTAAATCTCCCAAGACACAAGAATTATAAGTGCCACGTACCAAACCTTTGATCCGTTTCACTGTTTCATTCCCCGCATCAATATTTACGCCTGCCTCTTTATATAATTCCACTTGCGTCACTCCTCTAATAAATATTTATCGCGAATTCCTTCTTCTGGAATTCTTACTGGATAGCAACCATTAAAACAGGCAACACAAAGCTCATTCTTGGGTTGCACCGCACGTAATAATCCTTCCAAAGTCAGATAACACAAACTATCTGCACCAATATAATTACGAATCTCCTCGACTTGATGCGCCGCCGCAATTAATTCTTTTCTTACCGAAGTATCAATTCCATAATAGCAAGGATGAGTGATTGGTGGTGCACTGATACACATATGTACCTCTTTAGCTCCCGCTTCACGCAGTAAGTGAATAATCTTGCCACTGGTAGTTCCTCGCACAATAGTGTCATCAATAATCACCACTCGTTTTCCCTTTATAACACTCTCCACTGGATTGAGCTTAATTCGCACTCCAAGGTCGCGTTGACTTTGATTCGGCTGAATAAACGTCCGCCCCACATAAGGATTCTTAATTAACCCAATATCATAAGGAATTCCAGAAGCTTCAGAAAAACCAATTGCCGTTGAGACTCCTGTATCCGGAACTGGAATCACCACATCTGCTGTACCAGTAAATTGATGTGCTAACTCACGTCCCATTGCTTTACGCGCCAAATGAACATTCAGCCCATCAATATTACTATCTGGACGTGCAAAATAAATATACTCAAAGACACAAAGTGCTTGTTTCGCCACTTGAGGTAAGTGGTAACTCTGCACTCCATTTTGATCAATCACCACTAACTCTCCTGGATTAAGATCACGAATAAAACGTGCCCCAATGCTCGAAAATGCACAACTTTCAGAAGCCAAAATATATGCCTCATCTAATTTACCCAAACAAAGCGGACGAAATCCATAGGGATCACGCAATCCACAAAGCATATCTTTAGTCATAACCACCAACGCAAACGAACCAGTTAAAATTTCGGTTGCTTTCAAAATCGCTCCCGGAAGATCATCTTTACTATGACGAGCAATCAAATTAATGATTACTTCCGTATCAGTAGTAGTTTGAAAGACCGAGCCAGCTTCTTCTAAATCTTGACGTAATTCCTCAGTATTCGTCAAATTGCCATTATGAGCAACACTGATCATTCCTTTAGAACATCTAGCCACCAAAGGCTGTGCATTCGCAAGCAAACTAGAACCAGTCGTCGAGTAACGCACGTGACCAATGCCCATGCGCCCTGACAGACCTTCTAGCAGTTCATGATTGAAAACATTAGAAACTAAACCCATTCCTTTATGAAATGAAAGACGTTGTCCATCAGAGACTACAATTCCAGCACTCTCCTGTCCCCGATGCTGCAAGGCATACATCCCTAAATAAGCCATCAAAGCGGCTTTAAAATCTGCTTGGTTACTATAGACTCCCACAATCCCGCAGGCTTCTTCTGGTCGATCCAAAAAGACTAAATCTTCTGGCATCTTTTTTCTCCAATCTAAAATAATCTTCGCTTCCAAGTATCACAGACCAATTCAGTTTTCTGTGCCGCCCAGCCAATATATTTTTCTGGATTTTCTAAAACTTCACGTTGCTTGGGGGTCAATTGATTCCAATAACCAAACAGCTCCGTTTTAGTTACTAATAATTCACGTAAGGTTTTCCCAGTTTGCTGTGATTCTAAAGTTAACCTTCGAACTACTTCATGAGCATCAGGATGACCCAGTGATGCCAACAAGATATAGAGCGGCTCGGCAATTACTAATTCTTTAGTAGAATTAAAATTACGTTGCATTCGTTCTTGATCCACCACTAAACGTTGCATCACTTTAATCAAACGATCCACAGCCGCAACAAAACCCACTACCATTTCAGGCACAAAACGACCCGAGGCAGAATTCGTCAAATCGCGTTGATGTTCTGAGATCTGATCCGCATACATAGTAACCATACGCGGCATAAACTCTTTCCACATACTTTTGACATGCTCAAAATTCCACGGATTACGTTTATGGGGCATGGTGGAAGAACCAACTTGATTCGCCTCGAAAACCTCCCCGACTTCACCAATTTCGGTTCGTTGTAAATGTCGAATATCATCTGCTAAATTAGCGATCACTCCAAACGCTGAAATAATCGTGTGCATATAGTCAGTCAAATATTCTGGTTCAACAATCTGCGTTGAAAAATCAGCTGGCGTAAGTCCTAATTCCCATAGAACTTCGCTCTCAAATTCCATGGGGTCTTCAAAAAAGAGTGTGCTTGCATTATAAGCACCAACTGCTCCAGCAATCTTACCTCGCAAATTCTGTCCCGTCTCACGTACAGCCTCAATTCTCGCCCCAAAACGACTCACATACTCTGCCATTGCAAAACCAAATGTAATGGGTACTGCATGTTGTCCATGAGTTCGTCCAACCTGAATTGTCTCTTTCTCACGCAACGCAATCTGCATCAAGACTGCTTCTAACTCCAACATCTTCGGTATTACTATCTGTTCGGTAGCTTCCTTAAAACGCATCGCCGTCGCTGAATCCATAATATCAACTGACGTGGTGGTCAGATGCACAAATGGTTTAGCGGAATCACTAACACGGCTTTGAATACAGTTTACTAAAGCACGTATATTGTGTTTAGTAATCTCTTCCTCCAAATAAACCTCATCTGGTTCAATCTCATTACAAGCACGCTGAATTTCAGTGGCAATCTCTGTAGTACAAAGCCCTCGTTTGGCTAAAACTCTTGCCAAAGCTGCTTCGACTTTCAACTCATAGCGAATGTAAGCATTCTCCGAAAAAAAATCTGCCAAACGATTGAAAAGCTCTTGGTTCGCCGTATAATAACGGTGATCCAGTGGACTAAGGTTGCTAAAAATATCTCGTTCCACTTTTAAACACACCCCCAAATTTTTTTGAATTATAAAAAATAAAAGGCAGATAGGTAACTATACGAAACCTATCCGCCTGGGTTTTTATCCCTCTACGGTGTAACACCCTCAGGTGCCTGCGCCACTTGGACCAGACTTGCCAAAGCAACGGAACCCTAGACGCACTTCCATAAATTTTTATATTGAACATTAATATTTTAACAAAAATAACGAAAGATTGTCAACTATATACTTTGCATTAAAGATCTTTATTATATCAAGTGGAAATATCCAATGTCCTAAGGATTCTTAACGAAGATAAAATAAATTAGATCTTTTGAAAGGTATATATCTGAATTACTTACCCATCTTCTGTTTTAAATATTCCTGATAACCAAGCTGCTGCAGTAACAGAGATTTTCCATCTACCTCGGTGGCAAGTTTCTGTTTGAAAGCTACTAACTTCTCTTGCAGTGTTTGATCAGCGATACTTAAAATCTGTGCTGCTAAAATTCCTGCATTTTTAGCACCATTAATTGCCACCGTTGCCACTGGAATCCCACTTGGCATCTGGACAATTGAGTATAGGGAATCTACTCCATCAAGCAGACTGGTCTTAATCGGAATACCAATTACTGGCAATGGCGTAAAAGCTGCTAATACACCAGGCAAATGTGCTGCTCCACCAGCCCCAGCAATAATTACCCTTAAGCCTCGTTCTTTAGCACTACGTGCATAAATTGCTGCTTTTTCTGGCGAACGATGCGCTGAGATGATGGAAATCTCAAAATTAATTCCAAATTCCTCTAATACTTCGGCAGCTGCTTTCATCACTGGCAGATCCGAATCACTTCCCATTACAATTCCAACCAATGGCATAAATTCACCCCTAATACTTATTTTCTACTTCCTGGTTTCATAATCGAAACTCCAGCTTTACAAAGTGGACATTCCTCAGGCTCCCAAGTTTCAATCTCCAACGTCAACAAAGCCTCTTTGCGGACACCAAAATTCACTTTACCCGCACTACGATCCACGAGTACTCCTACTCCGCAAACATTAGCACCTTTCTCTCGCACTAACTCAATAACTTCTTTGACCGAACCTCCAGTAGTAATCACATCTTCTACTACTAAAACATTCTCATCTTCTTCTAGCTGAAAACCTCGTCGTAAAGCCATCTTACCCTCTTCACGTTCGGTAAATAAAGCTCTAATCCCCAAAATCTTGGCAATCTCATAAGCCAAAAGAATTCCACCAATGGCTGGAGCAATTACCACATGTAACTCTTCACCCTTAAAACGTCGCGCTAAATCTTCACATAAACGTTCCGTAAATTTAGGATACTGCAATACTTGGGCGCATTGCATATATTGCCGACTATGCTTCCCTGAAGTCAAACGAAAATGACCGTCTCGAAGCACCTTCGTTTCACGAAAAATCTCTAAGATCTCTTTCTGTTCCAGCACAATATCTGCCTCCTTTGAACTGCTTTTAAAATTAGTCTTGTGCTACTCCTCTAATTTCTGATAAATTAGCGAGTTTTTCTTCGACAAGAAATGCTTCAATTCCTTCAATAACTTTTTGAGGAAGCATAGGATCTTTAAAGAGACCAGTTCCAATTGCTACTGCTGTAGCACCTGCCATAATAAACTCAATCGCATCTGTCGCAGAAACAATTCCACCCATGCCTATCAAAGGAATCTTTACTTTCTGATAAACCTGCCAAACCATTCGTAACGCAATTGGTTTCACCGCTGGTCCAGAAAGCCCACCAATCTTATTTGCTAATACTGGACAACGTTTCTTAATATCAATTGACATTCCTTGTAAGGTATTAATCAAGCTCAAACAGTCTGCCCCTGCTGCTTCAACTTTTTGTGCAATTAATGTTATATCCGTTACATTTGGCGATAATTTAACCACCAAAGGTAATTTCGTCACTTCACGCACAGCAGCGGTTACTTGGGCTGCTACCTCTGGATCAGTTCCAAAAGCAATGCCACCCTCTTTAACATTAGGGCAAGAGATGTTCAACTCAAACCCAGAGACTTCAGGATGTTCATTCAGTCGCTCTGCCACCGCAGCATACTCCGATATTGTTTTGCCAACAATATTTACAATTACTGGTACTTGATAATCACGTAAAAAAGGTAAGGCTTCGGCAATAAAACGATCAACTCCTGGATTCTGCAAACCAATTGCATTTAACATTCCTGCTGGGGTTTCAGCAATTCGAGGTGGTGGATTACCTATCCACGGAGTTATCGCAACACCCTTGGTAATCACCGCCCCCCAAAGATCTGGTTTAATTAAAGACAAAAATTCACGTCCATAGCCATATGTTCCTGAGGCTGGTAAAACTGGATTCTTTAATTTCAAGCCAGCTAGCTCAACTGCAAGTGATGGGCTCATTCCCATAGCACCTCGCTTATTCCAAAAACTGGTCCTTCTACACAAACCCTTTGATAACCAGAAGTAGTTTTACAAACACAACCCAAACACGCACCCACTCCACAAGCCATATGTGCTTCAAGTGATAACTGACCCGAAAGATTTGATGCTAACGCCAGTTGTTGAACCGCCTTAAGCATTGGCTGTGGTCCACAAGTCACTACAAAATCAAAAGGAGCACGTTGGTGTTCTGCTAGAAATGCCTCCGTGACCAAACCCGCTTTGCCATAACTACCATCATCCGTCATCGGAAATATTTTCACTTTCAAACGTTCCCAAGCATTTAATTCTAAAAGATCAGTCCTAGTTCGTCCCCCATAAAACAAGCTGAACTTCACTTTGCTTCCCTTTCGAATTAATTTTTCTGCCAAGCAGTATAATGGAGGCATTCCAACTCCACCTGCAACTAAAGCTACTCGTTGTGCAGTTTCGGGTAGAGCAAAACCGTTTCCTAATGGTCCCAAAAGCTCAATTATTTCGCCTGGATTACGTTTCGCCAATAAATCCGTACCCTTACCTACCACTTTAAAGATTAAGGTAATACTACTACTATCAGCATCAAAATGATAAATACTGATTGGTCGTGATAGTAATGGTTCATTTCCTTCCATAACCCTTAATTGCACAAATTGCCCTGGTTGGGCTACTTCTGCCACATCGGCAGCCAGCAGGTTTAACAAATGATAGCCAGATCCTAAGAGTTTATGGTCAGTAATTACTGCTTTTACTTGATACATCTTTTTGCCTCTTATCTCTATAAAATAGAATCAAGACTTAATGAATTAAAACTTTTGGATGCTATGATTCAAATTCTTTGTTCAACTCGAATTGAGCTGAATTCTTGCAGTGGTATTGCTGAATTCGGCTCTTTTCCTTCTTCCAAAGCTAGTAATACTTGCAAAAATGCCTTTACCGTATCAAGTGAGGTTAGACAAGGAATATTATGCTCAACTGCGGCACGTCTAATTTTAAATCCATCACGTTCGGGTTCTTTGCCACGAGTAATCGTATTTACCAATAATTGTACCTGTCCATCCTTAATTGCATCCATAATTGTAGGTGATTTCTCACCCAATTTATTTAACTTCGTCACTGTCACGCCATTTACTCGCAAATAAGCAGCCGTTCCCATCGTCGCCACAATTTTAAAGCCACGTTCAGAAAGACTTTTTAATAAAGGCAAAGCCTCTGCCTTATCACGATCTGCCAAAGTAGCTAAGATCGTTCCGCCACGTGGCATCGAAAATCCTGCCGCAATAAAAGCTTTATACAAAGCGCCTGCATAAGTTAGATCAACTCCCATGACCTCACCAGTGGACTTCATCTCAGGTCCTAAAGAGATATCTACCTGAGTTAATTTGGCAAAAGAGAACACTGGAGCTTTCACTGCCACCAGTTTAGTCTCTGGCCACATTCCTCCCGCATAACCTTGCTGATGAATCGTTTGTCCCAAGACACAACGAGTAGCCACTTGCACCATTGGAATTCCAGTAATTTTACTCATAAAAGGAACGGTACGACTTGAACGAGGATTAACCTCGATACAATATACTTCATCATCAGACATCACAAACTGAATATTAATTAATCCTACTACTTTCAGTGCTTGTGCAAGTTTCAGCGTAAACTTTAAAATCTTCTCCTGTTCACTTACAGTCAGATGCTGCTGTGGATAAACCGCAATCGAATCACCCGAATGTACTCCAGCGCGTTCTAGATGTTCCATGATCCCAGGAATTAAAATATTTTGCCCATCAGAGATGGCATCCACTTCACATTCACGCCCACTAATGTAACGATCAATTAACACCGGATGCTCAGGAGCGGCGGACACTGCATGAGTAAGATAATTCTTTAATTCTGCTTCATTGTAGACGATCTCCATCGCTCGTCCTCCCAAAACATAAGAGGGACGTACTAAAGCTGGAAAACCAATCTCTGTCGCTACTACCAAAGCTTCTTCAAGTGAAACCACAGTTCGTCCAGGTGGCTTTGGAATTCCTAATTCAATTAAAAGCTTATCAAACCGCTTGCGATCCTCGGCTAAATCAATTGAATCTACCGAAGTACCCAAGATTTTAATCCCAGCTGCTTCAAGCTTGGCTGCCAAATTAATTGCTGTTTGTCCACCAAACTGAACAATTACTCCTTCAGGCTGCTCTAGCTCCAAAATATGCAGTACATCTTCAACCATAAGTGGTTCGAAATAAAGCCGATCCCCAGTATCAAAATCAGTACTCACAGTCTCTGGATTATTATTAATAATAATTGCCTCTATTCCAGCTGCTTTTAAAGCAAGTACTGAATGAACACTACAATAATCAAATTCGACTCCTTGTCCAATTCGAATCGGTCCTGAGCCAATTACCGCAATCTTGCGACGTGAAGTAGGAATTGCCTCGTTTTCCGCCTCATAACAAGAGTAAAAATATGGTGTTGCTGCTTCAAACTCTGCGGCACAGGTATCGACCATTTTATAGACTGGACGTATCCCATTAGAATAGCGATAAGATCGAATCTCGGTTTCAGCTGCACCAGTAAGTTTCGCAATCTCAAGATCCGCAAAACCTAATTTTTTTGCCTCACATAATAAATCTTTATTCTGATAGCCTTCTTTTCGTAGGCGCGCTTCGAACAGAATCAGTTTCTCCAATTTTCGCAAGAAAAACGGATCAACTTTAGTACGTTGATTCAAATCCTCAACACTATAGCCCCGTCGCAAACACTCAGCCAAGAAGAAGAGACGTCGGTCATCCGCTGCCACAATTATTCGTTCTAATTCACTCGCCGACATCTGCGTCACTTCTGGAATTAGCAAGCCCGAAAGTCCAATTTCCAATGAACGAATGGCTTTCTGCAAGGCAGATTCAAGCGAACGGTCGATTGACATGACTTCACCGGTAGCTTTCATCTGCGTTCCTAAAGTACGATTCGCTAAATTAAATTTATCAAATGGCCATCTTGGAATCTTCACTACTACATAGTCCAAAGCAGGCTCGAAGGATGCATAAGTTTTATCAGTTACTGCATTTTTAATTTCATCTAAATGTAGTCCAATCGCGATCTTCGCGGCTACTTTAGCAATTGGATAACCTGTTGCTTTAGATGCCAAGGCACTTGAACGACTTACCCTTGGATTAACCTCAATTACATAATAGCGAAAACTATGTGGGTCTAAAGCATATTGAACATTACAGCCGCCTTCGATCCCTAAAGCACGAATAATCTTCAACGAAGCAGCTCGAAGCATCTGATACTCATAATCAGAGAGCGTTTGACTAGGCGCAACTACGATGCTATCACCAGTATGAATTCCAACTGGATCAAAATTCTCCATATTACACACCGTAATACAACTATTATTAGCATCGCGCATTACTTCATATTCGATTTCTTTAAAACCTGCTACTGATTGCTCTAAGAGCACTTGCGAAATCGGACTTAAAGTTAGACCACGAATGGTGATCTCTTCTAAATCCACTTGATTATAAGCAATTCCACCACCAGTTCCGCCCATTGTGTAAGCGGGACGAATAATCAAAGGATAACCCACTTGTGCTGCAAAGGCTAATGCCTCTTCAAGCTTCTCAACAATGGCACTCTCTGGCAGTGGTTCCCCAATTGCCAACATTGTTTCCTTGAAAAGTTGCCGGTCTTCCGCTTTTTTGATTGCTTCCAGTGGTGTCCCTAATAATTTCACTTTAAACTCTGCTAATACTCCTGCTTCCGATAATTTCACTGCCAAATTCAACCCAACTTGCCCCCCCAAGGTAGGGAGGAGACCATCAGGACGTTCTTTGGTAATAATCCTTCGTAATGATTCCACCGTCAAAGGCTCAATATAAACCCGATCTGCCATATTGGCATCAGTCATAATCGTGGCTGGATTTGAATTAACCAACACGACTGAGATTCCCTCTTCACGTAAAGAACGGCACGCCTGCGTACCAGCATAATCGAACTCTGCGGCTTGCCCAATAATAATTGGTCCAGAGCCGATCACTAATACTTTTTTTAATGAATGATCTCGTGGCATCTTTTCACCTACTAATTATAAAATTCCAAATAATTTTTTTTAAAATTTACGAAAGATAACTAACAAACTCACTGAATAAATATTCAGAATCATGTGGTCCAGGCGCGGCTTCTGGATGATACTGTACCGAGAAGACTGGCAAACTAAGATGACGCAAACCCTCTATGGTTAAATCATTCACATTCACATGTGATACCATTACTTCTTCTAGATTTAAAGAATCAGCCCGTACTGCAAAACCATGATTCTGTGAAGTAATCGTGACTGCACCAGTAATTAAATCTTTCACTGGATGATTCCCGCCACGATGTCCAAATTTCAACTTATAAG
>Ga0315295_10006115_pt1 | contig 10273 bp, 7 predicted proteins | sample YL17G14_0_MG_FD_204453 | JGI IMG/M metagenome (GOLD analysis project Ga0315295, IMG submission 204453) | Sediment microbial communities from Yellowstone Lake, YNP, Wyoming, USA - YL17G14_0 | ecosystem: Environmental > Aquatic > Freshwater > Lake > Sediment | place: USA: Wyoming | collected... | reverse complement strand
GAACTTGGGATTCACATCCTCTGCCCACCCGTATGTGGGAATCGTTACGCTGCCTTCCCACACCCTTACCTCGGCCCAGCTTACCGTGGGTATTATTAAAAGCAATCCGGAGAAAAACAGACCGGCAAAAAAATTCTTTATCATAACTTTCATTGTCTGACCTCCAATTTCTGCACACCGCAGAGTCGGACCTCCGACCTGCGCCTTGCGGCCTGCACCGACTCCAATCCCGCACCAATTGATTGTCCATGAGGGTCTTTGTCAAAATTTAGAGTCCAGGCGCAGTCGCGTGAACAATTGGTGCGGGACTTATTGGTTTTTTGAACTGGATAGTTTTCTAAGCATATTTCGAATATCACCAATACCTTTTATCGCTACATAAATGGTAATCGTTGAATACCAGACCAGGCAAGCGAGAGTCATCGTTCCCCAAAACCAGTGGTCTTTAAGCATTGTGATTACTTCATTGATAATAGCTGTCATATTTTATTTCCTTCAACTTTACCTTGAGCTTGAGGTTTAAGAAGCGAGCCAATAATCATTGCGAGCGCCACAATCATATACGTGGCGACCCCGCAGGATGTGTCATTTTTCTGAAACCACTTAGTCAGCGGACCGACCTTTTGCAGAACAAGTGTGGCAGCCGGCACAAGCGCACCAAAGATAATGGCAGCAGTTGCTCCCCAGTTGTTCGCACGCTTCCAGTAACAACAGGCAATCAACAAAACTGACATGCTTGAAAGGTAAATTGTGCCGGTAATTCCAAGATATGTCCAAAGGTCGCCCTCAATTTTGTACCATAGTCCATAGACCAACAGGAACACACCAATGAGTGCGATAATAGTGCGATTCCAGAAAAGGCCTTTTTTCTCCGACCATTTTTGTTTACGGAATGGCGCCATAATATCATTGTAGATTACGCTGCCCCAGGTGAGCATGTAGGAAGAATCCGTGCTCATATCGGCTGCCAGCATCGCAGCTACTAACAAGCCCATAATCCCTGGTGGTACAATTATGCTAAGCATTTTGGGCATAGCCAGGAGACTATTTCCCCCAACCTGCTGGGGTGTGAGCAACGCAAGGGCTGCAATACCCCAGATGCCGGGAATCAGGAAACGTGCAACGAAAAAGAACGATGTACGGGTATAGACCTTTCGTCCGGTATTAGAATCTTTTGCCGCCAGAATACGGGCAATCTGTGTTTGCCATGTAAGAACTGCTGCTGTGTTCAGCAATGCATTGAAAATGACATACGACCATCCCATATTCTCATTTTTGAATGGATTAAACCCACCCTTGCCATAGTGAGTTTGCACAGTGTCAACCAGTGTGCTCCAGCCTACTTTATAAAGAATAAGAAATGTTGTTACTATCAGGCCGGCGCTCATAACAATGAACTGGAGAAAGTCGGTTATAAGGACCGAAAGCATCCCGCCCATAATTGTGTATGTCGCAACGCCGACCAGCAATGCTGTCATCATAACTTTGAGATATTTGGGGTCGAGGCCGCTGACATTCACAAGGAAATCACCGCCTGTTCTCAGGAACACGCCCATATTCAGCAAGCCACCGAGCACAATGACAACGCCTGAAGCCCATCGCACACGCGGCCCATATTTCCCCTCAAAAAGCTGCGGGATAGTTATTACGCCGGAATCACGCAAAGGTTTGACGCAGAAGCCCGTGCACCCTACAAGAAACATAGCCAGGAACGTCAGCACACCAGGCACGGCTCCGGCAAAACCTTTTTCGAAGCCATTCTGTGCCGTGTACATACACGTTACGATGCCAAATTCTGTTGCTGCAAGTGACGCGATGCCAAGATAGACATCCATCTCTCTTCGAGCGAGGAGAAAATCTTCGACTTTGCCAACGTATTTTCTGACCATTACGCCGGCAGCCATAGTAACGAGCAGATACGCTCCAACAATACCACCGTCAACTGATGTAAAATTGTTCATTGGTCGCTTGTTCCTGTTCGTTCAATCAAGTTTCCTTCCCCGGCTTTGTGCATCACACAAGGTATTCGCCGCCAGTCATAAAAACGCTGAGCGGCAGCATCGGCACTTTAACAAGGTTGAACGCTGTTGTAAAGTCGAAACCAGACTCGCAGAACGAATCATACCCACATAGAGAAATCATATAATAGTTAATCGACAATAGGTTGTCGAGGATTGGCAAATTGACTATAATCGCTACCCGCCGCGTAGTTTGCCCGGCGGTTGTAAGTGTGGCACGGCCATCCCTTCGACTATGCTCAGGACAGGCTTGGCCGTGTCTTCACCTCATTTAGAAATAAAATTTCTAACGGGGTTCACGGGCTGGAAGCCCGTGCCACGAGGATGTGGGGTGATGCGAATAAATCGCAGTTTGTTTTCAGAGAAGATAGTTAAACTGGTTAGGGTTTTGAATGAAGCCGACTTTATTAATTTTGGCGGCTGGTCTGGGTAGTCGCTACGGCGGACTTAAGCAGATCGACCCTATAGGTCCGAACGGCGAAATAATCATCGACTATTCTATCTATGACGCTCTGAGTGTCGGATTTGGCAAAATCGTCTTTGTTATTCAGCATTATTTTGAAGATTCTTTTAGAAAAAAGATTGGCAGCAAGTTTGATGGTCTTGTCCAGACGGCCTACGCGTACCAGGAAATGGATGCCTGCCTTGATGGTTTCAAACTGCCGGCAGGTCGCGCCAAGCCCTGGGGCACCGGCCATGCAATACTCGTCGCCGGAGATATAATCCACGAGCCGTTTGCCGTCATCAATGCTGATGACTACTACGGGCCCAATTCGTTTAAGACGCTCGCGGGTTTTCTGACAACGAAAGACCTGCGCCCCAACGATTACACGATGGTTGGCTTCACGCTCAGAGATACCTTAAGTGAATATGGCCCCGTTGCCAGAGGCATCTGCCAGTGCGATGAACGGATGTTTTTAAGGAGAATTGCAGAGCGAAAAAAAGTTGAAAAGACCGCGAGAGGGGCCCGCTATTTTGATGAAGATGGAACGGAACACTCCCTGACCGGCAGCGAGGTCGTTTCTATGAATCTTTGGGGATTTCAAATATCAATCTTTCATCACCTCCAATCGCACTTTAGACGATTCTGGAAAGAACACGGAAACGAAAAGGATTCGGAACTATTCATACCGACCGTAATAGATGAACTCGTAGAAAGCGGGAAAGCTACCGTGAAGGTCCTGCGAACAAATGATATATGGTTCGGAGTTACTTTTCGTAGGGATGCAATTACAGCAGCAAGATGTATTCGTAAGCTGATAGAGCAACGTATTTATCCGGAGAACCTCTGGGAGTAATGGCAGAACACGACATCACTTCGATTGTAAAACATTTTCATATCTGTGGCCATTTGACCGAAGTAAGACCTCTGGCCCGCGGCCACATTAACGACACCTATGTGCTGACCACTAAGAAGGATAGTTATATTATCAGGTATATACTGCAACGAATAAACCATACCGTTTTCAAGAACCCTCCTTTACTGATGAGAAACATTATCCGCGTTACCGAGCACATACGCAGCCGGATGCAGAGTGTTGACCCAGACCGAGCATCTCGCCAGTTGACCGTTATCGCAAGTGACGACGGCACGGGCTTTCACAAGGATGCTAACGGGAACTTTTGGAGGATATATAATTTTATCGAGGGTGCCGTTACGTATGACACCGTCAAATCTGCCGACTTGGCGTATGAAGCGGCACGGATGTTCGGCTGGTTCCAGAAGATGCTGATTGACCTTCCGGGACCGCCTCTCTACGAGACCATTTGCGACTTTCACAATACCCCCAAGCGTCTCCAGACCTTCCAGCAAATCCTCAAAGAAGATGCCTGCAACCGAGCTAAGAATGCAAAAGCTGAAATTGACTTCCTGTTTGCTAATGCAGGATTTTGTGACGTTTTGCTGAATTTAGCAGATAAAGGCGAAATCCCCTTCCGTATTACGCATAATGATGCGAAGGTCAATAACGTTATGCTGGACAAGACCACAAAGAAGGGAGTTTGTGTGATTGACCTGGACACTGTTATGCCGGGCTTGTCGCTCAGCGATTTCGGCGATATGGTCCGCACTACAACCACTTCAGCCGACGAGGATGAACGCGATTTGTCGAAAGTTGTTATGAACCTGCCTATGTTTGAAACGCTCGTTCGAGGATTTGCCGAGCAAACCAAAAACTTTCTCACGTCATCTGAAAAAAAACATCTGGCCTTTGCTGCAAAACTAATCGTCTTTGAACAGTTTGTCAGGTTTCTTACCGATTACCTGGCAGGTGATATCTACTATAAGATTCACCGCGAAGGACACAATCTCGACCGCACCCGCACACAGATGAAACTGGTCCAGTCGATTATCAAACAAGAAGATGTTATGAATGAAGTAGTCGAGCGGGTCTTTGAGGAGAAAAACAGTGACCAGACGTGAAAGATTAATGGCAACTTTGCGAGGCCAACCAGTTGACCGGCCTGCGGTCAATTTTTATGAAATAGGAGGATTTGCTGTAAATCCGTCCGACCCGGACCCTTTCAATGTTTATAACGACCCATCCTGGCAGCCGCTCCTTCAGCTTGCTGAAGAGCAGACCGACCTTATTCGTATGCGCAGCCCCGTCAAGGCGCGGTCTCATGAGGTCTGTCCCCGTGCCGACACATCTGGCCTCGACCATGGTCGCAAGGAATTTTTCAAAATCGAAAAATATATAGAAAAAGGACACCGTTTCACCCGCACAACATTAAAGGTTGCCGGTCGAACTATGACCGAGCTTTCACGCCGAGACCCCGATATTGACACTGTCTGGACGTTAGAACATTTGCTAAAAAACTTAGATGACCTGAGGGCCTATCTGTCACTGCCCGACAAGGTTTTTACTGAAGAAGTTCACATAGGCAATCTGCTCAAGGAAGATGAAGAGCTCGCCGAGCAAGGCATAGTGATGATAGACACAGAGGACCCGATTTGTGCTGCAGCATCTCTTTTCGGTATGGAAAACTTTACCATTATTGCTTTGACCGAGCAGAGGATATTTCACAGCCTGCTTGAAAAGCTCTCCCGCCATATATACGCCAGAACTGAAAAAGCAGCGAAGGCATTCTCCGGTCACCTTTGGCGCATATACGGACCCGAGTACGCTACTGAACCCTATCTGCCGCCGCATCTTTTCAAAGAATACGTCGTGCGATATACGGGCCCGATGGTGGAGACTATCCAAAAGTATGACGGCTTTGCACGAATTCATTGTCATGGCAGACTTCAAGCGGTTCTCGACTACATCGTAGAAATGGGAGCGGATGCTATCGACCCTGTTGAGCCGCCTCCTCAAGGCGACGTGGAGCTTGAATATGTCCGCAGCAAATACGGCAAGGACCTGGTTCTTTTTGGCAATATCGAGATTGCTGATATAGAAAATACTGAGCCGGGGCAGTTCGAAAAAATTGTAGAAAAAGCCCTGATAGACGGAACCGGCGGCAAGGGCAGGGGTTTTGTTCTGATGCCGTCATCGGCCACTAACAGCCGGACAATCACACCCAAGGTGATGGAAAATTATGAAACGATGGTGCGGCTGGCCTCCAAATTCAACTTGTGAAAAATGTGAGCTTATAATACTACCGGAAATCCGGACCAAATGAATGGAAAAACCGGCTTTAGGTCCAAGATATGAGAAAGACAGCCAATCGAACATTAATCTTGATTCTGGTTCTCATTGCATTTTCACCGGCACTCGGTGCGCTACCACAGTGGGAGTTTGAGTCCGACTCGGACTTGCGCCAATGGGTACCCAATTCGCACCTATCAAACGTTGTTATCAAAGACGGAGTGATAAGCACTGATGCCGTTGACTGGGACCCATTTTTCCTTTGCCGAGGTATCACAATCGCAGCCAGGCCCTATCAATATGTGGTCATCAGGCTAAGAGCTAATCGGCCGGGAATCGGTGAACTATTCTGGTCTGGGGAGCTTGAAGGGCAATACGGTGGCCTAACCGAAAAGAAGAAGGTGCGCTTTCAGATCAAAGGTGAAAACAATTGGCAGGAGATTGTGGTCTTTCCCTTCTGGCATACCGAGGGGGTAATCCGTCAACTCCGGCTGGACCTGTATGAGGGCGCCCACTTTGAAATCGATTGGATACGTCTTCTGGAATGGGGCGGCAACCAGCTCCAAAGCGGCGTTTGTGTTTGGGGCTTTGGTGGTAATACGAGCAGATGGCAGATATATCCTGAGGCACATGAGCTTTTCGCACCTCCACTTAGAATCGACGTCAGCGACAAGGGTTGGGTGACTATCGAGATGGAATCCGATAAAGAAGACGTGGCAAGCATCCTTTGGGCCTGTGAAAATGTGCCCGGCCTGCAGAGCGAAGAGTTTGTTATTCGAGGTGATGGCAAGCTCCATTCATACAACCTTCAAATGACGGGCAATCCTATCTGGTGCGATAATATCATAGCCTTTGGAATTCGCCTTCCCCAGAAAGGCAACATGCGCCTGGAATCTATCCGGATAGATAAGGAGCCATCCGGCCCAGGCGACCTCGAAGTTATATACTTTGGTTTTGAGAACGGAGCCAACCGTGCCGGCCGGCCTTGTCGGCTTCTGGCACAAATCTTAAACCGTGGCGGGTCGCCCCAGGGCATTCGCGACATCCACTTGATTCTGCCAAACGAGCTGAAGCTTCTTTCTGAACCCGATAGACTTTGGCACAGTGGCATTGAACACGATGAAATTGCTCGTTTCATTTGGGAAATCATGGCTGAAAAACCCGGCACATATCAAGTTGGCCTCTTCTTTAGCGGCAAAGGCAACATTCCGCCTGACCAGAAAATGTTGCTTGAATTTACAGAACCTTTTGCTGTTACCAATGCCGAATATGTTCCTAAACCGACGCCGGTCAAAACCGGAATCGAAATATGCGCATTCTATTTCCCCGGCTGGGATTCTGCCCGCAAATGGGATTGTATTCGCAGGGTTACTCCTAATCGCAAACCTCTGCTGGGCTACTATGATGAGTCTAATCCCGAGTGTGTTGACTGGCAGATCAGGTGGGCCGTAGAAAATGGCATATCATGTTTTCTTGTTGACTGGTATTGGGTCCAAGGTCGCCAACAACTAACGCATTGGTTCGAGGCGTATCGAAAGGCAAGATATCGCGACTTTCTAAAAGTTGCCATTATGTGGGCCAATCATAATCCGCCAAATACCCACTCTGTTGAAGACTGGCTTAATGTGACAAGACACTGGATTGAAAACTACTTCTCTTTGAAAAGCTATTACAACATAGACAATAAGCCATCTATTTTTATCTGGAACCCAACGGGTATTAGAAATGACTTAGGAGGTTCTGAGGCTGTCAAAAAAGTTTTTAACCAGTCACAGGACATGGCACGTGCAGCAGGATTTCAAGGAATTACTTTTGTGGCAATGGGTAACGACTTCGGCGCCGGTCATATCCAGGCTCTGCTCAAAGAAGGCTATAGTGGAATCACAACCTACCACGAGTGGGGCCACACGATAGACAGCGCGATTTCTCAAAAGCTGTTCCGCTACGAAGACGTCGTTCGCAATAGTCCGGCCGCATGGCGAGAAAAAGACAAGGCCGCAGGGGCACTTCGCTACTATCCGTGCGTGGACACCGGCTGGGATAGCCGGCCCTGGCATGGCAACAAAGCTATGGTTATTCAAGGCCGGACGCCGGAACTGTTTGAAAAACTCTTGATGCAGGCCAGATTATTCTGTGAACAAAATTCCAAACCTGTCTTGATTCTCGGCCCAGTGAATGAATGGGGCGAAGGCAGCTATATCGAGCCCTGCACCGAATTTGGTTTCGGGATGCTTGAAGCCCTTCGCAGGGTCTTTGCAAAGGGCGATTCAATAAACTGGCCCATTAATATATCGCCGTCGGACGTGGGCCTGGGACCCTATGATTTTCCCCAACGGCCTGTCAGAACTGATTGAACTTTTGACAATGGTCTAAGCTGCCGGAGAGCTCCTCATCGGCCTAATCCGCGGCTGTACAGCGACAACACTTCCTTACCCAAAACATCCTGTTAGTTTTCGCAGATTTAGGCGGCGATACATCCATATAAATTAACCCCCAGTTACCTTATCTGACGTAATCCCCGCTGCAGATATTTGTCGGCCTCGATTGGCCGTCACATTCCACATGGCTAACTCAAATTTCTGTCCACTGCCCTGGTATCGGCACCGGGTAACGGCCTTGTGCGTCGGCCTGGACCGGTGGAGCGCTGTCGTCGGTGAGTCGGTCGATGTTAGGACAGAACTGGAAGTTGGAGGCCATCGCTTCGTCCCAGGTGATGACCTTCCCTGAGTGTACCGCCGCCCGGCCCATAATGTCGGCGAGATTCGACAGAGCGGCGCATTTCGCCTCATTGTGCGGACGGTCTTTGCGGATGGCCTCGAGCAGCACGTCCCACTCCGCCTGCCAGGGCGTGACAGTTTCCTTTGGCGCTCGCCACGCGATGTTGTCACGGTCGCAGCGCTGGTTCTTGTAGATGTGCACCGTCCCCTCATGGTGGCTGCCGGAAAACTGCGCCGCGCATTTCGTCCCGTGGAGGTAAGTGGCGAATTCGGTATAGCAATTCGGTAGCCAACGGACCACGTCAAATGCCTTGGTGCCGTCGGGGAACGTCCACTCGATGGTAAACGAGTCAAGGTTCTGGCCGCAGTCGGTGCTGTTGGCCACGCGCCCGCCGATGCCGTGCGCGGACACCGGCCAGGCATCCTTAATCCAGCAAATCTCATCTATCTGATGAATGTTCATCTCCGCGAATAATCCGCCCGAAACCCAGAGGAAATGGGTGAAGTTGCGAATCTGCCAATGCAGGTCTTTCTCAGTTGACGGTCGCTGGCCCAACGGCCCACACGGCTGCATCCGGTAGGCGCGTATGAGCTGGATGTCGCCAAGCTGACCGTCGCGAATGTGTTTGACAAGTTCTTGACGATTTCGCGAATGGCGGCACTGCAAGCCGGCGGCAATCTTGAGATTCTTTTTCTCGGCAGCTTCTCCGGCCTTGATTACTCGCCGCACGGCCGGCGGGTCTGTCGCAAACGATTTTTCCATAAAAACGTTGATGCCTTTCTCAACAGCATATTCCAGTTGCCTCGGACGAAAACCTGCGTAGCCGGTAAGCATCGCCACATCGCCCGGACGCAGACAATCAATCGCTTTCTGCCAGGCGTCAAAGCCGACGAACCGCCGCTCCGGCGGCACATCCATCCGTGCGCCGTATTGCTCACTCAAAGCCTTGTAGGCATTGGCCAGCCGATTCTCGAAGATGTCCGCCATCGCCACCAGTTTAACCGGCCCATTCGGCGAATCAAACGCATTCGCCGCCGCTCCGCTGCCACGCCCTCCGCAGCCAATTAAGGCAAGTCGTATGGTGTTATCCTCCGCCGCATACACCGCAGGGATGCCAACCCCTGCCAACGTGGATGCCGCAACCACTTTACCACTCCACTTCAAAACGTCCCGACGCGAGGTCCTCTTCGGCATTGAATTCGATAACTGATAATCGTATTTCATAGCGTTTTCTCCGTAGTGTAAACTAATTGGGTTCCTGGATTCTGACTTGGACATTATTATGATGTCTTTTTGGAGGGATTGCAATCGCTTATTCTGGCGGCCTTTCCTTGACATCTCTACCTCTATCAGATAAAATGTGGGTGGTAATTCAGGAATGACTAAAACATGAGCATATTAGATAAATATATTGCAAAGAATTTCCTGGTCGGCTATGTAATCGCCTTTTGCGTCCTGATAGGGCTGCGAATAATTATTGACTTGTTTGTGAATCTCGATGAATTTACCGAACACGCCGACCTCGGCACCATAGCCATTCTTAAAAACATACTGCTCTTTTACGCCCTCAATACCACGCTTTACTTCCGGGATTTTGCCGGAATGATAACCGCAGTAGCGGCTGCGTTTTCGTTCGGCAAAATGGTCCGCTCCAATGAGCTGGTGGCTATGATGGCTTCGGGCATTAGTTTGAAGCGAGTCATTGCTCCTGTAATACTGCTCGCAGCGATGCTGACGGCTCTATTGGTGGTGGACCAGGAATCTATAATACCACCCCTCAGTGACAAGCTCGTCCGCAGCCAGGATGAAATTCCGGGTCAGGAATCCTATAATGTATGGTTCATCAGCGATAGCGCCGGTTCGCTGATCTGTTCTCACAGTTTTGACATGAAAACATCAACGCTGCATAATCCCACTATCCTGCTTCGCCGCCTAACAGCCACGCCG
>Ga0315295_10006111_pt1 | contig 10278 bp, 10 predicted proteins | sample YL17G14_0_MG_FD_204453 | JGI IMG/M metagenome (GOLD analysis project Ga0315295, IMG submission 204453) | Sediment microbial communities from Yellowstone Lake, YNP, Wyoming, USA - YL17G14_0 | ecosystem: Environmental > Aquatic > Freshwater > Lake > Sediment | place: USA: Wyoming | collected... | reverse complement strand
CAAGCTCCCAGCAACACGCGTCGTGGAGGAGCGAAGCATCATGGCGAACGAGATCACCAGCCTGCTGCAAGAGCCGGACTTCTATGGCGATCCGCCCCAGGAGTTGGGGTATCAGAACCTGCTCAAGGACTTGTCCATGCAGGCCCTGGAGCGCGCGCCGCTCTACGATTATCGCGGCCGGTCCGCAAAGCAAGTGCAAGCGCGGCTGGCGGAGGTGAGGGCGGCGGTGGTGCGCCATCTGGGTCTGTCGCCGCGCGCGCTGCCGGTCAGGCCGACGCGCGTGACGGAGCGCCCGGCGGTGCACTGCGATGGCTTCTCGATTCAGCCGGTGGTGCTCGCGCGCGGGAAGGGTTGGTACATCACGTGCCATCTGTATGTTCCCGACGGACTGACTCAGCCCGCGCCCGCGGTGATTCACGTGCACGGGCACTCGTACGCGGGCAAGTCCACGGCGTCCTACGCACGGCGCTGCCGGGGGCTGGCTCGGCGGGGGTTCGTGGTGCTGTTCGTGGATTACCCCGAGGCGGACGAGCGCGCGGGCACCGGGCACGCGCTGTGGTACCCGGTGATGGCGGGGCTCACGGTGCAGGGGATCATGGTGGCGGACAACTCGGCCGCGCTCACCTACCTCGCCGGGCTGCCCATTGTGGACGCGACGCGCATCGGCGTGACCGGGGCCTCGGGGGGCGGCAATCAGACCGTGTTCTTCTCCGCCGTGGACCCGCGCGTCGCCGCCTCCGCGCCGTGCGTCGCGCCCACGCTGTTCCAGCACCACGCCAGTCTCGGCTCCGGCGCGTGGTGCCATTGCGAGGCGGTGCCGGGCCTCTCGGCGGCGGGGGTGGAGTACCACGACCTGCTCGCGGCCGTGGCGCCCAAGCCGCAGCGCGTGTTCAACGGCACGCGCGATCCGCTCTTTCCCATCGTCGGCGCGCGGCGCGCGGTGGCCGAGGCCGCGCGCGCGTATCGCGCCCTTGGCGCGGGAGAATGCACGCTGGAGGAGCACCACTGCGAGCACGCGGTGCCGGAGTCCGCGCGGGAGGGCATTTACCGCTTCTTCACCGAGGCGCTGAAGCGGCCCGGCGACGTACGCGGACCCGGAGGCGAGGGAGATGACATTGACCTCTCCGACACGCGCTTGCGCGCGCTGCCCAAGCGACCCCGCGATTTCCAGACCATCGCTGACCTCTATCGCGCGAGGCTCTCCGCGGCCAAGCCGAAGCCTCTCCGTCCGGCCCAACTGAACCGTCTCCTCGGCCGAGATCCCGCCGACTCAAACGCGCGGCTGCTGGTGCGCTATGACGAGAAGCGGTGGATTCGCGCGCTGCTCCAGACCCGAGACGGCGCGGTTGTGCCGCTGCTGGTTCGCAAAGGCGAGGGCCGGGTGACGCTGGTTCTCGCTGACGAGGGCAAGGCGGAGGCGCTGAAGCAGGTCTCCGGCGCGGCCGCCTCCTTCGATTGGCGGGGCCAGGGCGAGACCGCGCCGCCCCACGAGGAGTGGCAGCAGCGCGCGCTGCACTACCTCGCCATTGGCGGCGAATCACTCTGCGGCGGGCGAGTCACCGACCTCGTGGCCGTGTTCCGATGGCTGGAGAAGCAAGGCGTCGCGGTGAGCAAGGTGGTCGCGCGCGGCGGCGAAGCCAGCCTGGTCGCCCTCCTCGCGGCCTGCGTGGAACCGCGCTTGCCGAAGGCGGAACTGCACGGGCTGCTGCGGAGCTTCTTGGAGGCGCCGGGGCTGGACGGGCAGGTGCGCTACACGGCCTGGGTTCCGGGGATCGCGCTCGCCACCGACATCCCGCAGTTGCTCTCGGCCCTGGGCCGGCGCGTGGTAGTGAAAGGCCGGCCGAAACCGAAGGGCAACGTGATCCGCGAGGGGTTCACGTAGAGCGTGGAGCGTGGGAGCGAGGAGGAGCAATGTGACGGTCAAGGACTACCGAGAACTGAGGGTGTATCAGTTCGGATTGCTTCGGCACGGAAGTGCCGAAGCCGAGGAAGTCCAGAGCGGGGAGACTTCGGCACTTCCGTGCCGAAGCAATCTCAAACTCGCTCTTATGATGCGCGACCCTGGACGCTGGGCCCTGAAGACCCCTGCAACCTCCACCGTCGCTCCACGCTCCACGCTCGACGCTCCACGCTCATGACCGCCTTCCTCCTCAAGGGTCTGGCGATCGGCTTCTCCATCGCCGCGCCGGTGGGGCCCATCGGTCTGCTGTGTACCCGCCGCACCCTCGCCCACGGCCGCGCCTCGGGACTGGTGTCTGGCCTGGGCGCGGCCACGGCCGATGCGATGTACGGGAGCGTCGCCGGCTTCGGGCTGACGGCGGTTTCGGCCTTCTTGCTCAGAGAGGAGATGGCTTTCCGCGCGGTGGGCGGACTGTTCCTGCTCTACCTCGGGATCACAACCATACGCGCCAGGCCGGCGGCCGAGGCGGTGAAGGCGGACGACAACGGGCTGCTCAGGGACTACCTCTCGACGCTGGTCCTCACCCTCACCAATCCCCTCACCATCCTCTCCTTTGCCGCCATCTTCACCGGCCTGGGGATCGTGCGCGCGCAGAGCCACACCGCGGCGGGGATGCTGGTGCTCGGCGTGTTCCTGGGGTCGGCGACCTGGTGGCTGATCCTGAGCGGCGTGGTGGGCGGGATCCGGGAGCGCTTCGGCCCCGGGGTGATGCGCTGGGTCAACCTGCTCTCAGGGCTGGCGATCTGCGGGTTCGGAGTGTTCGTGCTCACCGAGTTGACGCGGCAGGCCGCGGGGCGCTGACGCGCCTACGGTTCCTCTTCCTCGGGCGGGTTCTCGATCTTGTGCCGATACCCGACCGCGTCGAGCAGGTCCACCGTCTCCTCCGGCTCTTCCGGCTGGAGGCGCGCGACCCACCCCTCGCCATAGGGGTCCTGGTTCACCAACTCCGGCTGCTTGGACAGTTTCTCGTTCACCGCGATGATAATCCCGGTAATTGGCGCATAGACGTAGCCAACTGCTTTCACTGATTCCAGCGAGGTGATCTCCTCCCCCGCGTCCACGTGCCGGTTTACCTCCGGCAGTTCCACGAACACGATATCGGTAAGTTCGCCCTGGGCGTAGTCGGTCAGCCCGACCGTCACGCCCTCGGCCTCGCGCCGCATCCACTCGTGGGTTTCGGTGTACTGCACATCGTCCGCGAAGTTCATGGCTGCGTCTTTCCTTTCACCTTGGACCAGCTCGGCTGCGTTTTCGCCGGCAGCAGGGGGAGCTTCGCGAGGCGGGCCTTCAGCCGTTTGCCCCGCACCTCGATCTCCACGTCGTCGCCCACCTCTGCCTTCGCACTGAGGTCAATGTATCCCTGCCCGATCGCCGCGCCGAGGTGGTGCGAATACGTACCACTTGTCACGCGACCGATAGTTTCTCCTGCGCCGTAGATGATAGCCCCCGCGCGCGCGACTCCGACGTCCTCGATCCTGAATCCCCTCCGTCGCCGCGTGGGTCGGGCGCGCGCCAGGGCCTCGCGGCCCACGAACTCGCCGGTCCAGTCAATCGCCCACTTTAGCCCGGCGTCGAGTGGCGTCGTGGCCTCGTCCAGATCCTGGCCCCACAGCGGGTAGCCCATCTCCTGGCGCAGCACATCCCTCGCCGCCAGGCCCGCGGGAACCAAACCGAGGTGGGTGTCCAGCAAGGCCTGCCACACCACCGGCCCGTCGGCGGCGTCCCCGAACAGCTCGAAGCCATCCTCCCCAGTGTATCCGGTGCGGGAGGCCACGACTCTCGCTCCTGCCATTTCCACGTGCGCCCAGGTCGCGAAGTGCTCGGGGAGGGGGCCGGAGGCGACGGTGCGAACGACCTCCTCCGCCCGCGGCCCCTGCACGGCCACCGCGAAGCCGCGCCCGTGCCGGCCGTCCATCTCCACGTCCCGACCGCCGAGGTGCTGTCGCAGCCAGGCCGCGTCCTTATCGTGATTCGCGGCGTTGACCACCAGCCCGACTGCGGTCTGCGACTCGACCATCACGATCAGATCATCGAGAATCCCGCCCCCGTCGTTGCACAGGAGCGCGTAGGCGGCGCAGCCGTCCGGGATCGCGGTCACGTCCTTGGTGAGCATCCGTCGCACCGCCGGCGCGGCCTCCCGGCCGCGCAAGACGAACACTCCCATATGCGAGATGTCGAACAGGGCCGCGTTGGTGCGGCAGGCCCTCGTCTCCTCGGCGATGGTGGAGAACTGCAACGGCAGCCGCCAGCTCGCGAACTCCACCAGCTTCGCTCCGGCCGCCTCGTGCATGGAGGCCAGCGGACTCTCACGCAACGCCATGCTCGTCCTCCCGTGCCGGTGGCTGAGCCTGCTGCGCAGGCCGCCACCCCGGCCGCCGCTGGCGGCTCAGGGGAGTCCAGCGCAAATCGAGGTCCTTCGCCGCTGCCACTTCGTCCAGCCTCCCGACCGGCGTGTGGTGAGGCGCGGTGTGCAGCGCCTCGGGGTCCTCGGTCACTTCGCGCGCGATCTGCAGCATCGCCTCCGCAAACGCCTCCAGCGTCTCCAGGTTCTCCGTCTCCGTCGGCTCGACCATCAGGGCCTCGGGCACGGTGAGAGGGAAGTACATCGTCGGTGGGTGAAACCCGAGATCTATCAACCGCTTTGCGATATCGAGCGCGCGGACGCCCTGGGCTTTCTGCTTCGCGGCGGTGAGCACGAATTCGTGCATGCACCGGCCCGGGTGCGCGGCGTCGTAGGCCTCCAGCAACCGGTGTTGCAGATAGTTCGCGGCGAGCACCGCGGCCCCGCTCACCTCCCGCAGCCCCGCGGTGCCAAGCAGACGCATGTAAACGTATGCACGCAACACCACCACCGCGTTCCCCGCGAAGGCATTGAGCCGGCCGATGCTCAACGGCCGATCGCTCTCGAACTCGAATCCCTCTGCGCCTTTGCGCACCAGTGGAATCGGCAAGTAAGGTTCCAGCTTTTCGTTCACTCCCACCGGCCCCGACCCCGGCCCGCCGCCACCGTGCGGCGTGGAGAAGGTCTTGTGCAGATTGAGATGGACGAGGTCGAATCCCATGTCGCCGGGACGGAACCGGCCCACCAGCGCGTTGAAGTTCGCGCCGTCATAGTAGGCCAACCCACCGGCCTCGTGCACCAGATTGCAGATCTCCCGAATATCGCGCTCGAACAGACCCAGCGTGTTGGGATTGGTGAGCATGATCCCGGCGACGTCGTCGTTCAGCAGCCCGCGCAGGGCTTTCACGTCCACCAGGCCGTCGGCGGCCGAGGGGCAGGTCACGACCTTGAACCCCACCTGGGCCGCGGTCGCCGGGTTGGTACCATGCGCGGTGTCGGGCACGATCACGGTGCGCCGCGCGTCGCCCCGCTCCACGTGGTACTTGCGCACCATCAACATCCCGCACAACTCCCCCTGCGCGCCGGCGGCCGGGGCGAGGGTGAAGCGCTCCATCCCGCAAAGGTGGGAGAGCATGCGTTCCGTCTCGTACATCACGCGCAGCCAGCCCTGCGCGGCCCGCACCGGGCGAAGCGGATGCGCGGCCGAGAATTCCGGCCAGGCCGCGATCTGCTCGTTCAACCGCGGGTTGTACTTCATGGTGCAGGAGCCGAGCGGGTAGAAACCGACATCCACGCCCCAATTCCGGCGCGACAGATTGGTGAAGTGCCGCACCACCTCCCCCTCGGTCACTTCCGGCAGGGCCGGAGGGGTGCCCCGCCTGGCCGACACGGGAAGGCGCGCCTCGTGCTCCGCGCTCCAGCCGCGGTCGTCCACATAGTTGTTGCCCCGCCCCGGGCGGCTCTTCTCGAACAAGGTCTCGGCGTTCATGGCAGGGCCTCCTCCAGCGCCGCAACCAGCCGGTGAATGGCGGCCTCCGTGATCACCTCCGTCGCGCAGAACAGCATCTGGTGCTCTCGCCCCGGCCACCAGCGCGACAACGGCAGGCCGGAGATGAGGCCGTTGTCCCACAACTCGCGCTCGATATCCTCGGCCGGGACCGGCAGATTGAGCACGAACTCGTTGAAGAACGGGTGCGTGTAGGCCAGCGAGCACCCCGGCAACTCACTCAGTTGCTCGGCCAGCTCGTGCGCGACCACGAAGTTGTTTTGCGCGATCTTGCGGAACCCGCGGGGGCCGATCAGAGACAGATACACCGTCGCGGCGAGGGCGGCGTGCATCTGATTGGAGCAGATGTTCGAAGTGGCGCGCTCCCGGCGGATGTGCTGCTCCCGCGCCTGGAGCGTCATCACGTACCCCTTCCGCCCCTGCTCGTCGTAGGCCACGCCCGCGATGCGGCCCGGCATCTGCCGCACGTGCTCCAGCTTCGTGGCGAACAGGCCCAGGTAGGGGCCGCCGTAGGAGAGCGGGAGGCCGAGCGGCTGCCCTTCGGCCACCGCAATGTCCGCATGCGCCTCGCCGGGGCTGGTGAGCAGCCCGAGCGAGGTCGGATAGGCGGCGACGAGGTACATCGCGGGATGGCTGGCGAGGTGCACGCCGATCTCTTGGAGCGGCTCGAGCAGACCCAGCGCGTTCGGGTTCTGCACGATCACCGCCGCGGTCTCGTCGGTCAGGGCCCGCGCCACCTGCTCCGGGTCGAGCAGTCCGTCCGGCGCGGGGAGAGTGACGATCTCCGGCGCGACATTGGCGGTGTAGGTGTGCAGCACCTGAAGCCAGTGCGGGTGCAGCGTCTCCGCCACCAGCAGGCGGTGCTTGCGCGTGAGGCGCATCGCCATCAGCGCGGCCTCCGCGAGGGCGGAGGCGCCGTCGTACATCGAACCGTTCGCCACCTCCATCCCCAGCAGCTCGCACACCGCGGTCTGGAACTCGTACATGGCCTGCAGCGTGCCCTGGCTGATCTCCGCCTGGTAGGGGGTGTACGACGTTAGGAACTCGCCGCGGGAGACGAGGCTCGGCACCGCCGCGGGGACGTAGTGCTCGTAGGCCCCGGCCCCGCGGAAGCAGGGCGTCTGGTCCGGGCGGCCGTTGAGGCGCGCGATCTCCCACAGGTGGTGGCGCAGCTCAAGCTCGCTCGCGCCCGGAAGGTCTGGCACGTCGCCCGGCGGCAGCGCGGCGCGAACCTCGGTGTACAGCTCCTCGACGTCGGACAGCCCGAGCGCGGCGAGCATCCGCCCGACGTCGTCCTCGGTGTGCGGCACGAATCCCATCTCGCTTCCCTCCGGCCCTCCGGCAAGCGCAAAGGAGGGCCCGTAGTTCGGACCCTCCCTGTCCAAGACCTGAGAGATTCGTGCGCCGGCGGCGCACTGTCACCTTCGGTGGCCCGCCTTCGCCAAGGCTACGGCGGACGCTCTCCAGGGAAGCAACCACCCTGCGGTTCATCTGCCTGAGAGCTTCGAGTGTCTCCGACACTCTTTCCCCTTCGGCGATCCGCCGGCGGCGGACTCTCTCCCACAGGGCGTGGTAGGTCAGTTGACTAGGCGTGACTATACTCGCCCCGCGCGCGCCGTGTCAAGCCGTTGCCGGGCCGCCTTTGTCCGAAGCGGAGTCGCTCAGGCGCTCCACCGTGTCCTGGAGCAGGGCGACCGCGCGCTTGAGGTCATAGTGGGCCTCGACCACCTTCTTGGTCGTGTAGGCCTGCCAGCTCAAGAGCTTCGCCGTCAGCGCCACGGCCAGGAGGGTGAGCACGACCAAGCTCGGGTCGCGGAAGGCCGAGCCCAGTTCGCCGCCCATCCCGAATACCAGGGCCAGCGCGAGGATCAGCGCCGCGGCCGCTCCGAAGATGCTGACCGCTCCCAGATACCTGATGTTGCCACTGAGCGCGTCGGTACTGCTGGGAGAGCGCCCTGTCAGGAACAGAGTCGCGAGCACGGCCGCGATCAGGATCACCAGGGCCAGGAGGGGGCCGAAGCGCTCCATCGCAGGGACCTGGCGCCCGGGAGCAGGCGCCGGGGCCGCGGGATGGCCGTGCGCCACCCATCGGCCCTGGCTGTCTCGCACCCACGTGTCCTCCGGCCCCCTCACGAACACCAGCACGAGCGCGAGGAAGCACAGCACCATGACCACCCAACGAGCTATCCGCCAGAACTTGATCACGTCCCTCTCTCCTTCCGCGGTTCCACCTTCTTGGCCTCCAGCCACGCGTCCACGTCGCGCTTGTCGAACTTGATGTTGCGCGCACTCAACCTGATGTAGCGAGGGCAATCGCCCGACTGGATATACCGGTAGATCGTGCGCTTGCTCTCGCCGAGGTATTCAGCCAATTCCTCTATTGACAGAAGGTACATTTCAATCCTCTGAGATGCAGGTTTGTGACATTTGTTGCCAATTATACCGAATCGTCTCGCCTTGTCAAGGCCTTTCCGAGGTGTTTTCGCGATGCGTCTCCGACCTCTGTGCCAACGCGGTGGCGCCGCTTGGCCGGATTCGTGGGATAACCGCTGGGTCTCTTGCGTTCCGGCCCTTCTTGTGCTACGGTACGTGGGTCTGCGCCCGTAGCTCAGCTGGATAGAGCGCAAGGTTGCGGACCTTGAGGTCACAGGTTCAAGTCCTGCCGGGCGTACCAGATTATCGCCGCGCTTCTGCCCCCCCTCGCAGAGGCGCGGCGAGTTTTTTGGGAGCGCAGGCTTCCAGCCCGCCTAGGCCGTCAACCGATCTGACGATTGCAGGCTGGAAGCCTGCGCTCCCAAACCTCGCGGTCACATTCATTGCTTCGGCGGGATTGGCGCGCCCGCCTGTCCGTGGTATCCTAGAGGCGGTCACCGACCGCAATTACTCTCTCGAGGAGAACGCGTGGTAAAGGACACCAGCAAGTTTATCGAGGCCGAAGGCATTGTGAAGGAAGTCCTGCCCAACACCATGTACCGGGTGGAGCTCACCACCGGCAACCTGGTCTTGGCGCAGGCCTGCGGAAAGATGCGCAAGTTTCGCATCCGCATCCTCCCGGGCGATACGGTCAAGCTGGAGCTGAGTCCCTACGACCCAGCCCGCGGCCGCATCGTGTATCGTCAGAAGTAGTCCACCTCCGTTCTGTCTCCCATCGCGCGGCGGGGGTATTCGGATGAGAACCGGCACCGCACATCTTCCGCTCCATGGCGGCCGCGCGCCGCGCTGGCTGTTCGCCCGGATGGTGCTGCTCTCCCGGGAGATTCTCCGCGTGATGGTCGAGGAGTTCGGCCCCTCCGAGGTGCTGCGCCGCGTCTCCGACCCACACTGGTTCCAGGCCCTGGGCTGCGTGCTCGGCTTCGACTGGCACAGCTCCGGCCTCACTACCACGACCACCGGCGCGCTGAAGGAGGCGGTGAAGGGCCGGGAGGCCGATCTCGGTCTGTTCGTAGCCGGCGGAAAGGGCGCGGCCTCGCGCAAGACGCCGGCCGAGATCGAGCAGCACGCGGCCCGCCACTCCATCGCCCGTCCTGCCGCCGACCTGGTGTATGCCAGCAAGATCTCCGCGAAGGTGGACAACACCGCGGTTCAGGACGGCTATCAGCTCTACCATCACGCGTTTCTCTTCACTCCCTCGGGCGAGTGGGCGGTGGTGCAACAGGGGATGAACGATGCGACCGGTTGGGCGCGGCGCTACCACTGGCTCTCCACCGGGGTGGAGGATTTCGTCTGCGAACCCCACGCCGCGGTGGTGGCCGAGCAGCGGGGACAGCTCGTGCTCAACCTGGTGGCGCGGGAGAGCGAGGAGGCGCGGCGCACCACCGCCTTGCTCTCCGCCGAGCCGCCCGCGAAGCTGGCCCAGGAGTTGCGCCGCGCGCAGAAACTGGAATTGCCCGGCCGTCACGACATCCTCGCCGCGGACATCCGGCCGGAATCTCTGGAGCGGATTCTGCTGAGGACCTACGAGCAGCCGCCGGCGGATTTCGAGGCGCTGCTGGCCAGCCCCGGCGTCGGCCCAAAGACCATCCGCGCGCTGGCCTTGATCAGCGATCTGGTCTATGGCGTGAAGGCCAGCCACCGCGATCCCGCGACCTACAGCTTTGCCCACGGTGGCAAAGACGGCATCCCCTATCCAGTGGACCGGCCCACCTATGACCAATCCATTGAAGTCTTGCGCGAGGCCGTAGACCGCGCCAAACTCGCGGACCGGGAGAAGCTGGAGGCGTTGCGGAGGCTGGCGCGGTACGAAGGAGAGCGGTAGGGATTTCCGGCCCTGTGGAGTATTACGCGATGGCCTCGCGGCAGGAGAGGTAAGGAGCGAGTACCGGAAGGAGATGACGATGCCTGCGACCCCGTGCCCGAACAAAGAGACGAACGAGCAGAACTGCAAGTGCACCGCCACGGATTGCGAGCGCCACGGCGTGTGCTGCGAGTGCCTCCGCGCGCACCTCGCCGACGGTTCGCTGCCGGCCTGCG
>Ga0315295_10006110_pt1 | contig 10278 bp, 7 predicted proteins | sample YL17G14_0_MG_FD_204453 | JGI IMG/M metagenome (GOLD analysis project Ga0315295, IMG submission 204453) | Sediment microbial communities from Yellowstone Lake, YNP, Wyoming, USA - YL17G14_0 | ecosystem: Environmental > Aquatic > Freshwater > Lake > Sediment | place: USA: Wyoming | collected... | reverse complement strand
CGGGCCGGCCGTATCGTCGTGCGTTTGAAAGGCGGCGATCCCTTCATCTTTGGCCGCGGCGGCGAAGAGGCCGAGGCCATTCGCGCCGCTGGGCTGGAGTTCGAGATCGTTCCCGGAGTGTCCTCGGCGATCGCGGTCCCCGCCTATGCGGGTATTCCGCTGACCCATCGCCGGTTTGCCTCGAATGTGATTCTCACAACCGGTTACGAGTACCCGACCAAAGAGGAGCCGGCGGTGCGTTGGACGGAGCTGGGGCGCAGCGGTGGTACGTTGGTGATCCTCATGGCCGCGCTGCAGCTGCGACCGACCATGGAGAAGCTCATCGCCGCAGGGCTCGCACCGACAACACCGGTCGCGGTGATCCGATGGGGCACACATGCGGATCAGCAAACGATCGTCGGCACGGCGGCAACGATCGCCGCGCTGGCGGAGGCCCACCGGATGAAACCGCCGGCCATCGCCGTGGTTGGTGAGGTGGTTGAGCTGCGTGAACAGTTGAACTGGTACGAGCGCAAACCGCTCTTCGGCCGGCGCATCATCATTACGCGGCCCCGCGCGCAAGCGGCCGATTTTGCAGAGCAGCTCGAGAACTTCGGCGCCGAGGTGGTACCATTTCCGACCGTCGAGATGGTGCCGCCGCCGTCCTTGGCAGGGCTGCACGACGCCATGCGGCGCGCCGCGGAATTCGACTGGGTGGTGTTCACCAGCGCCAATGGGGTGCGCGTGTTCTTTGACCACCTGCAGACGCTGGGCGCCGACGTACGGGACTGGCACAGGGCGCGGTTTGCCGCCATTGGCCCGCAAACGGCGAAGGCGGTGCAACGGTACGGCGTGCGCGTCGATACGATCCCGGCGGAGTTCCGCGCCGAAGCGGTGGTAGACGCGCTGGTGCAGGCAGGCGTGGCCGGCAAACGAGTCCTGCTGCCACGCGCCGCCGGCGCGCGGGACGTCTTGCCGGCAGAGTTGCAGCGGCACGGCGCCCTCGTGGAAGAAGTAGCGACCTACACAACCGCTCTGCCGTCCGACACGCTCGGCGAACTGCGTGACTTGCTGCTCCGCGGGGATGCCGATCTGGTGACGTTCACGAGCTCGAGCACGGTGCGGAACTTCGTCGCCATCTTCGCTGGCGAGGTCGACCGTGTGCTGGCGCACGCCGCCGTGGGCTGCATCGGTCCGGTGACGGCAGAGACCGCACGCAGCTACGGCATGCAGGTTGCCATTCAGCCGAGTACGTACACCATTCCCGCGTTTGCCGACGCGATCGTGCGGTATTATACAGACGAGCCGCGAAAGAGCAGGCAGGCCAACTGATCCTCAGAGGAGAAGGGTGATGGAATTCCCCGAATACCGCCCCCGGCGCTTGCGGAAAAATGAGAACTTCCGTCGCATGGTGCGCGAGACACGGCTGAGCCTAGACAATCTCATCATGCCGCTGTTTGTGGTGCCAGGTTCACGCGTGAGCAAACCGGTCGCCAGCATGCCCGGAGTGTCGCAGCTTTCGGTTGATCGCTTGATCGAGGAATGCAAGGAAATTCACGACCTTGGCATCCCGGCGGTGATCTTGTTCGGCATTCCCGCAAACAAGGACAGCGTCGGCTCAAGCGCCTACAGCGACACTGGCGTTGTGCAGCAGGCTTTGCGGGCATTGAAAAAAGAAGTTCCGGACCTGTTGCTCATTACTGATGTCTGCCTCTGCGAGTACACCGACCACGGCCACTGCGGTGTGGTGGTTGATGGTGACGTGGACAATGACGCCACCCTGGATCTGCTCGCCAAAGAAGCGCTCTCGCACGCCAAGGCGGGCGCCGACATGGTGGCGCCCTCGGACATGATGGACGGGCGCGTCGGCGTCATCCGCGATACGCTGGATGAAGAAGGCTTCGACCAGGTTCCGATCATGGCGTATGCGGCGAAATTCGCGTCCGGGTTTTACGGGCCGTTTCGCGAAGCCGCGGAGTCGACGCCGCAGTTCGGCGACCGGCGGTCGTACCAGATGGACCCGCCCAACGCCGACGAGGCCCTGCGGGAGGCGCAGCTGGACATCAACGAGGGTGCGGACATCGTGATGGTCAAGCCGGCGTTGGCCTATCTCGACCTGATCTGGCGCGTGAAAGAGGCGTTTGGCTATCCGGTCGCGGCGTACAACGTCAGCGGCGAATACGCCATGATAAAGGCGGCAGCGCAAAATGGCTGGCTCGATGAAGAGCGCGTGATGATGGAAATGCTCGTCGGCATCCGCCGCGCCGGCGCCGATATGATCCTGACGTACTTTGCCAAGGAGGCGGCGCGACGGCTTGCGCGTGGATGATGATCAGACGCGTAGCGGCAGCAGCGTGGCTCTGCTATACAGCAACCGCTTGTCTCCCCCGCCGCGCAAGGCGCAGAGCAGAGCGAGAGCAATTGGGGGGGAATCTGTCAGACAAGGGAGGTACCGTGTGAGTCGTGAGGATTTGATTCAGATCGAAGGCACCGTGAAAGAGGTCATGGCCGGTGGCCAATTTCGGGTGGAATCCGACAAGGGGCAGCAGTTCCTGGCCAAAATCAGTGGCCGGATGCGTCGGTTCCACATCAAAGTCATACCCGGCGATCGTGTCACCGTCGCCGTGTCGCCCTACGATCCCAGCCACGGTTTGATCGTCTATCGCAGCACCTAACGTCAACAGTCCCCTATACAGATAGATATCGTTAACATCGGCGATATCGAGGTCGCCGCGCGAGACGGGCGCGAGTGCCCGAAACGGGCCAATCTGCAACCTACGACGGCTGCGGGTCGCGCGACAGCACCGCATCCAGCTCGCGATCGATCGCCTCGATCGCCCGCGCACGTGCCACAGCATTCAGGTACGTGTGCACGCACGCCAGCAACCGCTCGCGCGCTACCGGTCGGGGAAGGAAGTCGACGGCCCCTTCCCGCATGGCACGTTCGCGCGTCGCCAGACGATCGTCGCAGGTGAACATGACGACCGCGATGTCGCGCGTGGCAGGATCATCACGCAAGGCCGCCAGGGTCGCCCAGCCATCCATGCGAGGCATGATCAAATCGAGCAGAATCAGATCAACGCGATGGTTCTTCACTACTTGCAGACATTGCCAACCACGAGACGCCTTGAGACAGCGGATACCCGCTCGTTTCAGGGAGAGCACGGTGAGCATCAAGTTGTCGGCGGTGTCGTCGACCACGAGTACGGTGCCACGCATGTCATCTGCGGTTGGTGCGGTCATCTGCCTCTCACCCAGCATCTGCCCCCGGTGAGGCAAATGCCGTTCCAGGGGAGTCGGCTTCAGGCGCAACGACGAGAACTATGTAAATTGCACGGATTGTTGAGGAACTCCGTCAGGTTGTTGTCGGCCTCGACCAAATCGACGCTCACGAGAGGTTACATATTTTGTCGAACAACCATAAACGCCCCCGTATCTTCCCGACATCAGGCCGCGCAGATGAAATGTTTGGTTTCCTCGAACCCCATGCTCCGCATGGCCGCGCGGATCTGCTCGCGTGCAACGGCTCCCGCCACCGACGCCACGACGGGATACCGACGCAGGGCGGCCAACTCCTGCGGCGCGATCACCGGAGCCCCGTGAATGGTCTTGCCCAGGCGCCCCGGGTGGACCTCGACGATGTAAGCAGGCCGCTTGCCGTAGGCGAGCAGCGCGCGGCGCAACGCCTTGCCCGTTCCCCCATAAGCCCACAAGACATACTCTCCCCTGCCGGCGAGCAGCCCGGCCGCAAGAAACGCGGCCTTGCACGCGATGAAGCGATCGAGGGCATAGGAGGGATGCGTGCGCGACAGCCGATTCGGGGCGTCACGCCAGCAGATGAGCCGACGCGGCGCGACCCCGAGGTCGTGGCCCGCCTGCAACAGGCGCAGCACCAGATCGTAATCCTCGGGCCAACCTTGGTCGCGATAGCCAAAGGCTGCGAGCACCGCGGTGCGGATCATCAGCGCCGGGTGCGCGATCGGGCATTCGACGAAGGCCTCTTCGCTCACTCGCCGCGAAGAGTCGATGCTGTTGAGCCAGCGTTCGTATTCGATACGCCCGTCCGTCAGCGCAGCACGCGGAAACAGGCGCACGTGACAGCCCACCGCCGCCCACCCGCAGCGCTCGAGCGCCTCGACCTGGACGGCCAAGCGCTCGCGATGCATGAGATCGTCCGCATCCATGCGCGCGACGAAGGCTCCACGGCAGCGTTGCAGGCCGGTGTTCAACGCGGCGACGATGCCTTGGTGAGGCGTGACGGCAACGGTGAAGCGCTCATCGCGGCGCGCGAACGACCGGGCGCACTCCAGTGTCGCGTCGGAGGAACCGTCGTCGACGATGACGCACTCCCACCGCGTCTCGCTTTGCCGCTGGATGCTGCGCAGACATGCCGGCAGGGTCGCCGCCGCATTGAACGCCGGCAGGAGGATCGAAACGAGCGGCCGGTTCGGCACCGAGAACTATCTCACAATCTCTCCGCCGCGACGAGGCCGAGCACCTCGTTGCAGCCATCTTCGATCATCGAGGCGCGCGCGTCACGCAGCAGCTTTTCGATCGGGTATTCTCGACTCAGGCCGTTGCCCCCAAAGATCTGCAATGCCGCGCTTGCGACTTCGAAGGCAGTCTGGGTAGCGGTGACCTTCGACGCAACGGCGTAATGCAGCTGCGGCGGGATGTTCACGGCGTTGTAGACCATCACGCGCCGTGCCAGCGACCTGGCCGCTTCCACCTTGCGGAACATCTCGAACAGGCGAGCCTTCACGCTTTGGTGTTGGATGATCGGCACACCGCCCTGGACCCGCTGCTTGGCATAGTCGACTGCGAGATCCAACGCTGCCTGCGCCAGGCCGACGAAGAGGCACCCCATCCCGCTATTCGCCATCGCCAGCACGGAATCGCCGCCGAAGGCGAACATCTCGGGCCCGATGACCATGTACTCGGCGGGGATGCGCACGTCGTCGAAGAAGAGCTCACCCTGGTTCAGCGCGCGCTGCCCGATCTTGTCGAGCGGCTTGCCATGCGACGCGCCCGGCAGGTCGAGTGGCACGATGAACCCGCCGGTTCCCTTCACGCCGTCGCCCATATCGACGGCGCAGAACAGCGCCGTCGCCGCGGCGATCGTGCCGTTCGAGACCCACGCGGCCTTCTGCCCGTTGATGACAAAGAAGTCGCCATCCTTGCGCGCGACGCAATCCGGCTTGCCGTATTCGGGCGTGCCGATCTTGTCGGCCAAGGTGATGAAGTCGCTACCATGGCTCGGTTCGGTTCCACCCCAGCAGCCGATAAGCTCGGGGGAGCCGAAACGCTCGATGAGCTCGGGCCGGCCGGAGAACTCCGCCAGCATGCGTGGAAAGGTCGCAACGCCGAAACTGATGGCGAGCCCGGTGTCGCCCCAGCCCAATTCCTCATAGATGATGTACCGCAGCCGGCCGCGCTGTACTGGCGTGAGGTCGTTGTTGGGATCGGTGTAAGCCTCGAGCCCGAGCGCGCGGTATTTCTTGAACACGTCCCACAGAATCGACTGCGGCGCGATCACGTCCGCGGGGTCGGGCAAGCGATCGAGCGCGATGCCGGCAGGCCGCATCACCTCGGCGGCAAACTTGTGCACCAGGTCGCGTATCCTAAGTTCCTCATCCGACAGGTCGATATCGAGATCCATCATCGGCATTGGAGTCTCCTTTCAATCCGCGAGGCGCCCCGAAGGGCTGCGCCGGGCGTAGCTATATCTCGTTGCTAGGGCGCTTGAAAAGATCCAGGCTATGGCGTTGGACAGGCCGTCCGAGGCGGAGAGCGAGCCTTCCGGCGGCTCTCACTCCAACCTGCTCGGGCGGGGAGAGGGAGCGGAAAAGCAGCCGGGCCGGTTGAGCGCCCGGATCAGCTCGAAATTGCACACGACAGCGGCCGGCTGCCCGTGCTCGCCGGTCTTGAGCTTGCCGTCGGGGTTCATCGACAGCAGCAGGTGGTGACCCAGCAAGTTGAGGTTTTCCAAGCCCGCAGCTTGGAACTGTGCTTCGAGCCGTTTGATCAGGTCGCGATAGGTTTCTCAGTTATCAGCTCGTACTCGTACGCTGTATGAGCCGACAAAGCAGTCGTTACCGTGATTGCGTAAAGCGCCATTCGAATTGGTGCAGGGCCTTGCAACCAATTGTGCGCCGCACTGACGCTCCCTCGTATCCAGGCAGGAGTCCCCGACGGCTTCCTAGAGCGAGGGTATCGCGTTCAGCTGTCGATATCCTCCTTGCGCCTCGACAGTGGCGATGCTCGTCAGGCGCACCACCGCATCTACGGTGTCGGCTCGTTGCAGCACTCCTACCGGTTTGTTGAGCCCCATGAGAATGGGGCCTACTGACTCGGCGCCACCGAGTTCGGCCATGGCTTTGTAGGAGGCGTTGCCAGCGTCGAGGTTGGGGAAAATGAAGACATTGGCCGGCTTCGTGAGCTTGCAGAAGGGGTAAAGGTCTTTCGTGAGCGTAAAGTTAGTGGCGGTATTGAACTGCATTTCGCCATCCACCTCGAGATCGGGCCGCCGGCGCTGCACCATCTCGGTGGCTTTGGCCATCTTCACCGCGCTCTCTTCCTTGTTCGAGCCGAAATTGGAGTAGGAGATCATGGCGACGCGCGGCTCGACCCCGAGCTCGCGGACTTCGTCGGCGGTGACGATCGCAATCTCAGCCACCTCTTCCGCAGTGGGGTTCACGTTTACGGTGCAATCCGCGAAAAACACGATATCGTTTTTGAGCACCAGCATGTACATGCCGGCGGCGCGCTTGACCCCTTCGCGGAGCCCGACGATCTCGAGGGCCGGCCGCACCGATTCCGCGTAATGGGTGTTCATGCCTAAAACCACCGCATCCATGTCGCCATGCCGGAGCATCATCAGCGAAAAATACTTACGGCTATGCAATCGGTAGCTAGCCTCCCTAAAAGTCACGCCCCGCCGTTGCCGGAGCCGGCTGTACTCCAGGGCGTACTGCTCAAATTTGGAGCTGCGCAGGTGATTCACAATCTCGACGCGGCCGATCAAATCGAGATCGAGCTCTTTGATGCGTCGGCAGAGCATCTCTTCGTCGCCCAGCAGCACCGGCTTGGCGATTCTTTCGTCGGTGAGAATCTGGCAGGCCTGGAGTATCTTTTCGTCCTCGCTCTCGGGGAAGACCACACGCTTGGGCTGGCGCCGAGCCTGCTCGCGGTACTTTCGCATAACCATGTGGGTGCGGCCGTAAATCCGCTCCAGGCTCTGTTTGTACTCTTCGAGATCGAGAGGTCGCCGCGCCACTTTGGTCTCGATAGCGGCCCGCGCCACGGCTGGCGCCTCCCATAGCAGGACGCGTGGATCAAAGGGCTTGGGAATGATGTAGTCTGGTCCGAACTTGAAGGTCGCTCCCCCGTAAGCGCGCTGCACGCTCTCCGGCACGTCCTCTTTGGCGAGCGCGGCAAGGGCGTGGGCGGCAGCGATCTTCATTTCCTCGTTGATGACGCGGGCCTGCACGTCGAGGGCGCCCCGGAAAATGAAAGGGAACCCGAGCACGTTATTTACTTGGTTTGGATAATCGCTGCGGCCAGTGGCCATGATGGCGTCCTGGCGCGCTTCTTTGGCGTCAGGATAGGTGATCTCCGGATTGGGGTTGGCCAGAGCAAAGACAATCGGCCGATCGGCCATAGCTCGGACCATCTCCTTGCTGACCAAGCCCGCCACCGAGCAACCGAGAAATACATCGGCGCCAACCATGGCCTCGGCTAGGGTTCGCGCTTTTAGGGAAGTGGCGAACTGGGCTTTGTACTTGTTCATGCCCACGCTGCGGCCTTCGTAGACCACCCCTTTGGTATCGACGAGGATGAGATTCTCCCGCTTTACGCCAAGTGAGAGATAGAACTTGGCGCAGGCGATCGCCGAAGCGCCGGCCCCAGAGACCACGACCCGCAGCTTGTCAAGCGGTTTAGCCACCAGCTCCACAGCATTGAGGAGGGCGGCGCCGCTGATGATGGCGGTACCATGCTGGTCGTCGTGGAACACCGGAATTTGCATGAGCTCTTTGAGCCGCTCTTCGATGTAGAAACACTCGGGGGCTTTGATGTCCTCGAGGTTGATCCCGCCAAAAGTGGGTTCGAGCTTGAGGACGATGTTTATGATCTCATCGGGATCCTCGCTGTCGATCTCGATATCGAACACATCGATGTCAGCAAACTTCTTGAAGAGACAGCCCTTGCCCTCCATGACTGGCTTGCCGGCCAACGCTCCAATGTTGCCAAGCCCGAGCACGGCCGTGCCGTTGGAGACCACTGCCACCAGATTGCCTTTGGAGGTGTAGGTATAAGCCAGCGAGGGTTCCTGCGCGATATCCACGCAGGGTTCAGCCACCCCGGGGGTGTAAGCCAAAGACAGGTCCCGCTGGGTCAAAAGGGGTTTGGTGGGGGTGACCTCGATCTTTCCTCTGCGGCCTAGGGAGTGATAGTCAAGGGCGTCTTGTCTTCGGATCACGGTGGTCTCCTTTAGAGCTCGAGAATGGATGTCGGCGCGCCGGTCAGATGATGAAAGGCGCTCTTGAGTAAGTCAAGGTCACCTGGCCAAGCTCCATGATATGGTTCTTGGCGGCGATCACGGCGAGCTGCCGTTGCGTGGTGCCGTAACGCTCCATGTGGGCGCGGCTGGCCTTTATCCGGATACTTCCCGAATGGGATCATTCCGACCGCAACGATAATAGACATTACCCTGGCAAACGAGTCGGCTAGGGCGGTGGGGCGTGCCGTGTCGCGCGGATCAGCTCGAAATTGCACACCACAGCGGCCGGTTGCCCGGACTCGCTGGTCTTGAGCTTGCCGTCGGGGTTCATCGACAGTAGCAAGTGGTGACCCAGTAAGTTGAGGTTTTCCCAGCCAGCCGCTTGGAACCGCGCCTCGATCCCTTTGATCAGGTCGCGATAGGTTTCTTCCGTGATCAGCTCGTACTCGTACGCTGTCTGGGCGTCGATGCTGAGGCTGACATCCACCTCCCCATCGTTGCCGCGGTGCAGCGTGCCATCCGCGTCAACGCGGACGGCGAACTCGTACGGCTCCATTTCATCGACGTTGAACCCAACGGCCTGCAAGCGGCGCTGCACACGGCCAACCATGTCCTCGTACTGTTGCCTGCCGAGCAGGCCGTCGTCGTACGCCTGCTCCAGGTCGGTCACGCCACCGGTGCCCTGGCTGTACACCATCTGGGCGTCGATGCCGCGGAAGTACCCCCAGATGGTGTAGTAATCATAGTCGGGATTCAGGATGGGTTCGCTCTCGTGTTCCGGCGTCATGAGGTGTGCGTGGGTGATGAAACGCCGCAGGTCACGCCGGTGCGTGATGCGGCTGGAACGGTGACCGGTGCGGTAGATCGCCCGTGGATAGATGGTGCTGACTCCGGCTGGGCGCAGCTGCTCTGCGATGGCAACTTCCTCGAACGGGCTGTTGTACCCGTGCTCGCGGATGGCCCCACTCCCCTCGAGGAGCGGATCGACGCGCGGCGGAGTGTCCACCCGTGATCGGCGGTAGACCGCGTGGATGCCGTCGCGCGTCCGTGTGTGGTAAACTTCAGTGGCCAGCGATAGCTTGGCGCGCGGCGCACGCCGCCAACGATCCGGCAGGAAGTAGTCAAACAGTTCGGGAACCTGACCGACGACCCACAGCTTGCCGCCGTCGGCGGTGGTTCCAAACAGGTAGTCCACCCCGAAGATGGTTGTGTGTTTCAAGTGCGAGGGCAGTGGCGTGGATTTCGATGCTTCCAGCCGATGCGCCTGCAAGTCCCAGTACCGCTGCCGTTGTGCCGCTTTGAATCGGCTTTGGTACGCCGGGGTTCGCTGCAGCAGCTCGAAATCGACCAGCCCGTACACGATCCGGCCGCCGTCCCGGCGCAGGATTTGGCGGTCAAAGCGACGTTTTCTGAGAATGAAATGTTTCGGCTTGTTGTCGAGAACCCGGAAGCCCTTGCTCCGCAAGTCTTGGATAGCGAAGAGCGTCAGGTCCCTGCACTCTTGTTCGCTGATGTCTCCGGCCCGGAGCGCCTCCTCAGCGTCTTGTCCTTTTATCCAGCTGTACAGCAGGACGTAGATGCGCTTGATGTCAAGCTCTATGGCTTTGGGTCTATTTTCCTGATCCTGGGCCAGCAGATGCCAGTGGGCGTGGAAGCGGCTGTCGTCGCGTCCCAGCTCCCACAGCTCGAACTCCTCGGCGGGAGCGTAGATCGCGAGCGGGCGCTGCGTGAGCAGCTGGGCGTGCCCCGGGCCTTCGGCGCCGCGGCGCAGCTCCATGACCAGCCCGAACTCCTCCATC
>Ga0315295_10006109_pt1 | contig 10279 bp, 12 predicted proteins | sample YL17G14_0_MG_FD_204453 | JGI IMG/M metagenome (GOLD analysis project Ga0315295, IMG submission 204453) | Sediment microbial communities from Yellowstone Lake, YNP, Wyoming, USA - YL17G14_0 | ecosystem: Environmental > Aquatic > Freshwater > Lake > Sediment | place: USA: Wyoming | collected... | reverse complement strand
GCAGCTTCGCTTCGCCTTCGAAGTGCTCACCCGGGACAACATGCTCGCGGGGTCGCAGCTCAACATCTCTCACGAGAAAGTGGAGGTGAAGTGCGCAGCTTGTGGCTATCAAGGTGGCGTGCAATATGTTGATGAGCTCGCAGACCACATGGTCATCCCCAACCTGGTGTGCCCGAAATGCGAAGCTCAGGTAGAGGTCATCAAGGGCAGGAGCTGCGGCGTAACCTCAGTGAAGGTGGTGGAGAGCTAGATGTTCCGTTTCCGTGACCAGGATACGGCCAAGAAGGTCGTCGATTCCATCGCTGATTTTGGCATCAAGGCCCGCTTCATGCACGTCTGCGGCACTCATCAAGACACCCTGGTCCGCTTCGGTTTGCAGGAGATGCTGGAGCAAGCGGGGGTGAAGATAGGCCAGGGCCCGGGATGTCCGGTCTGCGTCACCACTACCAAGGAGATAGTGGAAGGCATCACCCTTGCCAAGAGCGGCATCACGGTGGCGGTGTTCGGTGACATGATGACCGTGCCCACGCCCATCGGCTCGTTGGCGGATGCCAAGGCCGAAGGCGCGGATGTGCGCGTGGTATACTCAGTCGAGGATTCGATCAAACTGACGACCACGGCCAAGAACGTGGTCTTCATGGCCATTGGGTTCGAGACCACCAGTCCGACCACCGCCTCGGTCATGTTGACCAAGTTGCCCTCCAACTTCTCCGTGCTCAGCTGCCATCGCATCTTGCCCCCGGCCTTGGACGCTCTTTTCAAGCTGGGCGAGGTGCGCATCGAAGGCCTCATCCAGCCGGGGCACGTGGCCACGATCATCGGCACGCATCCGTTCGAACGCTTTTCCCAGGAGCGCAAGATACCTCAGGTGGTGGCCGGTTTCGAGCCGCTGGATCTATTGGTGGCCGTGTTCATGCTGGTCAAGCAGATCGCCGAAGGTCGGCACGAGGTGGAGAACGAGTACACCCGCGTGGTGAGGCCGGAAGGCAATCCCAAGGCCATGGCGATGCTGGAGCGCGTGTTCGAACCGGTGGACAGGGCCTGGAGGGGCTTTTCCGAGATCCCCGGAAGCGCCCTGGAACCTCGATCCGAATTCAGCGATCACAACGCTCGGGTCCTCCATTCCGAATCCCTTCGCAACGCCCCGGAGGTGAAGGAGGAGATGGGAGGTTGTCGCTGCGGGGAGGTACTGCGAGGCATAATCGAATCGAGCGAGTGCCCGGTCTTCGGCCGCGGTTGCTCCCCCCGAAGGCCGATGGGTCCTTGCATGGTCAGCCGTGAGGGCAGCTGCAACATCGCCTTCCGCTATGGCCGAAAGACATAGGTTCGTCGAGTCAGGGTCCTCGGTCCGCTCACCTTCCTCGGGTTAGGATGAGAACCGAGGTCGTCCCTCCCCAAAGCATTATTGAAATGACTGCCACGGGCTCCGCCATCGGGACCAACATCGTCCCCACCAGCACGATGATCGAGACCACCGGTGCAGCAATGGTCAAGAACAGACCGACCTTCCCTATGACCTTCGACCGTTGCACTGGCCAGATGAGGGCCAGAAGGGCGATCATGAACAGGGAGAAGAAAGCCCAGCTGAATGAGGTGTGGACGCTTCCCGCCGTGATGGGGAAGAGGCCTATGCCGACGAGCGCAGCCGACGCTACCAACACCAGAGCGCAACCAATGCGCGATATCCAGTCTTTCCTCAGGGCGGTGTAGAGCGCCGGAGTGAAGGCGACCATCATCATCCCTGCCAGGACGACTCCGGTGTTGAACAGACACTTCCCCGGTCGGTCCCCACCGAGCTCGCTCAGGGTCTCCACCCCGAAGATCCAGTGGCCGTCCGCGACTACGGCGGAGGTCCAGAGGATAGCGAAGCCCACCGCTCCAAGCAGGCCGGCTAGCGCGCTTGGCAGGATCCACCACGGCTTGGACTCAGGCATATGGTCCACATTCGCATCGCAGGAATATCAATCTCGGCCTCGCTATCTAGAACAAAGGCGAAGTATTCATCTCCTCTACCACATACAGGTTCGAGCGCGACGCCCTGCGCCGCACTAGAGGGGAGATAGCATGGAGACCGGTTCGAAACCCGGATCTGCGAGTGCGGTTCAGAATGATGCAACCAGCGCAACCGCACCCGGTCCAGCGCCCGAGACCAAGGAGCAGAAGAAACCCAGTGGGGTGTGCGTCGCCCTGGTCACAGGCGGGAAACCGATCAAGCTGCAGGGGGACGACCCCGTAGAATTCATTCCAACGATACAGGCCTCAGCTCTCGCCTGGATCAATTTTCCGCTCAAAGACCTGGAGAAGGAAGGCACGGAAATCGCGGCCAAGCTGGGATTCAGCGACAACTTCGTCACCTCCCTCCTGAAAGGAAGCTATTCAAATTACGAGGACAGGGACGCGGAGCTGGGCGTACTCGTCCCCGCGGTTCGCATCACTAGGCTGGAGGTGCAAAGGTTCAGCCTCATCGTGCTCATCCGCAAGAACCTCATCCTCACCATGCACAATGAGGAAGTGACGCGGTTCGTGCAGTTCTCCCGCTACGCGGACGTGTTCCTGCGGAAGCTACCCGAAAGCATGCCCGGAGAGGATAAGCTCACCAACATGCTCATCCGCATACTGGATGAGAACAACAACCGCAACTTCGAACAGCTGCGAGAGATAGAAGAGCAATCAGACTGGCTAAGCGAACAGCTGGCAGATCCCAAGTCGCTCAGGGAACCCCTAGGCCGGAAGATCTATGAGATGAAGCACACTCTCATCGCTTACTTGAGCAACCTCTGGGCCACGGTAGATGTGCTCAACTCCTTGCGGTTCGGAGATGCGGACGTGATCACCGACAACACCAAGGTGCTTTCCAAGATCACACTGCTCATCGATGACGTCAACCGCCAGATCTCCCTCTCGGAGCATACCTCGGAAGTGCTCGCCTCTGGTCTGGAGGTGCTGCAATCCCTCTACAACAATCAGCTGCAGACGTTGAACAACCGCATGACCTTGGCGGTGACATGGCTCACTATTCTAGGCACAGCGGTGCTAGTGCCGAACACATTGGCGACTATCGTTAGCTCCCTCGCCGGCATGGATGAGAAGATGCAGCTGTGGTACTCGGTCGTGTTGACACTTGCCACGGTGAACTCCACCTTACTAGCGTGGTGGTGGGTGAAGAACCGCATCATACTCCCTCGCTCCGGAGCGGATACTGCCGTCCTGGCGAAGGAAGCGGACATCCGGATCAGAAAGAAGTGAGCGCCAGGCGACCAATCTATCTGGAATGCGCCATATTCGGTGAATTCATCTAGGTTCAGTTGGAATAGCTTTTGCGCTCTAGGTCATATGGCCCTGATGGAGGAATCGATTTGGCATCGCAGAGATTGCTGGAACGGCTGAACAAGGCTATTGCTCGGGATACGCAGGCCAGTGTGCAGTATGTGTGGCAGCATGTCCAGTGAGCGGGGGTCGAGCACTACGCCGTTTCTGGTCAGTCTAGAAGCATCGCCGTCGAGGAGATGAAGCACGCGGAGAAGATAGCGGAGAGACCGTGGTATCTGGGCGGGGTATCGACCATCAAGCCAGCTCAGACCACAGTAGGTGGCGAGCTATGGGAGATGGTGGATCTGGACATCAAGGCCGAAGCGGAAGCGATCATGATGTACAAGACGATTCAGAAGGTGGCCGATGCCGAGGGAGACCTGATCACGCGCTTCATCTTCGAGGAGATCCTGGAACAGGAAGAGGACCACCATGACTTCTTCACCAGCCTAAAGGAAGGAAAGAAGTCGGTCAAGCGCAAGTGAGCTCAAACCGCTTTCCCCATCCCCATTTGCAGCGCCCTTTTGGGCGCGCATCTTTCATTCTCAGACCATCAAGCACCTTCAGTTGCAGGGCACGTCACACTACCATGCCACTCCAAGCATGATGGGTCAAGATGATCAGGTGAGAAAATGCGTCCTACGCTTCGATGGGCGAACTGAATCATCGCTCACCCCCTTTCGGTTCGAATTATCCACTAGGGCAAATCATATAGCCAAGCTCCATTATCCGTGGTTACTCAGCTTGGATCAATATGCCTCAGAGTTTCGAATCCTTGAAGATAGATGAGCGCATCATGCGCGCCATACGGAAGGCGGGTTGGCAAGAACCCACCCCAGTGCAAGAGGTGACCATACCACTTTTATTGCAGGGAAAGGACGTCATGGCGCAGGCGCAGACCGGTACGGGCAAGACCGCGGCTTTCGGCATCCCCATTCTCCAGTGTCTGAGAAAGGGAAAGAAGCCCAAGGCGCTGGTCCTGGCGCCCACTCGAGAACTAGCGGTCCAGGTCTCTGAAGAGCTGGGCCGTCTAGGCGAGTTCATGGGTTACCGCATTTTGGCCGTCTACGGCGGCACTTCCATCGAGAACCAGTTCGCAGAGCTGCAGAAAGGAGTGGAAGTGATCGTTGGCACGCCAGGTCGAGTGATCGATCATATGAAGCGAGGAACATTGGACCTTCGCGACCTCAACTTCCTCGTCCTGGATGAGGCCGACCGTATGTTGGACATGGGGTTCATCGACGATATCCGCTGGATCCTATCCAAGTTGCCGAAGAACCGCATGACCATGCTCTTCTCCGCCACCATACCGAGCGATGTGAGGGAGCTGGCCGCGCACCATATGCGCAATCCGGAGACGTTGATTATCAGCGAGGATGAGCTCGTTCTCCCTTCCACCGAACAGGTGTATTTCAACGTCGGGCGGCGGAATAAGATATGGGCGCTATGCCGGGTCTTGGACCGAGAGAAACCCAAGGCCATAATCTTCTGCTCCACCAAGCGCATGGTGGACATCCTCACTCGCGCCCTCGTCTCCTACGGTTATCCGGCGGTGGCGCTCCATGGGGATCTCACGCAGGCGAGGAGGGAAAAGGTGCTCCAGGACTTCCGCGACAACAAGGTTCACTTCCTAGTGGCAACGGACGTGGCCGCCAGGGGACTGGACATCGAGGGGGTCACCCACGTGATCAACTACGATGTGCCGGAGAATCCCGAGGTCTATGTGCACCGCATCGGAAGAACGGGAAGGGCGGGCAAGGAAGGCAAAGCGATCACCTTCGTTACCGCGGAGGAGCAGCACCTGCTCAGTGGCATCACCGATTTCTCGGGCGCGGGGGTGAAGAAAGAAGATGTTCCCGAAGTCGCCGGCAGGGAGACGGTGAGGAAGGTCTGGGACTTCGACGAAATGGCCGACATCTTCGGCATGGTCAAGTTCTGCATCAACTTCGGCCGCAAAGACAAAGCCACCAGTGCTGACCTCTCCGATCTCATCACCCGACTGGCCAGGATAAGCGACATGGCCGTGGGGCACATCGATCTGGGCCAGTCCGAAAGCATAGTGGAAGTCCATCGGGATGTTGCCCTGAGGACCATGAGCGCCATGCGTGGGGCACAGTCCAAGGGAAAGAAGATCACCTTCGAGCCGTTGCAGAAGAGGTAGGCTCTCTAGCGGTAGAGCGTGTATTTGTCAAGGAGCTGGCAGAGATAGTCCGAGACATCCTTTCCGTATCCTCCCCGGCTCTCCACCTCGCGCACGTAATCCTTGGCCTCATTGATAGAGACCCGGGAGGCTTTGGCGATCATGTTGGCGATGACCGAGGACGCCAATGCCTCGTCCACCTTCGATTCGGCCAGGACCTCGCGGACATCGTACTTGAAAACACCTTCCCGTCTGAGATTCAACATCGCGGTCCTGGTCCGCGTGGTTGGTTTCCTTTCGTTGTCAAATTTTCGTCCAGTGCGTCGACGGTACCTACTCAAGAGGATCGAATACTCCTTGGGTATTCACCCCGAATGATATATTTAAATCTTTTGGGTGTAATCCCCTCTCCAGGCGCATTCTTAGGTCTGAAATATCCTTTCTACAATTAGACTGTGGAGATCAGGTCATCTTGTTCCATTCGCGCGTTCGGAGCGGACGCTCATTCGGCGGTCACATCCACCAATGGCTCGATGCGCTCGATGGCCTGCTCCACGAAGTCCCAGTCGGTGATCCTCAAGGAGATGGCGCCCTTTGGACATATCTCCACGCACCGGGCGCATCCACGGCAGGTTGCCTGGTCGATGACCGCCTTCTTGTCCATGATCTTCATCGCGTCCAAGTAGCAGGGATACTTCTCCACGCAGGTGCCGCAACCGACGCATTTGGAGGCATCCACCATCACCTCCACTCCCGGCATCTTGGTCACGGTGCCAGCGATGCTCGAGTTCACGTTCGGAAGCATTTTCCATAAGCAGCAACAGGGACAGCAGGAGCATATGGATAGAAGGTTCTCCTTCTTCGTGCCTAGCCAGACGGAGTCGATCTTATCCCGGCCGATGAGGTGCACCAGGCCCGCCTCGCGGCACTTACGCAAGTGCTCAAGCGCCTTCTCCACGGATACCAGCCGTCCCATCTTAGGATCGATCTTGGTCACATCCTTTCCCAGGAAGATACAACCAAGGTTCGCGGGATAATGCTCGCAGTGGTTGGAGCTACGGCACATGCAGCAGTTCATGAGGAAGCGGTATCTCGAATTGCGGATGAAATGCTCGATGACCTGCGAGGGCACCATGACGTTGGATGGCTCGGCTTGGATGTTCAGGTCGATGGTCTTGCGCTTCGCCTGCGTAGCTATCGCCACCTCGTCCTTGGGCAGGATGATTATGTCATCGCCACCGAAGAAGGCGATCTCCATGGTCTTGCCGATCAAGGGGATTTTCGTCATCTTGGCCAGGAAGAAGCGTTTCTTGAAACCGCTGCGAATGAGCCTGGTGTAGAAAGGGGTCATTCGGCCCATGCTCCAGAAGATGCCCCTGCGGCGGTTTATTCCTTTCCATGAAGGCTGCTTGTTGCTCAGGTCCGGCCGCTATCATCCAGATATTCCATGCCTATTCCCTCGAGGGCCTCTACCGCGCGAGAAAGATCCCCTTTGGAGATGAGGATATGATCGGTCTCGAACGAGGAGATGACGAACACCGGCACATCCACCTGGGCAAGAGCATCCGTGACCAGTGCCAGGAAGCCTATCAGATCTTGGGGCAGCTTGACCTCGAACGTTAGCAGACGATAGCGCCCCCTCCTCTTCTTGCCGATGACAGTGTAGCGACCTCGATGGTGGACGATCGCGAACGCATCTTGTATGTCGAGAGTCTCAACATCCAGGGCCAGATCGTAGTCATCCGCGCTCACACTGAAGCCCACCCGGTTGGTTCGAAGGAATTCCTGAGCCCGCACGATACGAGAACGCTCCAGGCGATGATTAGCCTTCTTATCGCTCGCTCGCCCTCAGACCCCAATTTGCCAGTTCGTAAGGAGAATACTAATACACTGAGGTACTGCAGTGGCCTGGGGCAGCGAATGAACGGCGGGCTCTTCGTCATGATATATGTGGTCGGCGCGGCACTGTCATTCCTGATCCGGTTAGCCTTCATGATGAGGATCGGAGTAAGGGGGGCCAGGAGGGGCTCTAGACTGGACCAGTTCCTGGTCGCTATGGTCGTTACGAGCATGGTGTTGCCATTGATCTTCATTCTGACCCCGATCTTGGACATCGCCAATTACTCGCTGCCTGACCCCGTAGCTTGGATCGGCGTTCTACTGATCGCAGGTTCGCTCCTATTGTTGTGGAAATCCCACGCCGATCTGGGTGCCAACTTCGCCCTTTCACCGAGCGTGAAGGGCAAGCAATCGCTTGTCAAACGAGGCATCTACCGCCGCGTCCGGCATCCGATGTACGCTTCGCTTTGGCTTTGGGCATTCTCCATGCCGCTTCTGCTCCAGAATTACATCGTGGGGTTCATCTTCCTGGTTTTCTTCAGTGCTTTCTACTTCGAGCGCGTGCCGCTGGAGGAGAAGATAATGAAAGAGAAGTTCGGGGAGGAATACCACGATTACATGTTGCAGACGGGGAGGGTCATTCCCAAGTTGAGGATATCTCGCCGAACGAATTAGTAGTCGAATCTGAAATCACGAAGATGGGGGGAAGGATCGCCGTTGTGCGGCATGGTCAATGCTCAGTAATTAGCAATTCTGCCCCTGTATCGACGTATAAAGTGCGAAAGAAGTCCACCAAGCTCCGTCCAATCACATACCTCTATTTGGCATTCTTTCTCACCCTCAGTGGAAATCATTGACTACCGAGTTCGATATCTAGCTCAGGTGGAGTGAAAAGGATGGACCTCGTTCTTGAGCTACTGATCATCTACTTCATTGCAAACTTGATATCATTCATCCTTTTCGCGGCTGATAAGCGGAAGGCGAAGATGAATCGGAGAAGGATATCTGAGAGAAGGCTGCTGTCGATGGCAGCAATAGGTCCTTTCGGAGCATACATTGCGATGAAGGTCTTCAAGCACAAGACAAGGAAAACCAAGTTCATTCTTGTGCCATTGATGATGGTAGTGCACCTCGCGATAGTCTCTTTTCTGATCTACAAGTTCATGATCTAAGAATGCACACCCCCTAGAAGCCGATGGCGTCTGGGATGAGAGACAAGCGACGCTAGAGATCGAGTTCGTCGTGGCGGTCGCAGAACCGATTTGGCATGGAGAGCGGCTCTGAGACTCTTTTCCCTTTCTTTTGCAGTAATCCTATAATAGGAAGCTGGCTCTATACGAATCAAGCGAAAATCGCAGCGCATCACAACCTTCCATATCGCCCATAGGAGGGGAGGACATTGATGGAGAGCGAGTTCCAGGTCTTTCTAGAAGGTCGGAAGGAAATCCCCGAAAGAATCGAGTTCGCAATGAGCGCTGTCAAGGATCTTATGGGCTATCTCAGGAATAAGAAGGTCGCGTTGGAAGAGGCAGAATTGACCCTGCTAAAGGAATACATCTCTTTGCTGATCAGCGAAGGGAGAAACTCGGAGGATAGGCTGGTCGCGATCGCCCGCTATTGCCGCTTTGTGAAGAAGAATGAATACTTCATTTACATCGCCGGAATTGTGAATGGCAGAGAGGTGCTGCCAGGGATAGGAACCAGACTCGGAAAGGTGGCGGGTGAGGAAGTGCGGCACAGGGTCTTCGAAGGAGTTGAGCTGCCGCCGCTTGGCGCGCCACAGGAAGCGTACCCTCATCTTACTCAAATGATTGTGCAGAGAATGGAGAAGGAACTCTCCCCAGAGAAATGCAGGGAGGTCCTTACCTGGAACTATCATGAGATCCCAATTGAGGCATTTCTTGGCCATAGAGAACGGTTTGAGAAGGCGGGCAACATCGATGGCTACCTGAAAGAAGAGCACAGGAGATTCATCGAAGAGATTACCCGTTTCATGAACGAAGGACGGGTATGGTATGAAGAGGAGATTACACCCGAGATCATCGAGTTCGTAGAAGGCGACCAAGAGATATCCATTGGCAAGAGGATTGGCGACCGGATCTATGTGACCAAGATACCATTCGCACCCAAGCAGTACTTAGAGGAACAAGACCCTCGGTTGAAGAGATACTATGCTTGTCATTGTCCCCTAGTCCGCACCGCTATCCGAGATGGCAGCCCCAAGATCCCGTCCACGTTCTGCCATTGCAGCGCCGGCTTCACCAAAGTCGCATATGATGTGATCTTCGGAGAGCCGGTTGAGATCGAGATGCTGGAAAGTGTTCTCAATGGGGACCCAAGGTGCAGATTCGCCATCAAGATTCCGGCAGGCAAAATGGAATAGGGCGAGCTTCGACGGGCGATAATCTCAATCCCCACCTACTTTGTCTCAAGAAACCAGAGGTCCGCCTCTCGAATCGCGAAGGACGCTATCTGAAGTGAGGTTCAAGCTGAAGAATTTCAGGAGCGCCCTTGCCTCGATGACAGTGAACGTCGATCCACCCTTTATCCAGCTATGTTCGTTCGATTGAAGGTTCCTCCGGAAGGTCCTGCGAAGATGCTTGCTACTGGATATGTCAAAGGTGAGATTGCCAAGGAAGGGCTCGAGAGGAAGATGGCGAATCCTAGGAAGCTCGGCCTCGCAAAATAATGCCTTCCTGACTGGCTCGACATTGGTATATACCAACCTCTGTGCAAACCGCTTGTTCGAGGGTATGAGAGGTGAGTTGAAACCCTTCATTTTTCTTTCTTCAAAATCAATGTTATTATTAGGAAGATGAGGACTATTTCTATGTGCGATACTGGGGGGAGAGTGAGAAAGATGCGATCAGACAGATCGGGCGTGAGCGGGTTGGTGATAGGGGCTGCGATCGTCGTCGTAATCATCGCAATTGTCGCAGCCATACTGGTCGCCTACCCTTCGTTGCTCAGCGGTGGCGGCGGTGGCGGTTC
>Ga0315295_10006108_pt1 | contig 10279 bp, 8 predicted proteins | sample YL17G14_0_MG_FD_204453 | JGI IMG/M metagenome (GOLD analysis project Ga0315295, IMG submission 204453) | Sediment microbial communities from Yellowstone Lake, YNP, Wyoming, USA - YL17G14_0 | ecosystem: Environmental > Aquatic > Freshwater > Lake > Sediment | place: USA: Wyoming | collected... | reverse complement strand
CCAGGAGGCCACGCTTACCCTTGGGGAGCATGACCGCCTGGGCCTGATCGGCCCCAACGGGTGCGGCAAGACCACGCTGGTCAGGATCCTCATGGGCGAGCTGGAACCGTTTTCCGGCCAGGTCATCCGGCCCCGGAAGGCACTACGGATCGGCTACCTGCCCCAGGAGTCCGGGAAAGGGAGCGAGGGGACTCTCTGGGAGGAGATGCTTTCGGTCTTCGCTCACCTCGTCTCTCTGGAGGAAAGACTCGTAGCGGTCGAAGCCGAGTATGTACGTGAACCTAGCGAAGGACGTAAGCTCGCACTGGGGAAATTCAAAGGCACGTTTATCCGTATGGGCGGACTGACATATAAAGACAAGATTCGTTCCATGCTTACGGGCTTGGGATTCCATGCTTCCGAGCATTCCCTGCGCCTTTCCCAGCTCTCCAGCGGGCAGAGGACCAAAGCCCATCTGGCAAAGGTCCTTCTGGAGCAGCCCGAGGTGCTCATCCTGGATGAGCCTACGAACCACCTGGACCTGGAGAGCCAGGAATGGCTGGAAAGGAGTTTGGCTGGCTATCCCGGAAGCATCCTTGTGGTTTCGCACGACCGTTGGTTTCTGGACCAGGTGGTCCACGAGACCGCGGAGCTGAGGAACGGAAGGCTCACCATCTACAAGGGAAACTACGCCTTTTACAGGGCCGAGAAGGAGGAGCAAGAGAGGCTGGCCTGGGAGGCCTACGAGGAGCAGCGGCGAAAGGTCAGGAAGATGGAGCAGGAGATCCGGCAGCGGAAGGTCTGGTCCCAGCGCAAGGAGAGGGAGAAGATCGGGGCCGGAGGGGCCAAGGGGCACATCACCCACGTGGCGGCCAAGATGGCCAAGCGCGCCAAGGCCGTGGAGTCCCGGCTGGATCATATGCTCGAGAAGGAGCGCGCGGACCAGCCCTTCTGGGAGCCGCCCATCAAGCTTAGGTTTCCCGACCTTCCGGAATGCTCCCGGCTGGTGCTGAACGTGAAGGAATTGACCAAAAGGTATGGGGAGAAACCCCTTTTCAAAGCTCTGAGCTTCGATGTCCTGCGCGGGGAGAAGGTCGCCCTGATCGGGGCCAACGGCTCGGGCAAAAGCACGCTCCTCAAGATCGTGCTCGGACAGATCCAGCCGGATTCAGGATGCGCCCAGATCGGTTTCAACGTCGCTTACGGCTATTACCCCCAGGAACTGGAGGAGCTGGACCCCGGGATCACGGCCCTGGACGAGGTTAGGAAATCCGGCGCCACGCAGTTAGAGGCCCGAACCTTCCTCGGCGCCCTGAAGCTGCGCCGGGAGGAGGTCCTGAAGAAGTGCAAAGAGTTCTCCCGCGGGGAGCAGGCCAAGATAACGATCGCGAGATTGCTTCTGTCGCGGACGAACTTCCTGATCCTGGACGAGCCCATGAACCACCTGGACATTGAGGCCCGCGAGGCTTTGGAGGGGGCGTTAGCCCTGTACCCCGGGACAATCCTGGTCGTGTCTCATGACCGTTACCTTCTAAGGAGGTTGGCCACAAAAGTCGTGGCACTAAAGGACCGCCAGACGGTTGTTTATCCCGGGAACTATCAAGATTACCTGGAGCGCAGGACCTACGAGTCACCCGTTACGAGTCAACCATCACTATTATGCGAGGCATCATGAACGCGGTAGAAGTCATCGATTTGTTCCGCATCTTCAAGTACAAGAAGAAGCGGAAGGGCCTTCTGGCCCGATTCAAGAAGGCTAAGGGGGAGCCCTCCGGGAACGGGGAGACCCGCGCCCTGGACGGGATCACCCTCCAGGTCAAGGAGGGCGAGCTCTTCGGGCTTCTGGGCCCGAACGGCGCGGGCAAGACCACGCTGATCAAGATCCTGACCACTCTGCTCCTGCCCACCTCGGGCAAGGCGATGGTGGACGGCTACGACGTGGTTAAGGAGACCCACCAGATCCGGGAGCGCATCAGCATGGTGGCCGGGGGGGAGAACTCCGGGTACGGCATCCTGAACGTGGAGGAGAACCTCTGGATGTTCGCCCAGTTCTACGGCGTGCCCACCCGGGTCGCCCGACTGCGGATCGCCGAGCTCCTCAAGGTGGTGGACCTCTCCAAGGACGCCAAGACCAAGATCCACGCCCTGTCCACAGGCATGCGCCAGAAGATGAACTTCGCCCGGGGCTTCGTAGCCGACCCTAAGATCGCCTTCCTTGACGAGCCCACCCTGGGTCTGGACGTGAACGCGGCTCGGGACATCCGGGCGTTCATCAAGACCTGGGTCAAGCAGGCCGGCAAGACCGTGCTTTTGACCACGCACTACATGGTCGAGGCCGACGAGCTCTGCGACCGGGTGGCAATCATCAACAAGGGCAAGATCCTGGCCTGCGACTCCCCGGCCAATCTGAAGAAGCTGGTCCAGAAGGAGGCCGTCTTCGAGCTCGGACTCTCCGGTCAGTTCGGACACCTGGAGGACCTGCGCGCCCTGAAGGGCGTCCAGAAGGTCGCCTGCCACCTGGATCCGGGTAAGAACGCCACCACCCTCAAGTTCATCCTGGACGAGGAGTCCGTGATCGCCAGGGTCATCGAGACGATCTCCAAAAACGGCTCCAAGCTCGTCTCGCTCACCAAGACCGAGCCCTCCCTGGAGGACGTGTTCGTGCAATTGGTGGGGAAGAGCATGGAGGAGGAGGAGAAGACAGTTAATGAGTTTGACGGTTCGGCGGTTGAAGGGTAAAGAGGTCTAAACTGGCTACCTAATACGATGTTGCAAACCATAGACTCACGAAGTAATAGTCTGACTCTTGAGGAGGTCATCGTCCGGCTGTCCAAGAGCGAGGCCGTGGAAGGGATTCTCCTGATCGGATCAACCAACGAGGGACGTTTGACCCCAGCGAGCGATTACGACCTGGTCGTGGTATTGAACACGATGCCTATGTCCCTTCATGTCGGCCTGACGTGGATCAACCATCGCCTGACGGATCTCCTCTTTGTGAGGTCAGGGGAATTAGACAACCTCACGGCTTTGGCCGAACCGGTGAGTGCCCTAAAGCCAATTGGCAGGCTCATCCGCTGGCTTCAGTCTGGAAAGATACTCTTTGACCGTTCCGGGCGGCTTCAACGCTGCCAGAGCAAGGTCCGGACCGGCACTTGGACGAAAGCGGCTGGTGAATTTGAGGTTTACGGGGCATGGTTCGGAGTGAATTACAACCTAGCCCAGACTCGCAGAATGCTTGCTTCCGACGATCCGGATTACCGAATGACTGCCGAGGTGCGGATGGCCATCTACGGTACCTCTGGCCTCCTGTGGGATTATTTCACAATTCGCAGGTTGCCCTGGGAGGGAGAAAAGAGAGCCCTTCGGTACCTTGAGAGCCTCGACCCGGAGTATTACAAGCTCTTTCATCAGTTCGTAAAAGCGGGCACCCGTGAGAAGAAACTTCGCCTTTATGAACAACTGGCTAAGCGAACGACGGCTCCGGCAGGAGGTCTTTGGGGCGAGAACGACACGGTCCTTCTGTTCCAAGAGGGGACGGAATTACAGCCTGGCATGGCCGAGAGCGCTTTGAGTTTCTGGGACAGTTTGATTTCGAATCAAGGCTAAACATGGATAATATCAATCAATACATCGCCAAATTCGAGCGTAAGCTGGCCCTGAACCTGCGCGCGGCCTGGGCCCGGGCCTACGTCCGCATCGTGGGGGTGAACCGCGAGCCCTCCTGGCTAATCTTCGACACCCTGCTCCCGGTCGTGGGCCTGGCAGCCTACGTGTTCTACTACAAGGCCCTGGGCGCACCCTCCGCGTTCTTCGGCATGGTCATCCTGGGTGGGGCGATGACGGCCTACTGGATGAACGTACTCTGGGCCATGGCCAGCCAGTTTTACTGGGAGAAGCAGGGCGGGAACCTTCAGCTCTTCCTGATGTCCCCGATGTCCCGCATGGCGATCCTTCTGGGCATGGCCCTGGGCGGGGGCTTCTCCACCACGGTCCGGGCCCTGGCCTCGCTCTTTCTGGGCATGGTCATCTTCCGCATCCCGTTCGCCATCGCCTCGGTCTGGCAGCTTCTGGGTATCTTCTTCCTGACCCTGATCGCGCTCTACGGCCTGGGCATGCTTTTCGCCTCAGCCTACATGCTCTGGGGCCGGGAGGCCTGGCACGTCAGCAACCTCCTGACCGAGCCGATTTACCTTTTGTCCGGGTTCTACTTCCCGGTGCGGGCCCTGGGGTTCTGGGTAGCCCTGGCCGCCTCGGCGATCCCGACCACCCTCGGTCTGGATGGACTGCGGCAGGTCCTCCTCTCCGGCAAGGCCTACGCCTTCCTCTCCGTGCCCGTGGAGATGGGGATTCTGGCCGTGCTCTGCGTGGCCTTCCTCATCCTGGCGCACTACATGCTCCGGTACATGGAGAACCTTGGCAAGAGGGAAGGCCGGCTGACGCTGAGGTGGCAGTAGGTACGAATCATTTCAAAATGCAAAATTAGCATTTTAAATTGATAAATGATAGTGAGTCGTTGCCATGACGCTTGATATCAAAAGGATTAAGTTCGAGCTGACCCACATCTACCGCTCCATCAAGAGCTCCGCCTGGCTGGGCTGGCAGATCGAGTCCAACTGGACCGATCCTCTGCTGTTCGGCATCTACACCTTCGCCAAGCCCGTGGCCTCGGCCCTGATCCTGGTGGTCATGTACCTGGTAGTCTCCCGGGTCCCGACCTCCTCCCCGTTCTTCGCGTATATGTATGTGGGCAACGCCTTCTTCCTGTTCGTGGCGAACATCCTGTTCGGCATCTCCTGGGTCATCATGGAGGACCGGGAGTTCTTCGAGATGATCAAGTACATCTACACCTCGCCGATCCGGATGTTCCTCTACCTCTTCGGGCGGGGCCTGGCCAAGATCACGATCACCACCCTGGCCGTGATCATCACCCTGGCCTTCGGGATCCTGTTCCTCAAACTTCCGATCCACCCCGCGCGGGTGAACTGGGGCCTCCTGTTTCTGGCCCTGGTCGTCGGGCTCTGGGGGATCGTGAGCCTGGGGATGATCCTCGCGGCCATCTCCATGCTGGTCGCCCGCCACTCCGGGTACCTGAACGAGGGCGTGTCCGGGCTCTTCTTCCTGCTCTGCGGGGCGATCTTTCCGATCGAGGTCCTGCCCGGTTGGCTCCAGCCCGTGTCCAAGGCCCTGCCCTTCACCTACTGGCTGGAGGCCATCCGCCGGGCTGTGCTCCCGGGACAGGAGTCGCTCTCTCCCTCCCTGGCCGGGTTCACGACCGGGAGCCTCTTCGCGATCCTCCTGGCAACGACCCTGCTTCTATCCCTCGCCTCGCGCTGGATCTTCCACCTCTGCGAGTCCACGGCCCGAAGGAAGGGGTGGATAGATCGCAGGACGGATTATTAACTGAGGAGGCGCCATTGCGAGCTAAGCGAAACAATCTCTTTTTTGTTTTGATATTTTCCCTATCGTCAGGTAAAGGAGGCCAAGCATGGATTGGTCCCGAAAGCATCTGAAAGCCCATTTAACGGATCCCCGCCGGTTCATGTGGCTTCCCGATACCGTGGCCAAGCTGGCCGCCTGGATGAGCTTTGAGCCAGGCATGACCGCGGTGGATGTGGGCTGCGGGCTGGGCTATTTGGGCTGGATTTACTGGCCTTATTTCGGAAAGGGCGGAAGATATATCGGAGTGGATCTCTCCCTGAAATTGGCTAAGGAAGCTACGGAATCCGCTGCCTGGGCAGAGGAAGGCTCAGCTCATTTCGTGGTTGGGGATGCTAACCGCCTTCCATTTCCGGATGGCTTCGCAGACGCCGTAATGTGTCAAACCCTCTTGATGTACCAGTCGAAGCCTCTGCAGGCCTTGGCCGAGATGGTTCGCATCGCCAAGCCCGGCGGGCTGGTGATGTGCAAGGAGCGCGACAACCTTTCCCTATCGCTCTCCGTCCCTTATTCATCCCTGCCGGAATGGGACATCGAGGAGCGGCTGCTCCTTCATAAAGTGGGGATCCTCACTTGCCAGGGGCGCGTGAAAATGGGCCGAGGCGATTTCGGCATCGGCCCCAAGATTCCCCGGATGATGCAGGATCTGGGATTGACGAGGATCGATGTCCGGCTCAACGACAAGGTTGATTTCCTCCAACCGCCCTACGAGGACGAGATCCAAGAGCACCGCCTGAGGACGGCCAGAAAGTCGCTGGAGAATCAAGAGGACGTCCGGTTTTGGAGCGAGCGGACGAAAGAGGAATTTCTTGCCGGAGGGGGTTCCCCGGAGGAGTTTGAGCGGTATGAAGTGCTCGAAGGAAAGTACCTGGCGGCCTATAAAAGACAATTAGAAGAAGGCACTTATTTCAACTGTCAGGGTTGGTTTTTCTATGTGGTCAAAGGGCGAAAGCCCCTTTAATCAGGGAATGATGAGCTTAACCACCATAGGCTGGGACGCCTCCTGGGAAAAGGCTTTCGAGCCCTACAAACCTCAAGGGCTTGTCCCCGCCCGCATCGCTCGTGAGGAGAAGGAGCTTTATCTCATCTACTGCGAGCAGGGGGAGCTCTCCGCAGAGGTGACCGGGAAGTTCCGCCACGAGGCGAAGTTCAGGAGCGATTATCCCGCGGTCGGGGACTGGGTGGCCGTGCAGCCCCTTCCCGGCGAGGAGCGGGCGATGATCCACGCCCTGCTTCCCCGCAGGACCAAGTTCTCCCGCAAGGTGGCCTCGGTAAAGACCGAGGAGCAGGTCGTGGCCGCGAACGTGGACACCGTGTTCCTGATGTCCGGCCTGGACCGGGACTTCAACCTCCGGCGGATCGAGCGCTACCTGGTCCTGGCCTGGGAGAGCGGTGCCCAGCCCGTTGTCCTGCTCAATAAGAGAGACCTCTGTCCGGAAGTGGACCAACGCGTGGCCGAGGTCGAGGCCGTGGCCATCGGCGTTCCGGTTCACGCTACGAGCGCAATGGAGAACCAGGGCCTGGAGGCCCTCGCGCCTTACCTCATGCCGGGCAAGACCATCGCCCTTCTGGGCTCCTCCGGCGTGGGCAAGTCCACGCTCATCAACACCCTTCTGGGAGAAGAGCGACAGGACGTCGGCGCGGTCCGCGAAAGCGATGGCCGGGGCAGACACATCACCTCCCGCCGGGAGTTGATTCCTCTCCCTTCCGGAGCCCTGCTGATTGATAACCCCGGGATGAGGGAGATTCAGATGTGGGGCGACGAGGAAGGCTTGAGCGGGGCCTTCGAGGATGTCGAGACTTTAGCCAGGGGATGCCGTTTCCGGGACTGCCGGCACGAGAAAGAGGCCGGCTGCGCGGTCCGCGAGGCTTTGGACACAGGCGCCCTGGACCCGGGCCGGTTCAAGAGTTACCAGAAGCTCCAGCGCGAATTGCGCTTCCTGGCCCGCCGTCAGGACCAGAGGCTGCGCCAGGCCGAGAAGGCCAGGTGGAAGAAAATTTCGCAGTGGCAGAAGGTTCTAGAGAAGTCAAAATTCAAAGGGGACTATGCTTAGGGTCATTGAGAAATCCTGGTCCGATTTCTGGGCCGCCTACTGGCGGATCGACCACCGGCACCGCATCCCGGGGATCTTCGATTGGGACCGTCAATCGGTGGATTTCATCGAGGCCGCCTGCCAACTGCAACCTGGCGGACATATCCTCGACCTGGGCTGCGGGGGCGGGGATCAGGCCAGGGTCTTCGCTCAAAGAGGCTACGATGTAGTCGGGTGGGACATCGCCCCTCCCCTTATCAAGTTCGCCGGACGGCAGTTCAAGAAAGAAGGATTGAAAGGGAAATTCCTCGTCGGGGACATGAGGAAGATCAAATACAGGGAGGAGTTTGATGCCTGTCTTCTCCTGAGCGGGACCTTTGGCTTCTTCATGGACGACGAGGATCAAAAGCTCTTAAGCTCTATCCATAGGGCTCTCAAGCCCGGGGGCAAAGCGTTCATCATGTTCCTGTCCCCGAGACAGCAGAACAAGCATGAGCGCTCCTGGTCCGGGATCAAGGACGGCTGGGAGCTGTCCGAGACCTGGTTCGATGCCGAGACCAGCACCTATCGCTCGCGGATATTCCTCATCAAGAAGGACGGGACCCTGATCAGGCCTAAGGTTGAGCCGGGCTATCACGCCGACGAGGCGATCCGCTGTTACACGGTCCCCGAGATGCGTGGGATGCTGAATAAGGCGGGGTTGAAGCATCTGGCCAGCTATTCCAGCAAGGACCTCTCCCTCCCGCCCAGGCCCCCTGCCCCGGAGGCGGAGCGCAACATTATCCTTGCTGAACGTCCACGACCAGCAAAAGGGAAGTGAGGATATGAATCCCTATCTCGAATCCAACCGCGAGCTGTGGGACCGGCTCACTCGGATCAACGCCGGGGCCAAGTCTTACGACCTGGAAGGTTTCCGGAGCGGGAAATCCTCCCTGAAGCCTCTGGAGGTCCGAGAACTCGGCGAGGTTCGGGGCAAGAGCCTCCTGCACCTGCAGTGCCATTTCGGCCTGGACACCCTGTCCTGGGCCAGGCTCGGGGCCGTGGTCACGGGCGTGGACTTCTCCCCCGAGGCCATCCGCCTGGCGCGCGAATTGAGCGCGGAGCTCGGGATCCCGGCCCGGTTCATCGAATCCGACCTCTACGACCTACCTGGGGTTCTGGATGACGGCTTCGACATCGTGTTCACTTCTTACGGGGTCCTCTGCTGGCTCCCGGACCTCAAGCCCTGGGCCGAACTCATCGCCCGTTACCTCAAGCCCGGCGGCTTGTTCTACATCGCCGAGGACCATCCCGCGAACCATGTCTTCGAGAACGAGCGGGATACCAAGGAGCTGACCGTCAGGTATTCCTATTTTCACAAGGATGAGCCGATGAAATGGGAGGATGACGGGGCCTATGCCGACCCTTCTCAGAAGGTCGGAATTCCCTCCTACGAGTGGACCCACAACCTCAGCGACATCCTGAATTCCCTGATCCGGGCCGGGCTCGTGATCGAGCAGTTCAATGAGTACCCCTTCGGTTGCTATCCCCACTACCCTTTCCAGGAGAAGGGCCCGGACGGATGGTATCGGTTCAAGGACGGCAAGGAGACGATCCCCCTGCTCTTCTCCCTGAAGGCCCGGAAGCCAGCCTGATGAAATGGGCAGGACGGGATCTCCGGATTCCGTCCAGGCGAGAATCAATAGCCCAGGGCTTTAGCCCTGGGGAAATGGAACTCCCTACAAGTACCCCCTCTCCTTTTGGGAGAGGGGGACAGGGGGTGAGGTCGGTCGGGAAGAACGGGTTACCGCACCACGGTCAATCGTTGGGTGAGGCTTTGGGAGCCGGCGGCAAGGCGGTAGAAGTAGATTCCGGGAGGGACCTTTCTACCTGAATCGTTTGAGCCGTCCCAGCGGATCAGGTGATACCCCACGGTCCGCAGACCCTGGGTCAGGGTCTTGACCCGCCTGCCGGACACATCGTAGAGACAGAGAGAAGCTATTGCGGGACGGGAGAGGCTGAAGGCGAGAAGCGCGCCGTCTTTGGCTGGATTCGGAATGCTGGATTCCAGGAGGACACCCTTTGGAACCGCGTCGCTTGTTCCGTTTTCTTCGACTCCACCGCTATTATCGAAATCGGCAAAGTAAATGTCCTGACTGGTTCCACGGGAGTCCGTCCAGAAGAAAGCATTTGGAGAGCCCATGCTGATATACTCGCCCATAGAGTTGCCCGATGGACCTCCCAGCTTCGGTCGCGACCGCCTCTTGCCAACTCCGTAAGGCCCGCGAAAGGTGCTTCCATGGGTGATGGATACGCTGTGTGCAGCCCAAAAAGAATCACTGAGCATGGAATATAAAGGGTCATACCAGAGGGCGTTGACAGATTCCGTGTTGTCTACTTGGATTGCGGGCATGAAATGGTCATGTCGGGGCCAGCTTTCGCTCAGGCGCAGAGGCGTACTAAACGAAACTCCCCGATCCGTGGAACGGACAAACCAGATATCCGTAGTTGTGTCTCTCGGAATGGTATCCCTCTGGTCAGCCCACACGATGTAGAGGAATCCCGAATCCCGGCTGGCCCCAGCCATGGCCAGAGGCCCAGTCCGCCAGGGCATGTCCCGTTGCCAGACGGTAGGAATTACTCTCTGGTTCGGTCCGAAAGTCCGTCCTCCGTCCGTGGAAGTTGCACAATAATTGCCGACTTCCGGTGCGTTCCTCGTGTCCATGCTCCACACGACGTAGAGCAAGCCGCCTGAGGCTACGGCAACAGTTGGGGCACCCCGCCCGGTGGTATCTTGGGCGTTGTCATTGACTCGAATCGCTGGCAGGAAGCTCTGTCCCCGGTCCGTGGAG
>Ga0315295_10006107_pt1 | contig 10279 bp, 12 predicted proteins | sample YL17G14_0_MG_FD_204453 | JGI IMG/M metagenome (GOLD analysis project Ga0315295, IMG submission 204453) | Sediment microbial communities from Yellowstone Lake, YNP, Wyoming, USA - YL17G14_0 | ecosystem: Environmental > Aquatic > Freshwater > Lake > Sediment | place: USA: Wyoming | collected... | reverse complement strand
TCGAAAGCCTCTCTCAAAACCTCGAGGAGCTCAGGCTCCATCGGCTATTCCTTCTTGTGCGCCTGGCAGATGTCGATGAACGCCTGGAACATCTCGTACCCGTTGTCGGTGTGCTCGACCTCAGGGTGGAACTGCAGGCCGTACAGCGGTTTCGTCTTGTGCTTCATCGCCTGGACCGCACAGTTGTCTGAATGTGCCAGTGCCACGAAGTCTGGCGGTAGCTTCGTGACCTCATCATTGTGCGACTCCCACGCGACAAGCTCCGTCGGCAGGCCCCTGAACAGGTCGTCCTCGTCGTCCACCGTCACCATCGTCTTGCCGAACTCTGGCAACTTGGAAGGTCCAGAAGCCCCGCCGAGATGGGACGCCATGAACTGGTGGCCGGCACAGATACCCAGGACAGGGACGCCGGCCTTGTCTATGTACTCCCCGCACAGGCCCATCTTCTGCGCGTCCACACCCACCCGCGGTGCACCTCCGGAAAGCACCAGCCCATCCGCCTTGATCTTGTCCAGCGGTGTGTTGTTGGGAATTATCTCGACGTCGACGTTGAGATCCCTGAGCACTCTCCATTCCCTGTGGGTCCACTGACCGCCGTTGTCAACGACCAAGATGCGCATGGTCAGGTGAACTGCCCTTGAATATAAAGCTCCTGCTGATTAGCTTCTGCCCACGTTTCGCAAGGTTCTCAACAGACCGTGTCTAGACCGCAGTCAAGGGCGCGAAAAGGAGATATAAAATGAGACTGCGGGGCCGCCGATTTCAACTGCGGTTCATTCCCACTCGATTGTGGCGGGAGGCTTGTTGGTCACATCGTAGACGACCCGGTTGACTTTGTCCTTCATGCTGTTGGTTATTCTGCTCGATATCGTCTCGATGACTTCGTGCGGGATCTTCGAGTACACGGCAGTCATTGCATCGACCGAGTCGACCGCTCTTACCGCAATGGTATATCCATAGGCACGAATGTCTCCCTGCACCCCCACGCTCTTGACGGGCAGGAGAACTGCAAAGTACTGCCACGGAAGTTTCATCTTGCCTGCAGCGGACGCTTTCTCCAACTCCTCCTCCACTATCGCGCACGCCTCTCGGACGATTGCCACCGATTCGCGCGTCGGCTCCCCCATGACCCTTATAGCCAGAGCTGGTCCGGGGAACGGCTGCTTCTCAGCCACCTCCATCTTGAGGGCGCGCGCGACCTTCCTGACCTCGTCCTTGTAGAGGTCCCTGAGCGGTTCGATCAACTTGACCTCCATGTCATCTGGGAGGCCGCCCACATTGTGATGGGACTTGATCGTGTCCCTGAGGCCTCCGCCACTCTCTATCCAGTCTGGCGCGATCGTGCCTTGGACTAGGTATTCCGCGCCGAACTTCTTCGCCTCCCTCTCGAACACCCTGATGAACTTCTCGCCGATGATCTTCCGCTTCGTCTCGGGGTCAATGACACCTTTGAGCGCCTCGAAGTACTCGTCACTGGCATCGACCACGATGTGGTTCACGCCGAGCCGCCTGAGCATCTTGTCGACACTGTCGGTCTCGCCCTTCCTCATGAATCCCGTGTCAACATAGACTGCCAACAGACGGTCGCCGATCGACCTGCCCACCAGGGCAGCGCACACAGTGCTGTCGACGCCCCCTGAAGCGGCGATGATCGCCTTGCCTTTAACGTCCGCCCTGACCTTGGCGACCTGTTCCTCGATGAACTTCTCAGCGTTGAACATCTAGATCTCAACTTCCTTCGAATCCTTGATGACTTTGTCCCTCATCTTCTGCCTGTACCGAACCAGCGCTTTCGCCACATTCTCGTCTTTGAGTGCGATTATCTCGGCCGCAAGCAATGCAGCGTTGTCGCCTCTGTCCAGCCCTACCCCAGCGACCGGAATGCCCGGCGGCATCTGCACCACTGAAAGGATCGCGTCGAGATTGACCGTGCCGCTCACCGGCACGCCAATGACAGGCCTGGTGGTCCTCGCGGCTATCGCGCCAGGCAAGGCGGCCGAAAGCCCTGCGATGGCGATGAACACATCGGCATCCGCCTCGGCCACAAGTTTGTCTACGAGCTCTGGCGTACGATGGGCGCTCGCGACATTGAGCTTGTACCTCACGTTCAGCTCCTTCAGAACAGCGACGGCCTTCTCGGCCACCTTCATGTCGCTCTTGCTCCCTAGGACTATCTGGACACTCATGTCAAAAGGTAGAGAAGGATAGTTTATAGAAAAAGGTTTGGTTGCCTAAGATTTCATTATCGCGACCAGGAACACCCCGATCGCGGCAAGAGCACCGAGGACCCCGGACAGGATGTACAGGAATGCGTCCCAGACGACATTGGACAGGTCGACATCGATCACGTCCACTGAATCCATAGCCAGGACGACCCAAAGTATTCCAACGACCAGGCCTACGACAAGAAGGACTACCCCGATCATCCGGCTCTTACCGCTCCCGAAGTAAGCGGTGAAGATACCTGCGAGCAGCATGAACAGCGCGAAGACTAGTATCAGCACCGTCAGGAACTCCATCAAATCCATGTCATTCACCAACCGAACCCGTGGCCTAGAACTTTATTCCCGTAAGGGTCTTCGTGTCTATCACGCCAGGTATCGAGCGGACCTTGTCGACAACGACCTGCCCGAGCAGGTTGAAGTCCTCGGCCTCGATCTTAGCAATCAAGTCGTACTCTCCGAAAAGAGGGTGCAGCTCGACTACTTCCTTCACTTTGAGGAGCTCGTTGTAGACCTCATGCTCTTTTGCCGGCGCGGTGCTTATGAGTATAAAACCCACGGCCATCTGGTCCTCACCGATTCGGTATAAAGGGGTGTCCACTCATAAACCTTTCGGGAAACGAATTCTTTGCCAGAGTGCTGGCATCAATTGACCGGCGCGCCCAAAAAGCGAGACATCTGCATACGACGAAACGTTGGTCTCCTCGATGTTGATCTCTATCACGAGCCCTCCCGAGTTCTTCGTGAGGATCGGGAGCGCCGCAGCGGGATAGACGACCGCTGATATGCCGACCACGAACATCACCTCGCTGTGAGACGCTGCCCTCGATGCCGAGTCTACGACTTCGTTGGGAAGGGACTCACCGAACCACACTACATCTGGCCTCATTATGCTCCCGCACTGGCACAGAGGCGGTATTTCAACGATCGGATCGCTGAAGCTTATCATGGTTCCGTCCCGCGGACACCGCATCCTCCAGATGTTCCCGTGAAGCTCGATCACATTCCTGTTTCCGGCGCGCTCGTGCATTCCGTCTATGTTCTGCGTGAGCACTGAGAACTCCTGATAATGCTTCTCCATCTCCGCGATGGTCTCGTGCGCGGGGTTAGGCTTGGCCTTTTTCATCTCGACCTGCCGCAATTGATACCATTCCCAGACGAGCTGTGGGTCGGCCCGGAAACCTTCTGGCGTAGCCAACTTGCGGTAGTCGTACTTCACCCAAATGCCCCCCGCCCCTCTGAACGTCGGTATCCCGCTCTCCGCGGAGATGCCGGCACCGGTCAGGACTGTGACTCGTTTCGCGTTACGTATCCTTTCGAGAACCGCTTCGGGGACATCGATCCTGTCCTCGCCTGACATACAGGGCATCCTCAGACGCACTTCCTGCGAGCAGCCCGTCTCTGAACCATGTCCCAGTCAGGCAACTTGTTTTGCGCCCCGACGCTTTCAACCACGAACGAGGCCGTCGCCGCACCGACCCACGCACACTCTTCGATAGGCAACGACCTGCTAAGGCCCGCGTAGAACCCCGCCCTGTAACCGTCCCCAGCGCCGGTGGTGTCGACAACACGGTCCGCTGGGATGGTGCCGACCAGGATCTCGTCATCATCGGTCAGGATCCTACTTCCTTCCTTGCCGCGCGTGTTTACGATCATGTCCACGTACGATAGTAGCTCAACATCCTCTTTCAGGTTCAGGTAGGACTTCGCCCTCTCGAGCTCCGACGAGTTCGCGAACAGCACATCGCAGTATTGCATGATGGCCTTGAGCGACTGGGGCGTGTACACGTAATGTATCTCCTGGGCAGGGTCGAAGCAAACGGTCTTCTTCTTCGCCTTGCCCCGCTTCGCCACCTTCAGCATGTAGGACGGCCTTCCAGTCCCGATGTGCACGAACTTCGAGCTATCCACTGTGTGCGTCCTTATCGGCGATGTTTCCTGTGTCAGGACGGCAGCCTGGTCCACGAACCCAATCTGATTGTGGTCCTCGTCCGATATCATGATGATGAACGACGTCTTCTGCCCGCGAACTTTCACGACGTCCGTCGTGTCGATTCCGCTCTCCCTCAGGGCGTCCATGAATTCCTTGGGGAAGTCGTCGCCGACGTGACTTGCGAGAGCCGTCTTGACTCCCATTGACGCGGCGATCCTCGCGATGTTCGCCCCCGTACCGCCGAAGTGCTCGGTCCGGCCCTTCATCTCAACGCACGTGTTCGGCTGAGGAAAATGCACCGAGCTGTAGATCACGTCGATCGCGGTGTGCCCGTAGACCCCTAGGTAGTTACTGCGTCTCAACCGGGTAGCTCCCGTCGACCGTATCGAGAGCCGGCGTATTGAAAACTAGGTTCGAGAGAAACGAAACAGCCGGCCGATCGGGGTACTTAAACGCATCCATCGGCCAGTTGCGAGAAGTGCTCGCCATCTCCGTGGCAAAGTCTGTCATGCCGAGCGGGTGCGCTAGGTGCCCTCTCTCCAGCTCCTCACATAGGACTGCTGTTCCTTGGAGAGCTTGTCTATCTTAACGCCCATAGTCTCGAGCTTCAGCTTCGCCACCATCTCATCGAGATGGTCAGGCACGTCGTACACGTCGGGTTCGAGGGTCTGCGCGCTGAAGTCTAGATACTCCAAGCAGAGGGCTTGGATCGCGAAGCTCATGTCCATTATCTCGACCGGATGTCCCTGTCCTGCCGCGAGGTTCACGAGCCTTCCATCAGCCAGGAGATAGACCTTCTTCCCGTTCCTGAGCGTGAACTCCTCGACAGACTCTCTCACCATCCTGTGCTTCGACGAGAGTCTCGCCAAAGCCTCCTTCGAGATCTCGTTGTCGAAGTGGCCAGCATTGGCGAGCACGCACCCATCCTTCATGACCTTGATGTCGCTTGCGGTCACTATGTCCTTGCAGCCCGTGGCGGACACGATGAAGTCGGCCTCCTTAGCCGCCTCGCCCATAGGCATGACGGCGTATCCGTCTAGCTTCGCCTCGATGGCCCTTATCGGATCGACCTCGCACACGGTCACATCCGCGCCCATGCCTTTGGCGCGCATGGCCACGCCCCGGCCGCACCATCCGTAGCCGGCCACGACGAAGGTTTTGCCCGCTATGACGAGGTTGGTCGATGTCATTATTCCGTCCATGGTTGACTGGCCAGTACCGTACCTGTTGTCGAACAGGTACTTCATGTACGCATCGTTGACGGACATGACTGGGAACCTGAGCGCACCGTCCTGGGCCATCGCCCTGAGCCGCATTATGCCCGTGGTGGTCTCCTCGTTCGCGCCTTTCACCCTGGGCAGGAGTTCCTTCCTTTTGGTGTGCAACAGGAATATCAAGTCCGCGCCATCGTCGATCACGTAGTCGGGCTTCATGTCCAGAACCTTGTTGAGCGAGTCGTAGTAGTCCTTGGTCGTCTGGCCCTTCTTCGCGTACGTCTCCAGGCCATACTTCTTGTTGAGAGCTAGCGCGACCGAATCGTCGGTCGACAGCGGGTTGCAGCTAGTGAGCCTAACCTCCGCACCCGCTTCCTGAATCGTGAGAGCGAGCACCGCGGTCTTGGCCTCCGTGTGCAGCGCCATGCCGACTTTCATTCCCTCGAAAACCTTCTCCTTGACCATCCGTTCGCGGATCTTCCCCAGAACCTTCATGTGGGTCTTGGCCCACTCGATCCTGTTTATTCCTTTCTCGAGCAGTTCGTTCTTAGCCATGATACCAGCGGACAAATCGGAGGTTGGCTTAATAACTGTTGTTCCGCCGGGCCGGTCAGCGCTCCAAGAAGTTCTCTAGGTTCTTGGACATCTCCTCTGAGATCTCCTCGAGGTTCTCGTCCCTGTCGTACTTCGATAGCGCCTGTTTGGTGGCCTTCTGGTCGTCTGATAGATCCTCGACATTCCTCACAAGCTCGGGGATGGCGCGCGTGACCTCGTCGACGATAGTGACGGTTGCGTTGCGAGCGGTCCTAGACATGGGGTTGAGATCTATGGCGATTGTCTTCTTCCCCATCCGCGAGAGAGCTTCCGCCCTGTCCCCATCCTCAAGTGGTATGAGCACCACGTCGGCGGAGTAGATCCCCTCTCTAGTACACAGAGCGCGCATGTGCTCCAGACCAGGTATGGCCGCATCGGGCAGAAAGCCCAGGACATCGTTCGCGCCGTGCTCCTCGAGGAGCTTCTGTATCTTCGAAACCCTCTCATCGGTCCTGTGAAAGAGCCCAATCTCGATGCGCGCGCTCGCGGCCTCCGAGAGTCTCACGATGTCGTCAGGGCAAAGGATAGCGACATTCCCATTCACGGAAATCACAGGATGCTTGGCCTGCAGCAGCAGCGCGGCGGCCGCTCTCGAGGCGCCCCTAGACTCCTTCGTGGTCCGCTCACCCAGGAGATAGTCGAACATCTCTCCCCTGCCGTGTGCGATGAGGCCTTGAGGGACGACAATCCCCTGCTTGAATCCCTCCACCAACCTTTCGCGTAGAACAAGCGACGAATACCTTGGATGGGAGCTTGGAATCTCCGTCATAGGAACATCCAACACGGTTCGAATACGGTCCCCGGAGACCGTATCGCACCCAGAGGGTAGCTCAACCCTTATATACCTTGAGAAAAGACTTATATATAACATCTAACATAGCTCCGACAGCACAAACTATAAATACGATTCGGTGAGCCCGTTGCGTCTTCTCGGCGTGGTACAGGACATTTCGCACGACGGGAGGCTCATCGTCAAGGCCAGGTTCGCACCGAACACAAGAGAGGTTGTGAGAGACAACGTGAAATCAGAGATCGGACGGGTCGCGAAGGTTTTCGGACCTGTCAGATCACCATATGTTGCGATAGAACCCCGAAACGGACTGCAGACCCTTGCTGTGCTCGGCAAGGAGGTCTATGTTCTAGAGGAGAGGGACCATGGCAAAGGTAAGAGAAGAAACTGAACAGGTCGAGCGATGCCCTGAGTGCAACAGCTCTCACCTCGTGAGAGACTACGAACGCGGAGAACTAGTGTGCGAGGACTGCGGGATAGTCCTCGACGACCAGCTGATCGACCAGGGCCCCGAATGGAGGGCCTTCGATGTTGAGCAGGGGGAGAAGAGGGCGAGGACTGGCGCTCCGATGACATACACCATCCACGACAAGGGTCTGTCCACCGAGATTTCCTGGAAGAACAAGGACTCGTACGGGAAGAGCATCCCGACAAGGAATCGCGCGCAGCTGTACAGGCTGCGGAAGTGGCAGCGCAGGATCAGAGTCTCGAATGCTACCGAGAGGAACCTCGCGTTCGCGCTGAGCGAGCTCGACAGGATGGCTTCCTCGATGGGCCTACCAAGGAACGTCAGGGAGACGGCCGCGATGACCTACAGGAAGGCCGTCAACAAGAACCTGATAAGAGGAAGGAGCATCGAAGGTGTTGTTGCCGCGTCGCTTTACGCCGCATGCAGACAGTGCAATGTCCCGAGGACATTGGACGAGGTCGCGAACTCCTCAAGAGTAGGTAGAAAGGAGATCGGCAGGACATACAGGTTCATGACTCGCGAGCTGAAGCTCAAGCTGATGCCCACGAAGCCTCAGGACTACGTGTCCAGATTCTGCTCGGAGCTCAAGTTGTCCGGTGAGGTCCAGTCGAAGGCGGCTGAGATACTCAAGGACGCTGCCAAGAAGGAGCTGACATCTGGCCGCGGGCCGACGGGAGTCGCTGCAGCTGCGATCTACATCTCGTCCATCCTCTGTAACGAGAGGCGAACGCAGAGAGAGGTCGCGGACATCGCGGGCGTGACTGAGGTCACGATTAGGAACAGGTACAAGGAGCTGACCGAGAAGCTTGGTATCGAAGTCCAGCTCTGAAGGACCATCCTTTCAAACCCATTCTTTTCCAAACTCTTTTCGTTTTCGTTCTCAACCGGAGCTCCGTACAATGGACACGTATTTATCCCGCCCATCCGTTTGGCGAACTGGGGAAAAGCCTTGATCAAGATTGGCATCAACGGTTTTGGAAGAATCGGCAGGAACGTCTACAGGGTGGCGCTCGAGAACAGAGGTTTTGGGAAGGAGTTTGAGATCGTCGCGGTGAACGACGTTGCGCCTGTCGACCAGTTCGCGCACCTGCTGAAGTTCGACTCGATCTACGGAAAGCTCGAGGAAGAAGTCAAGGTGGAAGGCTCCGGGATATCGGTTGCCGGCAAGAGATTCGAGGTCACGCAGTTCAAGGATCCCGCTGAGATACCATGGAAGAAGTTTGGAGCGGAGGTCGTGATAGAGTCGACCGGGTTCTTCACGGAGAAGGACAAGGCCGCGAAACATCTAGCCGCGGGTGCCAGGAAGGTCATCATATCCGCTCCAGGCAAGGAGCCAGACATCACTGTCGTGCTGGGCGTGAACTTCGACTCATATGACAGAAACAAGCACAACGTGATATCCATGGGATCGTGCACCACCGGGAGCCTCGCGCCGCCTGCCAAGGTCATAAATGACAAGTTCGGCATCGAGAAGGGAATGATGACAACGGTCCATGCCTACACAGGCGACCAGAGACTGGTGGATGCTCCTCACAAGGACATCAGAAGGGCCAGGGCCGCCGGCGTTTCGATAATCCCAACGTCCACTGGTGCGGCGAAGGCCATAGGGGAGGTCATACCCGCCCTGAAGGGCAAGATGAACGGACTCTCCCTGAGAGTGCCGACTCCTTTCGGATCGGTCACGGACATCAGCGTCGTGACCAAGAACGAGATCTCCGTTGACGAGCTGAACGAGGCACTCAAGGATGCGGCCGCAGGGCCCATGAAGGGCATCCTCGAATACTGCACCGACCCGATCGTGTCGAGCGACGTCATCGGCAACCCGCACTCGGCCATCATAGACGCGCTCTCGACGATGGTGATAGGCGGCAAGGGCAACTTCGGCAAGGTCCTCTCGTGGTACGACAATGAGTGGGGCTACGCGAACAGACTGGTGGATCTCTCCCAGAAGGTCCTCTAGGCGGATGCCCAGCGTCAACCATTAATACTCAGCCCTCCCTTGAATAAGCCGATGGTGTCCTGTTACGACTGCGAGCATTTCGGAGTGCGTTGCCTCGGCATATTGCCACCGAGGGAATACAGAGACACGATTGACCACTACTGCGCGATGTTCAAGGTGGTCCAGTGGAGGCACGAGCTCTACAAGCCCGCTGGCCGTTCCATTCTCTGATCACGGCCTGTATCTGCTCAGGCTCACGTACTCGACCTCTTTCTCAGCGACTCGTCCGAGGAGAATCTCTTTCTTGACTCCGTGAGCGAGCCTGACGGCGCGGCTGACCTCCGGCCACATCGCTGTGTATCCCTTCGGCACCGCATGGACAAGGTATCGCGCGTGCTGTTTCCCTGGGTCGCCCTCGTAGGCTCGGAAGTGAGAGCCGTACTTGAAACCCGTCTTGACGACGAGGCCTTTCGCTTTCATGTCCTTGAAAGCGTCCAGCCGCAGGTCGAAATCTGGCTGGACTGCTCTGACCCGCTTTCTCAAAGCGGCCAGCGACACCTCGCGATTCGTCTTCGCGTCCCTGAGCTTCAGCCCGCCGAGCTCGACGAGGAACGCAGCCTCGATGAGCGACAGCTGAAGAGTGGACCCAATCTGCTTCCCGAAGTAGTTACCGCCGTGGAGCGCGGCCGCCTCGTCCATATCCGGGACGATGACGCGATCTGCCATCATGATCCCGTTGGCGATGGTGGTCAGGTCCACGGCTCCGAGCTTGCCCTTCGGATGGACGCGTCTTACTTCGTAATAAGTGACATCGCTCTCTTCGTCCACGATTGCCAGAAGGAGTTTCTTCCTGACATCGGTCGCCCTGTCGAGGTCGTCGATCAGCTTGCCCAGATCGAACGTCGACCGCTCGGATATCGCGGCCACCCACCACTTGCTCGGAGTCTTGTTGGGCGAACCCCCTCGAGGGAACACGCGGAAATCGAGCGGGTGCTGGCCCAGCTTGACCACGTAGCCCCTCTGTCTCAGCTCGCGATACACAAGATAGAGCACCTCGAAACCCTCCGATATCTTATGAGCGAGTCTCAGGAGATCGCTCGCGCTCTTCCTGTCGCCGG
>Ga0315295_10006106_pt1 | contig 10281 bp, 9 predicted proteins | sample YL17G14_0_MG_FD_204453 | JGI IMG/M metagenome (GOLD analysis project Ga0315295, IMG submission 204453) | Sediment microbial communities from Yellowstone Lake, YNP, Wyoming, USA - YL17G14_0 | ecosystem: Environmental > Aquatic > Freshwater > Lake > Sediment | place: USA: Wyoming | collected... | reverse complement strand
AGAGGCCGGCTTCCTGAACAACTACCTCACCATCTTCACCTTCTTTATGAAACAGCCCGGTTGCATCCCGCTTCCAATCTTCTCCGACAAGATGCCCGTCGATAATGCGCGGAACGACCTTTGCAAGTCCGCCATAAAGAACAAGGCGGATTTTATCTTCTTCCTCGATTCCGACGTTTATATCACCGAAACCGCCCTTTCCTCCATGTGGGAGTGGATTCTGCGCGAGGACGTTTATGCCGTGTCCGGCATCTACTACCTCCGCGAACAGCCATTCACCCCGGTTATCCGCATGGACGACGGGAACGGACACATGATGCCCGTTCCCGATTATCCCACCGACGCCCCTTTCCGCATCGACGGCGCGGGCATGGGCGCCTTCCTCATGAAACGCGCCGCGCTCGACGCCGTTTTTGTATCCACCAAGGGCAGGCCGTTCTGGTTCTCCGACGACTGTTCCGAGGATTTGAACTTCTGCCGCCGCCTCCGCTCCCTGAAGGATTCACAGGGCAGGCAGTTCGAGATTTGGTGCCACCCCACCGCCACCTGCGGGCATTACGGCGCATTCGTCCATGAATGGCACCACCTTCATTTCCTCGGCGAGGAACTCACCGAGATATCCGAACTCGCCACCTACCTGAAGGAAACGCAGAACCCCGCCGTGACCAAGAAGGAGATTCTCGCCCGGTGCTTCCGCGCCCCTTACGACATCCACAACAAGTTCGACAAGCAATTCCCCGGACAGGCACGCGGAGCCAAATACGAGAGCGACGAGATAGACGCCTTCTATCGCGGCATCGACGACTACATCTACGACCTGACCGCGTTCTGGTTCTCCCGGCGCAAGGAAGCCGCCGAGATATTCGCCCGCATCCCTGTCGGAACCGCCCGCATCCTCGACTTCGGGTGCGGAATCGGGGATTATGGCTTGACCATCCTTGAGAATTTCCCGAACGTCCATGTCGTCTTCCACGACATAAACATCCCGAACCTGCAATACCTCCATTGGCGGCTGAAGAAGCGCAAGGAAGAAATCGACCGTGGCGCATCCACCTTCTTCGTTTCCGCATCCGAGGGGGAGTTGGAGCGCGGATGGGAAGCCATGAACCGCAATCCATTCCAGATAGTCTTCTGCCTCGACGTGCTGGAACATATGCTCGAACCCGAGAAGGGCATAAGCAAAATCCGCGCCATGATGGACAGGAACGGCCTCCTGTTCGCGAACATCGCCCCGCAGTCGAAGCTCCAATCCATGCACATCTCCTGTCCCGACCTCGCCAAATACGGCTTCCTGCAATTGGGGCAATATTTATATATCCGCGACGACTCGGATATGGCGAAGAACCTGCAGAATCTGAGGGTGTGATTATGCCAAAACCAAGAATTTCCTACCTTAAGGATGGGGCAGTAAAGATAACCAAAAAGATGTTCATGGAGGTCATCAGCGGGGAATGTGTCGTGTCCATCGATGGTTCGAAGCATCTCAAAATATCCATCGGAGATGCAATCAAACTGGTGTATGTATCGCGCCTTTCCAACACAGTCGTTAAGCGGGTGTGTGCAATCTCATCGAAGCGGAGGTCTGGCGAATGAGTCCTCTCTACAAAGGCTCGGCATTCCGGCGTTTCCTCATCGACCGCTTCGCCATGGGATTCGACACCGACCACATCCGGCAGGAATTCAAGGCGAGCCAGGGCGTCGAGATAAACGACAAGGACATCGACGGCATCCTCGGCCCCGATTCGGAAAACGACATAAAAGTCCGCGAGCAGGAACTCCTCGCCGAATTATCATCGACAAACTTCTTCGAGGCTCTCAACCGGATTAAAACCGAGCTGGAAAGCGTCCGGCAGATAGCCCTCGACGAGCGCGACCTGAAAGCCTACGCCCAACTTACGAACTCCATGCTGAAGTCCGTCGAAGTCCTCGTCGCTACTTCCGACGCCTTCAAGCGCAAGTTCGACGACCAGCAGGCAATCCAGACCCAGAACAACTTCTACGTCCTTAACGTCCTGCAGAAGGATGGCTTAATCGACATCAAGGACGAGAAAAAGCTCCGCGAACTGTGGGGCATACGGGGTGAAGCGGATGGCTTGCGGGAAACCGAAAAGAAGGAAACCAAAAAAATAGAATGCGAGGTGCATGAAAGTGTTTGACATCTTCCGGAAGATATGGAGGGCGCTCGGGCAGACAAGCGCCGGGATGACCGTGGCGGACTTTGAATCCAAACTTCCGCCGAATGCAATCGTCATCCCATACACGATGGCTCTGACCAATCCGGTGTGCTTCATCGTGAAGTCGCCCTCCCCGGAGGACTTCCTTGCGTTCATAACGAAGCACGCCGCCCATTACGACGGCGTGTATATCGTGAAGAAATCCATCGGAAGCGGGCGCTTCAACTACGTCAATCCGAACTTCTATGTCGGTTGCTCGGTCGATGTGGGCTGATGCTCGAAGATTTGACGACCACGCCCGCGAAGAATTCCTTCTCCTACTTCGTGAAGCTCGTCCTCCGGCAGAAGCTTGGCCGGATGCACGAGGAATGGATAGAAGCCGTGTCGGGCGACAAGCACGTCTGTATCATTTCCGCGAGAGGGCATTTCAAGACTACCATCATGTCCGTCGCCTTCCCGCTCTGGATAATGTTCCGCGATTCCAAGCCCCGCACATTCCTCGTCGTTTCCGCCACGCAGGAGCAGTCCGGGGAAATCATGGGGCTGATAAAAAAGCATATCGAGGACAACCCAATCCTCCGTTCCGTACTCTATCCCGACAATATCTACCTGACCAAGTGGTCGGAATCCCAGATACGCACCCGTAACGGGCATCGTGTAATCTCGATGCCCCTTTCCGATTCCATCCGCGGCAAGCACAGCGACTACACCATCTGCGACGACATCCTGAAGGCGGAGATATCCACCGACGTAGCCGACGCCAAGCGCATCTTCTACGGCACCGTCTTTCCGACGGTGTTCTCGAAGCGCGGAAAGCATATCGTCGTCGGGACGCCAATCGCCTACACCGACCTTCTCCACGACCTCGGGACAAAGGAGACATTCCGGACGCTGAAGTATCCCGCCATCCGGCTCGGGACGGACGGCTCTTGGAAGGAGCCTATGTTCCCCGAACACTTCGACCTTCAGCAACTCCGTGAGATATACCAAACAATGCCCCGTCACCTATGGGCGCGGGAATATCTATGCGAGCCACTATCGGACGAAGTGAGTATGTTTCCGTCAGACCTCCTTAAAGCGTCAAGGATGGCCTACGAACGCGCTCGCGCCATTTATGACATTCCCGCCAAGCTGGAAGATGGAAAGCCCAATCCAGCCCATCGTGTGCCTACGCGCGTGCTTGGGTGCGATGTGGCTGTGAGCGAAAGTTCTACCGCTGACTGGAGTGTCTTTACTGTCTTGGAGAAGCTTGAGGGCCAGCCTGTCTTTGTCCGGGAGATACGCCGGCTTCATCTGACCACTCCGGGGAATGTGAAGGAGATAGAAGCGATGCACCGCCTATATAACTTCTCTCGCATTCTCGTGGAGCGAACCGGGGTAGGATGGGCAGTAGCGGAAGAAGCCGCGAAATCCGACCTGACGCGGGGTGTCACGACCACCTTTGATACCAAGAAAGCCAGCAAGGAGCGTATCCTATCTCGGCTCGAAGTCATGTTCAGGAACAATACCATCCCGGACAAGGCAGACCGGGGCGTGGCTATCCCCCAGAACGAGATACTCATGCAGGAACTTTCATCCTTCGGCTACAAGAAAGAGCCTCGAACCGGTGTCGTTTCCTATGCCTCCCTCGGAGCGCACGACGACTGCATCATGTCGCTCGCCATCGCGCTCGAAGCATGGGAACTTTCCCTTCCGGTCAGCCTTGCCTATATTTGAGAAGTACCATGTCATCGGGGCAAAGATAGGGTTTCCCGCGATTTATGACAATCGTTTTTCCACAGCGCCGGCACTTGGTTTTGACCTGGGCGCACTCGTCCAAAAGGCTCACGAAGTCTTTTGACACGATACAATTTAAAACAGAGTAGCTTATAATATATCATGCCGCCAAAGCGAATTCCGGTGTCAGCGCATCTTATCGAGACGTATGTGCCAAACCCTCCGTCGGGCGGACAGCCTACTCCTGAGCAATCGACGAACACAAGCGTCACGAACATCGACCGGACGCAACTCTACAACTGGTACGAACTTATGCCCGAACTGCGGGGCATCGTCACGACGCTAATCGCTGATATCTTCGGAGAAGGATACGAGATAGAAGCCTCTGAAGCGAGGCAGAAGAAAGTGAAAAGATTCCTGCGCGAGAACCATTTCAATCTCGGGATGAAAGCCGTCCTGCGGGACTACTTCATTTCCGGGGACGGATATTTCGGAAAGTCGGCAATAACGGAAGAACAAGTAATGAATCTCGTCGATAAGGCTTACAGGAAAACCATGAACAAGAGCGCGAGCGACTTGTCGAAGATGGAAATCGTGGAGATGGCAAAACAATTGAAACCGGACTTATATTCCCCACAAGTCCTGTTTCCCCTCCCTGCCAGAACCATGAAGATAAACTACGATGAGCATGGCCGCGTCCGCGGCTACGTCCAAAAACCCCTTTCGACCGTCACAACCTCAACCACCAATACCAACGATGAGGCCAATTTCCCCACCAGAGCGGCGAACCCCGGCCACCTCGTCGAATACAATCCTGAAGAGGTCATTCATTTCGCTCTTGACCCGGTCGGCGATTCCATCTACGGAACGTCGCCACTCTACACTTGCCTGAGGGACGTAGCCGCCTTGTTCTATGCGAAGAATTACGGAGGGACATTCTTCCAGAACGACGCCACTCCGTCGTATATCTATCTTCTGAAGAACGATTCTCCCGAATCCTCGAACTACCGCAACTTCGTCGAGCAATTAAAGCGCCACAAGCAGAACCCGCACAAGTCCATGGTCATCACCGGGGAGGTGGATGTGAAGGCGGTATCCCCGAGCAACAAGGACTTGGAATTCGGGGTGTTCATGGACAAGTACCTCCAGCGCATATTCCTCGGGTGGGGCGTTACCGCCCGCTTCTCACACCTATTCACAGGGCGTCTTGAAATGCCCGCCAATCTCGAATCCTACTACAAGCTGATAAACTCCATCCAAAGTGATTTGGAGGAGCAATTGAACGACGAACTTTTCGAGCATTTCGACGCTGAATTTTATTTCAACCGCGTTTATAAGCGCGACGAATCCCGCGAAGCCGACATCGTGACGAAGCTCGTGGGACAGCCGGTTCTTACTCCTGATGAAGGGCGTGAGTATCTCGGCTACAAGCCCCTCACGGATGAGGAGAAGATGGAGATAATTCAGCCGACTCGGAAGCCGGGGATGGACGAAGTCCAATCCGCGGATGCGAGAGGCGAACAGAATGCGGAAACCCCGACCGGCCCATACCGGCCAAAATCTGAGGTGAAATGAGGATGAAACAGCTTATCTGGTTGCTACTTATAGCAGGAATGTGCATGGCCGCCACGAATATCTTCGTGGATGGCAGAAGTTTTCCGGTCAGAACCGAAACGCCGGTGGATAATATCACCTCCGCGCTTCAGCCGGGGACGAACACAGTCCTGTTCCTGAACAGCACGAGCGCATCGGATACGGGGAACATCACCATCTATTATATGAACTCGTCCCTGAGCAGGAAGTCAGTCACCTTCCCGCTTCAGGGAACTGTTAATTTCAATACGACCTACAACCAGAGCAAACTGAACGTCTCGGATATCGCCTACGTCACCGGGGTTTATTCCCACACAGCCGCAGTCGGAATAATCTCCATCTATGCCGACAATAATGCTTCCTTGCTATGGAAGATTCCCGTAGGCTCGAAGTATTCCAGCCAATCCATCTACGTCTGCGCGAGCGAGTATGGATGCTCGCTGAACCGCGTGATATCGAGTAGCGACTCGGTGGTCAGGTGGGCCTGCAAGGTCGGGACTGCGTCCGAAGCCGTACAATATGCGTGGTATACAGGGACGGGAATCACGAATGATTACTTCCCTGCGATTCACCTGAACAAGGGGCAGAGGATTCAGTTTTACGTCACAGGCTATACCGCCCTGGCGAATGCGTCGTTGTATTACACGATGAACTGAGGTTTCCCATGAAAAAGATACTGGCATTCCTGCTCGTCTTCATAGCGGCAGGATTTGCCTCTACATTTTGCTATCAGGAATCTGCGAACACTTCTAACCAATCAGGAACAGATACCTGTTCAAATGCAAATTACGGTGGAGCAACAGCGATAACAAATAATTGGGCTGGTGGTGCTGGCACGAACACCTATGATGGCAATTGGGGAACATATGGGGCTACTGCAATAGGTGGTGGATATGGAATTGCATATGTAAATTATACCGCTCCACCAGGAACAATCGGGGCTAACCTAATTGTTAAAGATGGTAACGGAGGAACGCATAATGTATCTCTAACAAACTATGCCAATCCACGAATTGCGATGGTATCTTGCAAAAATGCTGATATGTCTAACGCAGATGGATACACTTGGAGTGGAATAAACGTTGGTGCATGTAATGCACAGTCAATCGCAAGTTCATATGAATGGAATGGAACAACATTTGTATCTTTATTTACAGATTTCGAGATGTACAGAGCAGTTTATGAAGAAGGTATCTGGTGGGAAAATGCCGAGCCTCCACCAGCTCTCATCGATAGTTTCATCTGTTCCTCCACCGACGGTTGCGACCTAGCCAATGTCGCATACACGAATAATGGCTCAATAAGATGGAGTGTAATCGAGGAGATAACACAGCCGTCTTATCTATGCTATCAGGAATCGGCAAACACGAGCAATCAATCAGGAACGGATGGAGATTGCGGTCTTGTATATAACGGTACTTATGCTCTTACAGGAGTTCTGGATAGTAATGGAGATATTGATGGGAATTGGGCGTCTTCTGCTAGGACAACTTCTGGGTATGGCATACGTTATGTAAATTATACGCCCCCAGTGGGAGTTGTATCTGCAAAAAGCACTTATAAAAGTTTTCCAAGCCAAAATTATACTTTCATTTATGACGTGCTACCGAATCCATTAAGATTAGCTAGAGTATCTTGCATGGATGGAGATTGGACTGGTGCGGATGGTTATACTTGGGAATCTCCAACGTGTTCTGGAACAAAATGGAAATTTTATTATCTCAACGGAACAAATATGATAAAATATTATGAGTATGCATCACGTAATATGTATGAGGAAGGCATCTGGTGGAATATATCTTCCGCGACCAACTCAACCAAATACGCTTGGTACAATACAAACAGAACCGCCACCGCCTTTCCACCGCTCCACTTTCCCTATCAGGCTAACGTATCCTTCTACGCCGAGGGAACCGGCAACAGTTCCATAAGATACGAGGTGCGATAATGACCGAGTCATACATTCAGTTGCCGGATGATTCTGCGAACACGGGGAAGAAAGTCAGAAGCCAGTCGAGAACCGTGGGAGCGAACACCGTCCATGAGCATTACAACATCCTCACCGATATCACCAACGACACGCAGGCAAGAATCATCACCTCCGCGCCGACAACCGAAGCCGGCCTCGTCGTACGTAATATCCCTTCCGGCACTCAGCCCGTCTCGGGAACGGTGAGCGCGACCTGTTCCGGAACCGTGGCGGCGACACAGAGCGGGACTTGGAATATCACAAACCTATCCGGAACGGTTTCCCTTCCGACCGGAGCGGCTACAGAAACCACTCTTTCAGCCCTGAATGGGAAAGTGACCGCTTGCAATACCGGAGCCGTAGTCATATCTTCCGGTTCGATAACCGCATCCGGAACGGTCACGGCGAATCAGGGAACTGCGGCGGCAGGCTCAGCCGCATGGCCCACGGCGATTACGAATACATCAGACACGATAGTCAAGCCCGGAGATGCGGTGAATAACGCAGTCCGGGTGAATGTCGTAGCCGGCGGAGCGGCTGGCGGAACTTCAAGTTCATTCGCGGCGGCATTCCCGGCTACGGGAACTGCGGCTGGCTTCATAGATGGAAGCGGCAATATGCAGGGCGGCCTGGTCGATGGTTCTGGTCATCTTCAGGTCGATGTCCTTTCCGGAGGAGGCGGCGGAACGCAATATACCCTCGGAACAGATACCTATGCAGAAGCCACTACCAAAGCAACTATGTCCGGTGCGGTCAGGAACGATGTCCTCGCCACGCTCGTAAATACCGATAATGAACTCGCCCCGCTTCAGGTGAATGCCTCGGGTGCGCTCTATTGCGAAGTTGCTACATCCGCACTTCCTTCCGGGGCGGCTACTGAATCCACACTTTCGACTTTGAACGGAAAGGTGACTGCCTGTAATACCGGAGCAGTAGTCATATCTTCTGGAACTATTTCACTTCCAACTGATGCGGCGACACAAACAACTCTTTCAGCTTTGAACGGCAAGGTGACAGCCTGTAATACTGGTTCCATCGCGGGGTCTGTCACCGCGAATGCCGGAACAAATCTCAATACTTCCCTTCTTGCTTTGGAAACCGGCGGGAATCTCGCGACAATCGCAGGAGATACCACAAGCATAGACGGGAAGATAACCGCCTGTAATACCGGAGCCGTGGTGATTTCATCCGGTACGGTGAATGCCACTTGCTCTGGAACTGTGGCCGCTACACAAAGCGGGACATGGAACATAAATAATATCAGCGGCACAGTTGCACTTCCCACCGATGCGGCAACCCAGACGACACTTTCAGCCTTGAATGGAAAGGTGACGGCTTGTAATACGGGCGCGGTGGTCATATCTTCTGGTGCGGTTAATGCAACCTGTTCCGGCACGGTAGCCGCCACTCAAAGCGGCACTTGGAATATCACGAACATCAGCGGCACCGTTTCCCTGCCTACCGATGCGGCGACACAGACTACCCTTGCGGCATTGAATACAAAAGTGACCGCCTGTAATACGGGCGCGGTCGTAGTTTCATCCGGAGCCATAACCGTATCCGGAACCGTGACCGCATCCAATTGTGCCGGTGATGTGGCGCATGATACGGGCGACTCGGGCAATCCGATAAAGATAGGCGGCAAGGCACGGCAAGCCAATCCGACCGCGGTTGCGGCTTTGGACAGGGTGGATGCGACCTTCGATGACGTGGGCCGGCAGGTCGTAGTCCTGAACAATGTCCGCGACCTGGAAGTGCATCAGCATACGGAGATTGCATCATCTTCTTCGGAAACGACAATCCTTTCCGCAGGAGCGGCTGGCATCTTCCATGACCTCACCCAGCTTATCCTTACGAACCAGACCGCCACGGCGGTTAATGTCACCATCAAGGACGCCACCGCCGGAACTACGAGGATGATAATCGCCCTCGCGGCAAGCGGCGGCGCAGTAATCCCATTCCCCACGCCGGTTACACAGGCGGCGGCGGCAAACAATTGGTCTGCGACACTCTCGAGTGCGGCTGTGACCGTGGATATCTTCGTGCAAGCGGTGAAGAACGTATGAGGGATATGAAATGGTAACCCGATTGTATCTCTCGAATACTGCATCTGCCGCAGTCAGCCCGGACAAACAAGGTGCATGGGACCAGACCGATACGCCAGTAGAATACAGGAAGATGGATACATCCAAAACCTCAAGTACCATGACCAGCAAGGCACAAGGAAAATCAAATACAGCCGGAACATATATGCTTTCGAGAATTTATGTCTCAAGAAGATTGGATGGAGCGCAATCTATTAGTGGAACAATCAAAGGAACAATCAGGTGCATGGAAAGCGGTGCTAACGATAATCTCGATGCAGTCAGGGTTTGCATTTGGGTTTGCAACGAGGCTGGAACAAGTCTGGTTGGCACTCTTCTTTCCTATGCCAATTATGGAACCATAGCCGAATTCAATACAGCACTCAGAGCCAAGAGAATAGCTGACGGAGATGCAATCGGAACGGTCAGCGCCGCTGATAATAATCGGATTGTCATGGAGATTGGATTTGGCAATACTACGACCGGTTCAGGTATCACCGGGACAATGAGTTATGGTGATGATAGCGGAACAGACCTCGGGGATAATGAAACCGACACAGCCGCATACAATCCCTTCATAGAACTCAGCGCGACGCTTACATTCAAGGACGAGGCGGCTCCAACAATTCCATAGAACAGCCTCAGGATGATGGGGGTGGGGATTTAAATGCCAGCCGAGTATTTAGCGTGTGTGTCGAGTGAAATCAAACGCGGCAAGAAGAAGAATATAGCGCAGAAAATATGC
>Ga0315295_10006105_pt1 | contig 10282 bp, 15 predicted proteins | sample YL17G14_0_MG_FD_204453 | JGI IMG/M metagenome (GOLD analysis project Ga0315295, IMG submission 204453) | Sediment microbial communities from Yellowstone Lake, YNP, Wyoming, USA - YL17G14_0 | ecosystem: Environmental > Aquatic > Freshwater > Lake > Sediment | place: USA: Wyoming | collected... | reverse complement strand
CCCAAAAAAACATGGCCGACTTTAACGCCGAGGATTGGGACCGCTTTTGGAGCCAGGCCTTTAAAGATATAACCGCATTTTTCAACGAACTGGGAAAGGCCATGCAAAGGGCCATGGAAAGACAGAGCCAGGTTAGAATTGAAATGGGGCAGATGGATTCAAAACGGGTATTAAAAATTCTGAAAGGAATCGCGGAAGACGGCCGACCTAACCAGGATATAAAAATCCTGGCCAGGGAAACAGAAGCAAAAAATAAGGATATTTAATGCGGGTTAGAGTTATAGCGCGAATTAAAAACGAGGAATTCTATTCAGCAAGAATTGCTGCGGGATATTATACAATAATAAGCCTTTCCAAAGCTTCGGGAATATCACAGCAAACATTAAGTCATTATGAAAATTTTCAATCATTTCCGAGAATTCGGACATTTGGAAATAGAAATCTGAAAAGAGCAAAAAAAATAATGTTAATGGAAGAATTATTAAGGAGGAAAATTGAGGATTTATTTCCACCTGAATATAAAGCAGCCATCAAAGGGGAAATTAGAAGCCGCATAGAATTTATAAAAAATGAATTGTTTTTACCTACAACAAAAGAATTATTATTATTGCCGGCGCCGGAAGAAGAAACCCCCGAAAATCAAGCGGCCAGGGATGAGTTAAAAGAAGCCGTTGTTGAATCCTTGAAATCTTTAACCGATAGGGAAGAAAAAATATTGCGGCTTCGATTCGGCATGACCGAAGACGGCCGGGAATTGACTTTGAAGGAAATCGGCGAAAAAATGAATATCTCAGGAAACCGCGCTCTGCAGATCCAGGCCAAGGCCATAAGAAAATTAAAACATCCTTCGCGATCGAGGAGATTAATAAAAATGATGGGAATCGGAGAACGTTTAGAAAGAGAGGAAAAGGAAGAAGCCGAACATCTAAAATTTAAATTAGAAAAAGAACGGAAAATAGAAAGAGAAAAATTGAGGAAATATTATGAAAAACTCCGGGCCAGTTGGCCAGGAGGCGAAGATCCAACACTTAAATTGAGAGAGAAAATTTTCCGGGAAGAAGATGAAAGGCAGAAAGCCAAATATCTGGATCCCGAGAAAAACAAATTTATAAAAACCTATTAAAAAGGAGAATTAAATGCCTTCAATTATCACCATGCGCGACATGCCGACTTCTTATCATGTCAAGGATGAAGAAATCAGCCTCGAGGACCTTTCCGGGGAATGGATTGTATTAACCCTGATGGAAAAGGGAACCTTGACTTTGAGGACTTCTGCAATCGCCGCCATCCGCCAGGTGACCGATGAAGAATACGCCGAACTCAAGGCGGAAAAAAATGCCATCCTTGAAAAAATAAAAGCCGGAAAAACCGGAAATATTTTTTCCTGATAATTCCGCATCTTGACACCGGTCGGGATAAGGGCTTAACCTAAACCCGAACCGATGGACAATCCGTCAAAAAGAAAAAGAGCCCGACAACTTGCCCTGCATTATGCCTGGCGGTTTTTGGGAACACCTTACCTATGGGGCGGGGATGATCCCATGGCCGGTTTTGATTGCAGCGGCCTTATTGTTGAAATTCTGCAGGCCGTGGGCCTTTTAGCCCATCGATCGGACTACGACGCCGGCGGCCTTTGGGATCTATTCAAAACCCATGAAGTCCCGGCCGGCTACAGCGGATGCCTGGTCTTTTGGTTTAACGCCGCCAAATATCCAATGCACATTGAAATTATGCTTGACGACAGCCACACCATAGGCGCCTCCGGAGGGGGGAACGCCACAACTAGTCTCACCGCGGCCATTCAGGCCAACGCCTTTATAAAGATTCGGCCTATCACCTACCGGGGCCCGGGTTACCGGATCCTGGATCCTTTTTTGGAGATAAAAGAAAATGAGTGAATTCGGAATGATTCTTGACCTGGTTTTAAAACTGATCAATACCTTGAGTCCTGACGAAATTTCACAAATAAAAAAAGCGATCGAAAAAAAGGAAAAGGAAAATGAAGAAATCAAAGACCGTCTTAAAAAGGCCCTACAGGATTTTGATATCCCTGCTCTTACTGCTATTTTTAATCAATTATTCGGCTTGTAAACCGAAAATTATTTATCAACCCGTAGCCGTCGGGGAGGAGAAAATCGCCGGCAAAATTATTGCCGGAGTCGTGACGTTCGAGCCCGGGCAGAATCCCCAGGCCGGTTATTATATCGTAACGCCGGCATTTGTTTTGAAGGCAGGCTACCTGGCCATGGAAAACGCCGAGCTTAAATTGACCATCAAAAAGCTGCAGGCCATAATTGAAAAAGGGAAAGAATAATGCTGGATCTGCAGACAATTCAACAAGCAGCGGAAGCAGGAAAAGAAGGGACGAAAATTTTTCCTAACATTGGAATTTTCGGCCTTATCATAACAAACATAGGTTTAATTACCAGGGAATTAATAAGGGCAAAAAAATATAAAAAAAACGGGATCCCGATACCAGGAATGGGGACGGAATGTTTGAAACACAGAGATAAATTGGTTAAACTCGAAACGGAACAAGAAAATACGGATGAAGATATTAAAGAAATAAAAACTGATGTTAAGGAAGTATTAAAAATTCTTTCAAGCAGAAATTGAATTGAATATCATCAAGGTCCCTATTTCAAAAATAACCGTCTGGAAAGAAAATCCGAGGCGGATAAAAAAACGGGATTTTGACCGGCTGAAAAAACAGATCCAAACCCTGGGGCTTTATAAACCGCTGATATGCTATAAAGAGAACGGCCAATATGTGGTTTTGGGCGGGAATATGAGATTGCCGGCGCTTCGGGAATTGGGATATACAGAAGTTGATATTTCCGTCGTCGACGCCAAAACGCCGGCGAAAAGGCTTGAATATGCGCTTAGCGATAATGACAGAGCCGGGGAGCCGGATGATCAAGCTTTAGCGGAGTTAATATTTCCGGTAAAAGACGTCCTGGACTTGGACGCCTTCCGCTTTGATATGGGGAACACAATTTCGATCGAGAATCTTTTAAACCAATTCGGCCCGCGGATTGTCGCAGACCAGGAGGACGATATACCCGAGGCGCAAAAGACCAGCAGCATTAAACGCGGAGATTTTTTTGAATTGGGCCGACACCGCCTTTTATGCGGCGACGCCATGGTTGAGAAAAATTATAAAACCCTGCTCGAGGGAAAAAAAGCCGACCTTGTTTTTACAGATCCGCCATGGAATGTAAATTATAAATCGAGAAAAGATGAAGGAGTTTTGAACGATGAAATGGACGAGGAAAAATTCATAACTTTTGCCTGTGATATTATGGCCAGGATCCGGGAAAATACAAAATCAGGCGGCGTTTTTTATATCTGCAGCGGATACAGCAGCTATGCCCCTTTTGTCTATGCCATAAAAAAGTCCGGCATGGTTTATTCAAGCCCCATTGTTTGGGTTAAGGACTGGGTCACTCGGGGATTTCAAGACTACAGAAAACAGCATGAAATGATTTTAAGGGCCAAAAATTCAAAGCAGACGGCCAGCCCCATTTTATATGGTTGGAACCATGGCCGGCATTATTTCACCGAAGACCGTTCGGAGGCTGACGTCTGGACGATCAAACGCCGGGCGACCACAACCATGGTCCACCCCACCCAGAAGCCCCTGGCCCTGGTCCAGCGGGCCATTCGGAATTCCAGCCGGCCGAATGAAAGAATACTTGACCCGTTCGCCGGATCCGGATCAACCATAATTGCCGCAGAGCGTGAGGGCCGAACGGCCCACGCCAGGGAACTGGATCCGGTTTATTGTGATGTTATGATACGGCGCTTTGCCGGCCTGGGGGGCCCCACAGAAGCCGAAATTCGAGCTACAAGGAAAAAGGCGGAGAAATGAAAGACCTGGCGCCGGCCATTCTCGAGGAAAGCGAATTTAAAGATCCCATAAGGCCGGCTTTTACGGCTGAGAGGCCCAGCATAGAGAAGATATTCCGGACGAAAGCGATTTTGACTTTTAAACAGAATGAAAATGCCAAAAGCGCCCTTGCCTTTTCCGGCGGGGATGATAGCCTTGTTCTTTTGGATCTGGCCTATCATGCCCGGGTAACCCCCATGGTGACCTGGACAGATACAAGGATGGAATACCCGGAAACCCGCGAATTTATAGAAAGAACGGTTAACCGATATGGCCTCGAGCTACGGATAGCCCGACCTTTCCGGGAACCCCTGGAACAATGGCAGGCCGTAGGTTGGCCATTTTTGGGAAAGCTGGCAGCCAGGTTGTGGACCCAGAATAATAAAAACGCCGGCTTTACCTTAAACGTTTCAGAATGCTGTAGAACGATGAAAATCATTCCCGGCCGCCGGCTGGTAAGAAATTTAGGTTGTAGCGTTCAATTCACAGGCCAACGAGGACAGACGGACGACAGCCTCCGGGGGATGCGGAGCCTGAAGGACGGATACGCCTTTTATAATGTGAGAGATAAAATATGGATTGTGAACCCGCTTTTGAATTGGACTGATGCGGAAATCGCGGGCTATATCGAGAACCGGGGGCTGGAACGACACCCGGCCAAGGCTTGCGGGGCCCGGACGATAGGTTGCGTATTTTGCGGGGGCGGCTGCCAATATACCAACAGTGGAATTCGAGTTTTAAGGAAAACCTGGCCCCAGGCCTGGCTGGAATATATCATAACCTGGGGAGCCGGCCGCATTATCCTGGCTTTGAAATACCAAGTGGGCCTCGAGGCCATCGACCAGGCACTTGAAAAAATAGGCGGATTAACAGAATTAGCAGAAAAGAGGCCATGGGTTTTTGACTTCACCAGGCAGACACCTATTCCAGGATACCGGAAATGATGCACAGGAATGCTGCAAAGTTATTCAAGAAAAAACCGCGCGGTCGACCCTTCCAAAAGGGCCGGGATCCACGGCGCCACATGGCCGGCCAAATAAATAAAGGGGCGGTTAAACAAACCCGGAAATTCGCGGCCCTGATAAAATCTATTAGCGAAGAAAAAACGACTATCAAGGATGAAAAAGGAATACAGACTACCCACACAAACCTTGAATGGCTGGCCCGCCGGCTTTATGCTCGAGCTATCAGCGGGGATACGCAGGCCGTGGAGGCCATCGTTAAAAGGATTGATACCGGGGAAGCCGGTCCCGGGGGGGAGGGAGGAGTCACCGTAACCATAACGCCGGCCGGTGATTTTAAGATTAACGAGAATAAAAAAAATGGAAATGAAAGGGACTAGGATATTTTATGAAAACTATGGGACACGAAAACCCATTGTTGTTAATATTGGAGGATCCCGCTCCTCGAAATCATATAGCCTGGCCCAACTTTATATTGCTAAATTTTTTAATGAACCACGAAAGAAATTTCTAACCACCCGGAAGACCTTTCCGAGTTTGCGGTCGACCATCTATAAACAAATTCTGGACCTGATGAAGGAATACGGACTTTATAAATTCCTTGACCATTCCATACAGGCCAACACCCTGGTCAACCCGTTCAACGGCAGCTATTGGCTTTTTTCGAGTTTGGACGACCCCGAAAAAATAAAGAGCGCCGAATTTAATTATATCCATATGGAGGAGGCCAACGAGTTTACCTGGGACGACTACATGATTTTGAAACTTCGGCTTTCCGGCCCCACCATAGACGGAAACCCGAATCAGATCCACTTGACCTTTAACCCATCCGATGAGGAAGGCTGGATTCGCAAGGAACTAATCACAAGGGATGAAGTGGAATTAATTCACAGCACCTATAAGGATAATCCTTTTCTTTCCCGGGAATACATTCATATGCTGGAAGGGCTGAAAGAACAGGATGAAATGTATTGGAATATATACGGCCTGGGGCTTTGGGGCGTCCCCACTGATTTGGTCTATGCCAAAATTCATGAATGCGACGAAATGCCCAAGAATCCGGACGCCCAATGTTACGGCCTTGATTTTGGTTTTAACAACCCCAGCGTCGTCCTGGATATCGCCCTGAAAGACGAGGAGTTATATTTCGACCAAATCATTTATCAGGAACGCCTGACAAACCCCGAACTGATCGACCTGATGAAAGAAAAAATAATTCCTTATAACCGGACCCGGCCCATGTATGCCGACTCCGCAGAGCCGGCCAGAATCAAAGAAATTAAAGATGCGGGTTTCAAAAATTGTAAAGGAGGCGAAAAAAACGTTAAAGACGGCATTGACTTTATGCGGGCCCGGAAGAAACATATTACAAAACGCAGCGTAGAAACCATACGTGATTTTAAGAGATATAAAAACAAAAAAAATAAAGACGGGACGACTTCGGACGAACCCCTAAAATTTATGGATCACGGCCCGGACGCCGGCAGATACGGCGCCTATTCACATTTCAGAAAGATGGTCCAGGCTATTATCACCGCAACCAAACAGGATTTTTATTGAGGGAGGCACCATGTCTTTTTTTGAAGGATTAAAAAAATATCAGGCCATGTCGAGAGCCAGGGAAAAAGCCGAGCGGAAAACCGCGGAATTGGAGAATAAAAACAAAATCCTCGAGGACTTAAAACTGCAGATGTCCCAAAATATCCTTGAATTGACCGAGGAGGAAAAACGTTTTAAAGGGAATGAATATAATTCCTATGATAAAGCGATATTAGAGATTGAAAAAAAATATAATGGAACGGCCCAATGGGGAGTCCTTCAGACGGGAAATATCATAGATTTGCGGGGCGTTTTCATCATGGCTGACGGCCTGCGCATTATGCCGAAAAACGAAAAAAAAGAACCTGCAGAAAATGAAATGAATTTTTGTGATGCTTTTATGCGTTATAATAATTTGGATGAAGAAGTCCCCGCCGAATTCGCCAAAGAAGCGGAAATTGAAGGCCGGATTCTTTTAAAATTATTCTGGGATGAAAAATCTAATATGGTTGCGGTCCGATATAAATCCTGGACGACAACCAAATACACAATAAAATCGGATCCCCAGGATTACTTAAAATATATCGAAGCCAGCTGGAAGAATTTTAAAACTCAAAAAGAAGAGAATATTGATGAACCGGATTTTGTTTATAAAAAATTCGGCGGCCGGGTGAGCGACCCCAACACCGCAGCCCCCCGTATTATGAAATGTTTAACCCAGATTGAAAGCCTTGATAAGGCGCTGCGAGATCTGCGGGAAATTAATCGGCTTTTTTCAGCCCCGATTCTGGAAATAGAATTAGAGAATGGAACCGATATTGTCCAGGCTAAAGAGGATATCGAAAAATTAAACTGGAAAATTGGGAAAATGCTGCCTCATACCGGCAAGCTGGGATACGTGCAGCCAACCATGACCGGCGTTGACGCTTTGGAAAAAGAGATCATAACCCTGGCCAAGATGATATCCGGCACCACAGGAACGCCCGTTCATTTTCTGGGCCTGCCGGATTTACTTTCAAACCGGGCTACAGCTGACAATCTGATGCAGTTGATTTTTGGATCCACATTAAAAGAACGGAAAACCTGGAAGGGCGCTTTTGAGGAAGTCATTTCAAAAGCCATGGCGATTTATAATAAACAAAATAAGATCGATCAAAAAACCAACAAATTGGACCCGACCAAAATTAAAGTAGATATTCCGTTCATTTCAGAGGAACATTGGCTGCATTTGGAAAAGGTCCTGTTGCCGGCTGTCCTGGCGGGAAAAATAAGCGACGAGCTTTTCCTTTCCCTGATTCCCGGGATTGATGCCAAGGAAGAAATGAAGCGCCGAGAGGAAAAAGACAAATCGGAATTAACCAACACAAAAGCCGAACTGGATTCAATAAAGGCGGAAAAACTGCAAAAGGAAATGGAGACAATTTAAACCCGGCCTCTTGACAGGCGAAGAAAACCAGGAGCATATTTAAAGAGGAACGAAAAATGCCATATCCTAACGAACACGCCTGCAGGCTGGCAGATCCGAAAGCAGTTAAGGTTGTAGGATCCATGACTCGAGCGCATGAAGGGAAAGAATATAGGGTTTTAGTCGGCAAACGCGCCGGCAGCGCCAAATCCGAAGAGCAGGCCTACAGATATTCCAAGGATACCTGGACCGCAGCCGCCGCCGCGGCCCATTGTAAAGCCCATGGCGGATCCTTTGAAGCGGCCAGCGGCCAGGCCCAGGAAATGGAGGAATACCTGGACCCCGAATTGAATGCTTTGATAAAAACGGGCGAGGAGAAAAAACCTTGAAAGTTTTCATGACCCATGATCTGCCGACAGTTAAAATCACTGGCGGGGAAGGAAAGCATTTCAAACAAATGACCGGGGATATTAAACCCAAAGAATTTGACGCGGCTTTAGCTGCAGCCGGCAAGACGGCCGAACCGGATAAACCAAAAAGGAAGCTTTTCACTACAGCGGACTTGCCGACGCCCGAAGAAAAGGCCGAACGGGAAAAGCGGGCCCAGGCAGGCCGGGAGATTGCTGAGAGCCCCAGGAAGGAAAGGCCCAAGGGCAAGGGCGGCCGCCCCCGCAAGGTTAAACCCGCCGAGGCTTTACGGCCGGAAAATCCATGAGCCTTTGGACGAAATGGCGGATAAAACGGGCCAAGACGGCCGAGAAACGCAGGATTAAGACCGCCGTTGAAGCCCTCCGCCGCATGGAACAAACCATGGCAGCCCTGGGGATCACCCGCCACCAGCGGAAACAGATGTATAGAGATTTTATCAAAAGCGAAGAAGGCCGAGAAAACGTTATTGAAATTTTAAACGGAGCCATAAAATGAGGATCATAGCGCATTTTCAGGCTATGGCGGCGAATGAAATACTTTCGATCATTCCCGCCTCTGAATATGAGCGCATCAAAGCCGTGGATCCTCAGCCTTTATTTCGGGCCTATGTGGTCGGACATGAAGGAGAATCAAAAGGAAAAGTCGTTGGATTGGGGATTGTTTTAAAAAAATGGTTTAAGTCGGCCATTCAGAATTTGCATGATAAAATACAATTCGGACTTCCTATTTTTCATCAGCATGGCGAAACCAACGCCCACGACGGCCGGCCGGCGATCGGCGAAATTGTGGGAAAGGCAATTCGCAATATTGGGGACCGATTAACCACTATAGCCATAGCTTATATCAAACCGGAATTTAGAAATATTCCCCTTGACGTCGCCTCGATCGAGGCGGACTTTAGCCTGACCGAAAACGATGAAATCGACGTTCATTCTGTAACCGGAATCGCTTTAGGAAATTCAGCCGTGAACCGCCCGGGCTTTGCGGGGGCTACCCTCTTAGCACAGCTGCAGGCGTTTGACGAGAATAACGACCGCCAAAAAGGAGGCGAGAAAATGACCCTGGCAGAAATTAAGAAAGCTATCCAGGAGGGCAATTTCCAACCTTCAGACCTTTTCACTATGAAGGTCCTTGCCTCAGACCCTACCATTGAGGAAATGATGGAGGAGAAAGTCACAAAGGAAATGAAAGCCCGCGGCTTTAATATCCGCAAAGCCGAAGACGTTGAGAAAGAAAAGGAAAAATGGCTGGAAGAAAAAAAGGCCCTGGATGAAAAGGTAACGACCCTGAATAAGGAATTGGCCAAAGGCCGAGTCGTGGACCTTTTCGAGAAGGCGAAAAAGGAACGGAAACTCGACGAACGCCAAACCAATTTCATCAGAGGCCGGCTTTTAAGATTCGAGGTTAAGGATCCCAAGGAAGTGGAAAAAGAATTCGCGGCCCACGTCGACAAGGAAATTGACGAATACAACACCACCGCTGAATTATTCGGGATCAAAAAAGAAGCCGGCGCCGACGAGAAAAATAACGGCGATAAGGCTAAAGAGAAAACCGGCGCCGGGGCCGAACAGACTTTCACGGGAGAAATCGAGGACAAATATTTAGATCCGGCCAAAAACCCTTTCATCATTCCGCAAGGATAACCAACCGGGCTGATATAGGGCGGATATTAATTTAGGAGAAAAAAACCATGGCACAATATTTTAGAACAAACTCGCCTATGGGGAAATGGTGTTCGTTTAAATACACCGTGACCGACAGCGGCGGCCATGAACTCGCAGAACTGGTTTTGATCGAGGCTACGGTCGGGCTGATTTTTATCGGCGAATCTATTCTCGACAGCCGGGGCTGCAAACTGGACCCGCAGGTCGTGCCTCTAGGCGCGGAATCGGTCCTGGTTTATAACATCGAAAAGGTGTGGGTCCGAAAAATTGCCGGATCCGGCCAGGCCGCTTTACCCGGAATGAAGGCCTATTGGAGCGGCGTTTATGGGACGGGCGTCTCGCCGATTTATACCAGCGGGTGGTATTGGATCGGCATTTTCACCGAGCCCGCAGC
>Ga0315295_10006103_pt1 | contig 10284 bp, 11 predicted proteins | sample YL17G14_0_MG_FD_204453 | JGI IMG/M metagenome (GOLD analysis project Ga0315295, IMG submission 204453) | Sediment microbial communities from Yellowstone Lake, YNP, Wyoming, USA - YL17G14_0 | ecosystem: Environmental > Aquatic > Freshwater > Lake > Sediment | place: USA: Wyoming | collected... | reverse complement strand
CCGCCTGAAGATGAACGGCGGAAAGGTCTTCACGGTGGATGCGACAAAGATATCCCGCGATGTCCTGGGGCGTCCGGTCCCCAACACAGCGATGATGGGCGCGCTCTGCAAGGCGTCGGGCGTGCTTAAACTGGACACGGTTATCAAGCAGGTCAGCAAGACATTCGAGAAGAAATACGGCAAGGCGGTCGCCGACAAGAACATCGAAGCCATTCGAAGAGCTTACGCGGAGGTGAAGGGCGAATGAGCCAGAAACCAGAGGGTTGGAAAGACCTCACCATGGCCGGGATAATCACAGAGGCCGGCAATGCAGAGAAGTTCGAAACTGGCTCGTGGCGCAGCGACCGGCCCATCTGGGATGAGTCCAAGTGCACGAGTTGCCTCATATGCTGGATATACTGTCCCGACAGCTCGATCGTGCTCAAGGACGGAAAGATGGTGGGCATCGACCTCGAGCACTGCAAGGGATGCGGCATCTGCGCCGCCGAGTGTCCGGTAAAGGGCAAGGCGATCCACATGAAGCCCGAGAGTGAATGTGAGCTCTGATGAATGAACACGAGTCCTGATGCCTGAGGCTGCGAGCCGCGCGGGTACACGGGCTCGGACCGATACGGAGGAGTGAAGTGAAAGTACTAGGTTTGACAGGAAACGAAGCCGTGGCCGAGGCGATGCGGCAGTTGAATCCCGACGTCTGTGCCGCCTATCCCATCACGCCGCAGACCGAGCTTATGGAGAAGTTCTCCTCGTTCGTCTCGGACGGGAAGGTGAAGACGGAACTCGTTCTGGCGGAGTCCGAGCACAGCGCCATGAGTGCCTGCATAGGTGCCTCGTGCGCCGGCGGCAGAGTGATGACGGCCACGTCCGCAAACGGGCTCGCCCTCATGTGGGAGATGCTGTACATAGCGGCCTCGTACCGTTGCCCCATAGTGATGGGAGTCGTGAATCGCGCTCTCAGCGGCCCCATCAACATTCACTGCGACCACAGCGACTCGATGGGCGCCAGGGACGCGGGGTGGATACACATTTTCTCCGAGAATTCCCAGGAGGCGTACGACAACGCAGTTCAGGCGGTGAAGATCGCCGAGCATCCCGACGTGCTCCTTCCGGTGATGGTGATGCTGGACGGTTTCATAACGAGCCACACGCTCGAGCGCGTGGAGATTCTGGACGATGAGGTAGTCAGTCGCTTCGTGGGTGAATACGTCCCGAAGTATTCGCTTCTCAGGTCCGAGCGGCCCATGACCTTCGGGCCGCTCGATTTCCACGACTACTACTTCGAGCACAAGAGAATTCAGTTCGAGGCGATGGAAAAGGCGAAGCCCGTGGTCAGGGACGTGAGCAAGGAGTTTGAGAAACTGACGGGACGGCCCTTCGACTTTCTGGAGGCGTACAGGATGGAAGACGCCGAGATAGGCGTGATAGCTCTGGGCTCGACCGTCGGAACTGCGCGGGGCGTGGTCGACGAGCTTAGGGAACAGGGCAAAAAGGTGGGGCTCATCAAACTCAGAGTCTTCAGGCCGTTCCCGGTGAAGGAAATCGCACAGCTGGCAAAGAATCTCAAGGCACTGGCGGTGATGGACCGCTCGAACTCCTTCGGCGCGTTCGGCGGGCCCGTGTTCGGCGAGACCTGCGCCGCCTGCTACGGCACCGGGCTCCAGATTCCGATAGTGAACTACATCTACGGCCTCGGTGGAAGGGACACGACCTTCGAAGAGATCAGGGGTCTTTACGGTGAGATAGAAACAGTTGCGCGGGAAGGGAAGCAGATCGACAACGTCCGCTTCCTCAACGTGAGGGAATAGACTTGTCGGCGCTGCGCGGAGCCGGCCGGGGGTCGCGGATACAGATGCCCTTGCGCCTGTCGTGGAAGACGCGCAACCGTCGGGCGCCGTAGATGCGCGCCGGGATGCCGGCGCCTTGACAGAACGCCATAACAAGAACGGAGAAAAACATGGCTACGCTGAAAGAACTTGCCAAACGCGATGACCTCCTGAGCGGCGGGCACAGGGCCTGCGCGGGCTGCGCGATGACGTCTATCGTGAGACAGATACTGCTCGTTGCAGGAAAGGACGTGGTGGTGGGCTGCGCCACCGGCTGTCTCGAAGTGACCACCACGATATTCCCCTACACGGCCTGGCGCGTGCCGTTCATCCATAGTGCGTTCGAGAACGTGGCTGCCACCATCAGCGGGGTGGAGACTGCCTACAGGAGCTTCAAGAACCAGGGCAAGCAGAAGAAAGACATGAAGTTTGTTGCCTTCGGCGGAGACGGAGGAACGTACGACATAGGCCTCCAGGCCCTCAGCGGCGCGCTGGAGCGCGGTCACAAAATGCTATACGTGTGTTACGACAACCAGGCCTACATGAACACGGGCGTGCAGCGCTCAAGCGCGACCCCGTTTTCCGCAAACACCACGACCTGCCCGGTAGGAGAGTGCATAAAGGGAAAGCCGCAGTTCAACAAGGACCTCACCGCGATCGTGGTGGCGCACGGCATACCCTACGTCGCCCAGACGACGTCCGCCCACTGGAGAGACCTGACCACGAAAGTGGAGAAGGCGCTCAGCGCCGACGGCCCATCTTTCCTGAACGTGCTTTCGCCCTGTGTGGTGGGTTGGGACTACCCGTCTGACCAGACTGTGGAGATGGCAAAACTAGCTGTTGACACCTGTTTCTGGCCGCTGTATGAAGTAGCAAACGGGAAGTACAAGCTCAACGTCCTTCCCGCACAGAAGAAACCTCTTGACGAGTGGACGAAGCGCCAGGGGAGGTTCAAGCACTTCTACAAGCCTGGTGGTGAGGAGCTCCTGGCAAAGGCACAGGCAGAAGTCGACAGAAGGTGGGAGCGGCTCCTGGCCATGAGTGAGAAGCCGCAGAAGCCGACCAAGGACGAAGCCTAGCAGCCATCCAGCGACTCCGCGACTCTCCAGGCAGCGACCGGCAGGCGAGTGCCGGCTGCGGGCACACGGTCCTGTGCTCTGGAAGGAGGGATGGCAATGGCGGGAGAGAGCTGGGCGTTGTTCGAACGGGAGTTCTGGGCCCTGAACGACGTCCTCTACACTCTCATCTCACGTTCTTACTCCAGGACAGCGATGCTTATCGATCGCGATGGGCGTCTCATAGCCAGCGTCGGGGAAGCTCCATCCTTTGACCCTCAGTCATTCGCTGCACTCTCTGCGGCTGATCTGGCCGCCAGCAAGGAGCTGGCCTCCATGCTGGGCGAGACAGACTTCAGAAGCCAGACTCACCAGGGAATGGGCAGTGGAATCCACCAGCGCATGGTCGACGACAGGGTCATCCTCGTCGTGCTCTACGACCACAGAACCACTCTCGGCATCGTGAGACTCAGGGCCGAGAAAGCCGGCGAAGCGCTGGGTGAGATCTTCACGCGCATTTTCGGCAAGCTGGACCTGCCGCAGGGTCAGCTCGAGGGTGTGGGTGTTGGAGCGGATTTCGGTGTTCAGGCGGAGAGCCAGATAGACAAGCTCTTCGGCTAGCGCAGGATCTGTTCGGCATTGCGCTGGAGTGGTCTGAGCTGTCGTCTGTGTCGTCATCCCAGCTTCTGCCTGCGCGGGCCGTTCGTGCTATCTGCGCCGTCGTCCATGCTGTAGTCCGCGTTGTCATGCGAGTCTCTACGGGCGCTGTCGTCCGTATTCTCGTCTGCGCTGCGGCGTTGTCGTCCATGGTTGTGTCTGCGCCGCGGCATTGTCGTTTCCTTGTGTCGTTCGTCTTCTAACCCACCGACGTTGAGTGTCTCTAGTAAACTACCCTTCCAGAGAGGTCAACTGCAAGGTCGTGTACTACGGCCCCGGGTTAGGTGGCAAGACCACCAACATCAGGCAAGTCTACGCCACTGTGCCTCCCCAGAGTCGCGGTAAATTGATATGTCTCTCCACTGACAAGGACCGAACCCTGTTCTTCGACTTCCTCCCGGTTGACATCGGACAAATAGGGGCGTTCAGAGTGAGGTTTCACCTCTACACAGTGCCGGGCCAGCTCTACTACCGGGCGAACAGGAAGCTCGTTCTGAGGGGAGCGGACAGCGTCGTCTTCGTGGCCGACTCGCAGAGAGAAAGATACGAGGCGAACGTGGAGAGCCTGCGAGATCTCTACGTCAACCTTGTCGAGAACGGCACGGATGCGGAGCGGCTGCCCATGGTCTTTCAGTACAACAAGCGTGACGCGCAGTCTGCCATGGCAGTTACAGAGCTGGAAGATATTCTGAATCCGGCACGTCTTCCTTCGTTTGAGGCGGTCGCCTCCGAAGGAAGGGGCGTCGCCGACACGTTGAAGACCATCTGTAAAATGGTCGTAAGGACGCTGTAGTGACGCGCTAGCGCCGGCGGAGCCGGGGGCACATGTCCCTGCGCCGGCGGGATCGGGGCCCAAATGTCCCGCGCAGGCGCAGGCGCAGCGGGAAGACCTGCTGCGCCTGACGACCAGCGGCTGATTCAAGAAGGACGGTGAGGCGTGGTGAAGAGATTCTCCGAGATTGTCGCAACATGCTTATACATCGGTCACGTGCCGATCGTCCCCGCCACGTTCGGCGCGGCGTTCGGCGCCGTCGTCTTCGCGCTCGCCATGCCTGAGCGAGCGTCCGTCCAGCTCGTCGTGACTCTCGCGCTGATCGCCCTCGCGATATTCACTAGCGGCAAAGCGGAGGAGCGGTATGGCCACGACGGCAGGCCGATAGTCATAGACGAAGTCGCAGGGATGTTCGTGAGTCTCTGCTTCTTGCCCAGGGATGGCTCCCTTTCGCCCGTTTCGTTGTTTGCCGGCGCCTTCATCCTTTTCAGGGTCTTCGACATCGTGAAGCCGTATCCCGCCAGGTCGCTTCAGGAGCTTCGGGGCGGTTGGGGAGTCGTTTTGGATGACGTGGTCGCGGGCGTCTACGCGAACGTATGCATGAGAGTGGCCATCCTGTTGGCGGGCGGAGGTTGAATAGTCTGATGGGGGCAAACGGGGTTTGCCCACTGGAGACCACATTGAAGGTCGAGATCATCACAGTCGGAAACGAGATAATCTCAGGGAGCATCCTGGACACCAATTTTCGGTTTATCGCGAGGAAACTGAGCTCCATCGGCGCGGACGTGCTCTGGCACACGAGCGTGGGGGACGACCCGGAGACCATGTCCGAGGCGCTGAAGCTGGCGCTCAGGCGCGCCGATGCTGTGATTGTGACCGGCGGCATCGGGCCGACTCCCGATGACATCACAAGAAAAGTAGTGTCCACGGTGCTCGCGAGGGCACTCCTTCTGAACGACGACGTGCTCGAGGCCATCAAGAATAGGTTCAAGCTGAGAGGGCTGTCCATGCCCGGCATAAACGAGCGCCAGGCGCTCTTTCCGAAGGGCTCCGAGATAATCGAGAACAAGGTCGGCCTCGCGCCCGGCTTCCTCATCAGGGAAAACGGCAAGCTCCTGTTCGTCCTGCCCGGTGTGCCCGTCGAGGCCGAAGTGATGGTCGAACAGTCAGTTCTGCCCAGGCTCGCCGCTGCTGGCTCGCTCAGGGTGACCGAGCAGCTTCTGTTCAGGACAACCGGCATCCCCGAGTCGGTGATCGCCGAGAACGTCGCCTCTCTGGAAGAACCCCTGGAGGGAGTCACAGTAGCGTATCTCCCGCACGAATACGGAGTCGATCTCTCACTGCACTTCCGGGGCGCGGACCCTAAACAGGTGGTCCCCCTCAAGCGCGCCGTGCAGGAGCGGCTCCGGAAGATGCTCGGACAGTACTGTTACGCAGAGGTCGAGAAGAGACTCGAAGAGGTCGTGGGGGAGATGCTCGTCGCCAGAGGGCTCACACTCGCCATAGCCGAGTCGGTCACCGGCGGGACGGTGGCAGGGCTCGTGACCAGCGTGCCGGGTGCCTCACGGTATTTCATGCTGGGAGTGACGGCATACAGCAACGAGGCCAAGATGAGCGTGCTAAGAGTTCCGGAGATTCTGCTCCTCGAGAAGGGGGCCGTGAGCGCCGAGGTGGCCCTCGAGATGGCGAAGGGGGTCAGAGAAAGGGGGCTTTGTGACGTGGGACTCGCCACGACAGGGATCGCCGGGCCGGACGGGGGAAGCGCCGAGAAGCCTGTGGGGCTAGTCTACATCGCTGTTGTCAGCGCATCCGCGTCGAACGTGAAGGAGCTCAGGCTCGGGGGCAACAGGGCGCTCATAATCAGGCGGGCATCTGCCGCCGCGCTCGACCTGGTGCGAAGAACACTGCTTTCCCAGGAGGGTGAGTCGTGACGAGGTCGTTTGCCGCGATATTTCCGCCGCTTGAAGTCCGGGAGAGAATCTGGAAGCTCTCTGAAGAGTTCATGAAGGCGGCCACAGGTGTCAAGTGGGTGGAGAAGGACAACGTCCATCTGACGCTCAGGTTCTTCGGGAATCTCACCGACTCCCAGCTCGAGGCAGCGGCTGCCTGCATGCAAGAAATCGCGCGGCAGGAAAACCCCTTCTCAGCGCGTCTGGCCACGCTGGGCGCATTCCCGTCCAGCTCGCGGCCGAGAGTCATTTGGGTCGGAATCGAAGAGGGCAGAGAGCCGTTGGTGCGAGTCGCGGACGCCCTCGAGCGGCGATTCGTCGACGCCGGTCTGGGCAGGGCCGACAAACCGTTCAGTCCTCACCTCACCATAGGCAGGGTCAAGGTTCCCCAGAAGAATCCGAGGCTGGAAGAGGCCATTCGCACGTTGACTTTCGAGGGTGCGGAGTTTATGATAAACGCGCTCACTCTGACGAAGAGCGAGCTTAGACCAGGCGGGCCGATCTATTCGCCCGTCGTGGTTGCGAAACTCGGAGTGGCTGAGCAGTAGCAACGGAAGGGCCTGGGTCGTGGGGGTGGTCAAGTTGAGGTGAGCCTGCACCGTGCACTGATTCCGCTTTGCAGATCCAGAACCTGGTGACACGTTCTTCTTTCTTCCCGACTTGTTCAACTTTTTTTGTCTTCCGCGAGGCACCGGGTTCCAGTGGTTCATGCTGACGTCTTGCCGTGCCCGGGGCACGTTCCGTGCCGTCCGTCCGGGCGCCGCCAACTACTTAGCCTTCGTGAAGAAGAGGGGAGCTGAAAGACATGAGTTCCAACATTCCCAAGGAGAAAGCAAAGGCCCTCGAGATCGCCATATCACAAATCGAGAGACAATTCGGCAAGGGGGCGATAATGAAACTGGGAGCAGACTCGGCGCGCATTCCGGTGGAAGTGATCCACACGGGGTCCGTGGGCCTCGATGCGGCGCTCGGCGTCGGCGGGCTGCCCAGGGGCAGAGTGGTAGAGATATTCGGTCCCGAGGCCTCGGGCAAGACCACGCTCACGCTGAGCGTGATCGCGCACGCGCAGAAGACGGGCGGCCACGCGGTCTTCATAGACGTCGAGCACGCGCTAGACGCCGCTTACGCGCACAGGATCGGAGTGGACGTGGAGAACCTGCACGTGGCCCAGCCGGACACTGGCGAGGAGGCCCTGGAGATCGCCGAGCACCTGGTGCGCAGCGGGGCCGTTGACGTGGTGGCCATAGACTCGGTCGCAGCACTGGTGCCGAAGGCAGAGATAGAAGGGGAGATGGGCGACGCCCACGTCGGACTACAGGCGCGTTTGATGTCCCAGGCCCTGAGGAAACTGGCGGGCGCCATCAGCAAGTCGAAGACGTGCGTCATCTTCACCAATCAGATAAGGATGCAGATAGGCGTGATGTTTGGGAATCCCGAGACCACCGCCGGCGGCAGGGCGCTCAAGTTCTACGCTTCGGTGCGGCTCGACATCAGGCGAATCGGTTCGATAAAGGACGGCGAAAGGATAATCGGGAACCGCACCCGCGTGAAAGTCGTGAAGAACAAGGTCGCTCCGCCGTTCAGAGAAGCCGAGTTCGACATACTTTACAACGAAGGCATATCGCAGGAAGGCGAGCTCGTGGACATCGCTGCGGAGAAGAACATCGTCGCGAAGAGCGGGGTCTGGTATTCGTTCCAGGGCGAGAGAATAGGACAGGGCAGGGAAAACGCGCGGCTCTATCTCAAAGAGAACCCCGAAGTGGCCGAGAAAATAAGGCACGGAGTGCTCGAGGCCCTCGGCCTCGCCCGCAAGGAGGAGAAGGTTGAAGAGGAGAAGAAGTCGCAGGCCCCGGCAAGATAGCCTTTTCTCCTCGGAAGCCGAACGCACAGACGAAGCCTCTGCCCGCTCAGACAGCGACACCGGGGACCGAGGTGATTCCTCCGGCCTCGCCTCCAGCCGCTCCGAGAGTTCCGAGCGGGCGATCGAAAGGGCCAGGCAGACCGCTCTCAGGTTCCTGGCGCACAGGATGAGAACGCGCCGTGAGATCCGGGACAAGCTCGCAGCAAAGGGCTTCGGCCGAGAAGTAGTGTCGATCGTCGTTGAGCGGCTCGAGTCAGTGGGGCTCATAAACGACGCCGAATACGCCGGCGCTTTCTTGAGAACCAGTCTCAAGCTGAGACCCAGGAGTTATAAGTCTCTTCAGTCCGAGTTGATCAAGAAGGGCGTATCGCGAGAGACCGCGGGCGGTGCAATCAGGGAGTCATCTGAGTTGACTTCCGAGGTCGAAGTCGCAAGGCGGGTAATGACAAAGGCCTCGCGGGTGTACGGAAGGCTTCCCGATGGAGAACGCAGGAGGAAGCTTTTCTCGTTTCTGGCGAGGCGCGGGTTCTCGCCGGGCACGATATCGGAGCTTCTCGGAGAAGAAGAGAGATGGCGCGACCAATAACAGTGCGGCGTTTCACGGTGCCGGGCGGCTGAGTCTAGCTGCCGTTACTTGCAGCAGCCCTTTTCCCTCTGACGCCGCGGGCGCCCACGAGGCTCCTCTGAGAACATTACGGCCCGGAAAGGCCGGGCGTTCCTTTGCAGTGAGGAGAGAGTGAATTGAAACTGTCATCCAGTGAGCTCAGGGAAACGTTCCTCTCGTTCTTCCGCGAGAGGGGTCACACAATTCGCCCGAGCGCTCCGCTCGCCGCCAGTGGCGACCCGACTCTCCTGTTCACCGCGGCCGGCATGGTGCAGTTCAAGGAGTACTACAGTTCCGAGGGATCCCTCGCGTTCACTCGAGCCGCGTCAGTGCAGAAATGCCTCAGGCTGAGCGACCTGGAGAACGTGGGCAGGACTCTTCGCCATCACACTTTCTTCGAGATGCTCGGAAACTTCTCCTTCGGCGATTATTTCAAGGAAGAGACGATAGATTGGGCGTGGGAGTTCGTGACGCAGGTGCTCCGTCTCGAAGCGGGGCGGCTCTGGATTTCTGTCTACGAGGAAGACGAGGAGGCCAGGCGGATCTGGGAGGACCGAATCGGCGTCCCGCGCTCCAGAGTGATTTCGCTGGGAAAGAAAGACAATTTTTGGGGCCCGGTGGGCAGGACCGGAGTCTGCGGTCCCTGTTCCGAAATCTACATTGACCTTGAACCCGGGACGGGCGAGGTCTCGCGCGGAGCTCAGATGTTCTCGGGCTACTCCGAGACCGGGGTGGACCCGGAAGTGACGGCCCGGAGCCCCGTGATCCCCGGAATCGGCTGCGGCAAACATGACTGCAAGCCGGGTTGCGAGTGCGAGAGGTTTCTCGAGTTCTGGAATCTAGTCTTCCCGCAGTTCTACAAGGAAGAAGACGGGAGCCTCCGCGAGCTCAAGAAGAAAGGCATAGACACCGGGATGGGGCTGGAAAGACTTGCCATGATAGTGCAGGGGAAGAAGGCGGTCTTTGAGACTGATCTCCTGAAGCCCATCATAGACAGGATGGAGGAACTGCTCGAGCGAGAGATCGAGAGAGGCAGTGAAGAGATTGTTTCCGCAAATGTGATAGCGGACCACACCCGCGCGCTTGCCTTCGCCTTCGCAGAAGGGATGATGCCCTCGAACGAGGAAAGGGGCTACGTACTGAGGAGGCTTCTGCGGAGAGCTTCACGGCGCATGAGGGCGCTCGGCGGCCGCAAACCCCTCCTCCACAAGCTGGTCGGTGTCGTGACCGACACCATGAGAGACGCCTACCCCGAGCTATCGGAGAAGAGGGAGCACATCGCGCGGATCACGAAGGCCGAGGAGGAGCGCTTCGAGAAGACGCTGGAGCTCGGCATCGGGCGGTTCGAAGAGCTGGCGGCCAAGCTCGAAGCGTCGGGAGAGAAGAGACTGTCCGGACAGCACGTGTTCGCTCTCTACGACACGTATGGTTTCCCCCCTGACCTCACAGAGGAAATGGCGCGTGAGAGGGGGCTCGAGACCGACTCGGCCGGCTTCGAAGAAGAGATGGAGAAGCAGCGGCGCGCCGCCCAGGTGAAGTCACGATTCGTTAAAGAGGATAAGAAGA
>Ga0315295_10006101_pt1 | contig 10288 bp, 8 predicted proteins | sample YL17G14_0_MG_FD_204453 | JGI IMG/M metagenome (GOLD analysis project Ga0315295, IMG submission 204453) | Sediment microbial communities from Yellowstone Lake, YNP, Wyoming, USA - YL17G14_0 | ecosystem: Environmental > Aquatic > Freshwater > Lake > Sediment | place: USA: Wyoming | collected... | reverse complement strand
TTTCTCTTGTTCTTTTCCAAATATGCTTTCAATATACCTCTTAACTAATTCTAAATTTTGTCTAAGATAAGGAGAAAGATTATATTTCTTTGCCAAATCAAGAGCAAGTTCTAGGTATTTTTTTATGCCTCCTTCGTTAATTGTAAAAATTAATTTTCCCTTACATTTTGGACAGCTTCCTGTTAAAGGCGGACGCCTTACTATTTCATTACAAACAACGCATCTAAAATTTTGCATTGAAAATTTTCTTAAATTGCCTTTAATATCTCTAATAAAATGTCTATCAATTATTAATTTAGCTGTATCTTCTGTATCAACGGCCCTAATTTTTTCAACAAGTTCCATTTGATGATTAACTTTATCTTGCATGGTCGCCAAAATTTTATAATTAGAACAAACAACTCCTAAATTAAAATTATCTGTATCATGTGTAAATCCTGCGCCAACAAAAGGATTTTCTCCTTTTTTCAAAAGTTTCCTAACAGTATTAACCTCTACTTTAGATGAATGCTCTTTTCTTTCAGCTAACTCATAAAGCTCTAAAGGATATTCTGTTAGAAATTCAAAATCTAAAATTTGATCATCAACTTCTCCTGCATCTATTTTTGCGTTCAAAACTAAAGGAGCATCTTGAGTTCCCCCCCTATGGCTCGGCAAAAATTGTCTTGAAAAATTAAGCAACACATCAGATAAAAGCATTATTGCGGCCTCATCACCATCACAATCTCTTCTAATGGCTGCATGCATATATGGACTAGCCAAAACCCCTAAAGTATTTGAAAATCCAATAAATCTACAAATAACTCCTGCACAATTATGTGGGGCCATACAAACCCCTATTTGCCCTATCAAATCTTTTCTCTCTTTAATATTATGAAAGGGTTTCAATCCATAAAATCTCACAAGCTCTTCATCAACAAAATTAGCAACTTTCATAAAGACGTCATCTGCTTTTTCATCAGGAGACTCAAAAGCGCTTGGAAGTAAAATATCATGTGGTTGCAATTCTAAAATTTGTTCTTTATCCACAAGCTCTTGATCATAAATATCTGTAATATACCCCAATTCTTTTAGTTTTTCTATACTTACAAAAATTTCTTTTGGTTTAAAAGCAACAAGGGGTAATTCTGTAACATCATACCTAATAGTTCCATCTTTATTAACTTGTAAATCATATTTTGCTCTTAAAATCCCTTTTTCTAAATGCTCGACTTGCTTATTCTCAGAAGAAAGCCCCCTAACGCCTTTAACTAAAAGAGGTATTTCTTCTTTTTCAAGACCCAGCTTCTCTACAGCCCTATTAAAATAATGCGTTATATCTAAATCCCGAATATAATGGCTAGCTCCTTTTTTTTCATACTCTAATAATTCTTTACTAAAACTTTTTTCTTTTGTTTCATAAAAATAATACTTCTTTTTACATTTTACTCCGCAATTTTCACAAATAGAATAAATTGTTTCTTTATCACATCCTTCACAATAAAACAATGGAAAACTACTTCTAACTTTTCCTATTTCACAGGCGGCTTGTACGCTCCTTAATCTTCCCCCTTCATTGCCAACAGGAAATAAAACATTTGGGCTGCCTGTAAGTTTTCTTAATTTTGCCTTCTCCGGCCTCCCCATCCTAGACCCAATAAACTCTCCTGCTTTATCCTTAATTTTAAAATTACAAATAGAATTAATAATATCAAGAATCTCTCCTTCTTTCTCAAATTTAGATTCATCTATAAAACCTTTTAATAAACAATTTTTCTCTAAAATTTTAAAGTCAATTCCTAAATTAACTAACAAAGCTTTACTGTTTTCTTCGTTTAAAACAACATTTTCTATTATTACTTTATGCTCTATTCCCAATAATTCTAAAGCCCTTTTTCCAATAGAAAATTTCTCTTGCTCATTTTTATTATAAGGAAAGATTATCTTATTTTCAAGTCTCGCGTGCTTTAACCAAAAAATTAATTTTAAAAACTGCTCTTTAGAAATTTGGGTCCAATAAAAGATAAACTTTGGATGTAAAGGGATATTAAATTTTTTACTTAAATCAATTGCTTCTTCAAAACTAATGTTAAAACAATCTAAATTTTTTTTTATTTCTGAATCTTTATTTTTCAAATCAAGAGCCCACCATTCTTCAACATATCCTGGTTTTATTAATTGAGCATTCCTATTGGCAACATCACTAAATGGAAATAAAATATCTCCTAAATAAAGAATCTCTTCAACATCTTTGTAAACTCTTTTCGCCTCTTCTCTATCATTTAATTTTTTTACGCTTCCGCTAAAGAATTTAACGATTGGTCCATCTATTTTATCACAAACAGTTACAACACACCCTTTTGTTGGTTTTTCTATCTTCAATTGTGTTCCTATTGCAATAAATCCATCGGTAATAGCCATTGTAGCAGGATGCAACGAAGCTGCACTAAAACCAGAAACTCTTCCTCTTCCATATCTAAAACGAAAAGCTCCTGATCTTGAGGGATGGCCTAATATAGGCCTTCCTGCAACCAAATCTTTAATATAAGTTGGGGAATCTTCTGTTTTCCCTTTATCTCTTCTTTCGTGAATTTTAACATATTCATCTAAGAAATCAAAACCCGTACATTCAATACCATTTTTCTTTGCCATATTAAGAAGTCTAAAACCCTTAGCCGCTTTTTGAGCCAGCCCCTCTCCAATAATCAAGCAAACTCCGCTTCTAAGATAATTTGTATTAACTCTAGGTAAATTCTTATAATTAGAAACCTCTATTTTTTCAGAAGGATCTCCTGAAATTTGTATAGGAAGATTTTTAGCTAAAAAAAGTATTTCTTCTTCAGTTGGCATGTATTGTAGATTAGTAATCCTCTCATGAAAATCATTTAATTCAACAACGTATCTTTTTATTTCATCTTCGTTGGAATCATACTTAGCATAACCAAACATCTCTCTTAAAAAATCAATCAAAATTAAAACAATACAACTTGCAGTTGTCCCAGCGCTTCTAATTGGACCAGAAAAATTTGCAATAAAATAACTTTTTCCTTCTTTTGTCTTGCCTAACTCTATCCCAGTATATCCTTCTATAGGACTAGAAACAACTCCAAGAGTAGCGTAAGCAAAACCAACTCTTATTCCAGCATCAATTGCTTGCAAAACGTTTTCAAATTTACAAAATTTCTGCTTTGAAACCTCTTCTGCTATTTTAAATACAACTGTTGTATCTAATTTACCATATTTTTCTTCTAAATCAAGAATTCTTCTTGCAATTCCTGTGCCTTCCATTTGAGGATAAATTGTAGAGATTAATCCTACAACTTTTTCTGCCATAGACATAGCCAAAGGGATTTCAACCTTATCTACTGGATCAAGCCCAGTATTTTTTGCTTTTTGGGCAATTTCGTAGACTTTTCTAACTTCTTTTTCAAGATTCTCAAAATATTCTTGGGTATTCATTTTTTACTCAAAATCCAAAATTTTAATTGCGCGGGTTTTCAAATTAATAATGGGGACTTTACAATGATCTGGAACATTACCAAACTTTTCTTGATACGGAGTTAAGGATTCCCAAGAAGAGCTAGAGACAATTAAAATATTGTTATAATAAATGGCCGCACTTTTATGAGTATGGCCTGAAAAAAAAATATCTGGAATTTTTCTAATAATATGCGGATCTTTTCCTGCGGGAAAATATTGCACAGAAGCATGTGTTGGAGCAAGATGCCTGTTTTTCAAAAGATAGGCCATTATTTTTTCTGGAAAATTCATTGCTTTTATTGTCATTAAACTAGAGATATTACTAGCATAATAAGGAAAAGAGAAGCCGTGATAATATAAAACATCAAAACCAGGAAAATTTTTTTTGGCCCCAATATTTATCAAAGAAGGGTTTTCTGTAAGAATTACATTATCCATTTCATAAAGACGCCAAGCATATTTCTCATCATAAAGGGGTTGGGGTTCCATAAGTCTAATCCCTTCGTGATTTCCAGGGGAAATGATTATTTGAATATCTTTTCTTATTTTTCCTAATAAATCTGCTATTCTGGAAAATTGTTCTTCAAGATCCATAATTTTTAGGTCTTTTTCTTGATTTGGATAATTTCCAACACCTGTAATTAAATCTCCTGCAATAAAAAGATATTTTATTTTTTCAACTTCTGGGGTGTTTGGAATTTTCCCATTAAGATAATCTATAAATTTTAGAAAATTCTCTTCCATAAAATTTTTGCTTCCATAATGAATATCTCCAATAAAGAGAGCATATTCTTCAATGGGAGATTTTTTTCTCTCAAAAAGAATAGAATCGGGAAAAATTATATCATTAAGAAAAAGGATCTCTCTATTTCCAGAACATTTAAATGCCAAAACTGAATCTAAAGCCACGTCCTCTGCTTTTTTATAAATCTCTTCTTTATTTCTAGTAACTAAAATTTTTATATTGCCTGTCAAGTCTTCTACATCAAAAATAATATTTTTATTTTTAGTTGTTTTTTTATCACAAACCATCCCAATAATAGAAACTCCTTGTTTATTGCTTGAAAGTTTATTTATTGAAATTAAATCATCTATTTTGTGACTATCTTGTAAGAGGTTTTTCATTTCATAAAATCGATTTCTAAAATAGGTTACAAAATCTTTAACTTCTATTTTTTTATTTACAAAAAAATTTTTAGATAAAATACGTACACTTGCCTTCTCTGGAATTTCTTGTTTATTTGTGAAAAATTCACTTTCTTTGGAAATCTCTATACTCAATCCTAATTTAATTTTTAATTTTTCTAAAACTTTTTTATTCTGAGAAGGAAGAGTGGAAAAAAGTTTATCGATCTGTGCGTAATTTGTTTTTAAAAAATCTTTGGTAATAATTTTTGTCTGAGAAGAATTATTAATTTTTTCTATAATTAATTTAATTGATTCTATATCTTTTTCATTTTCAAACAAACCCAAGATTTCACTATCTATCAAAAGTCCTTTTTCTAAACAAAAATTCAATATTTTTTTGGTGTCCATTTTTATTGATAATTAAAAGAATCTTCAATAATCTTTTTTGCTTTGCCAACCAGGTTTTTTGGGATGGCCAGCCTAATTTCTCTCATTCTCCCGCCCCTTCCTTTTGAAATTACCCTTACATTAATAATTCCTAACATGTCAAACTCTTGAATTATATCACTAACCCTTCTTTGGGTTAAACCTTCTGTTTTATTTTTCAAACAAAGATCCTGATATAAATTAAAGACATCTCCTGTAAAAATAGGTTTTTGGTTTTTTTCAGATAGTTCAATAATAGAATATAAAACAAATTGAAATTGCTTTGGTTCTGTTTGGATAACATCTAAAATTTTATCTCTTTCTATTTTTTCGTTTGCTTCGTCTATGTGTGCTAAAGTTACTTTAGAAGAATTGCTCCTTTCTGCCAATTCCCCAGAAATTCTTAATAAATCAAGAGCCCTTCTGGCATCTCCGTGTTCTCTAGCAGCGTAAGCAGCACATTTAGCAACCACCCCGTTCTCTAAGACCCCTTCTTTAAAAGCTTCTTTAGCCCTTTTATTCAAAATCTCTTGCAATTGTAAAGCATTATAGGGTGGAAAAACAACTTCTTCTTCAGAAAGAGAACTTCTAACTCTTGGATCTAGATCGTCTAAAAAAGTTAAATTATTGCTAATTCCAACTATACAAATTTGTGTTTTTGATAGCTCGGAATTTAATCTAGTTAAATTATATAAAAAATCATTAGATATTTTTTTTATGATTTGATCAATTTCATCAAGAATCAAAACAATTAATTGTTTTTCAGAATCTATAATTTCAATAAACTTAGTATAAACTGCTTGAGTTGGCAAACCTGTTGCTGGGACCTCACCACCTAATTTTCTAATAAGTTCGGCTAAGATTCTGTATTCTGTATCCGAAACTTTCTTCAATTTGCAATTCAAATATTTAATTTGTAAATTAAAAGAGTTGTCTTTTCTTAGTCTTTTCAATAGCTGATCTCTAACATATTTAATAGACAACGTTTTTCCTGTACCTGTTTTTCCATATAAGAATAAATTGCTTGCTTTTTCTCCCCTTAAAACAGGGGCAAGAATAGAAGCTATTTGTTTAATTTGTTGACTTCTATGCAAAATTTCTCCGGGACTATAAGAGCTTTGTAAAAGTAATTTATCCTTAAAAATTTTATTTTTGTCAAATGACTCAAAAATTTCATCTATTTCACTTTTCATATTCATAATTAAGATATATTTTATTTAAGTCTTTATGTATTTAAAAACACATATTTTTTAGATAAGTCTCTCACCTTCATTTCTTCTGGAAAAATTAATAAAATATCTTTTTATTAAAGAGAAAAAAAATTTATTATTTAAAAAATTATAACCACTAAAAAAGAAAAACACCTAAATTTCTAATGGAATTTGCTTTTTTATCTTCTATTTTTTATCCTTTTTTTAAATAAAGTTAAAAATTTTCTTTTATATTTATTTGCTCTTTTTTTGCTTTATCTTACTTATTCCTTTCTTCTTATTCTTTTCTCTATTCTTTTTGTCTTTTTTCTTATTTTACTTGCCTTTTTTTCATTAATTTACTAGTTTTAATTACTTTTTTGTTAAAAATGACTTGATTATTATTATTATATACTCTATACTTATTATTATATACTCTATACTTATTATTATATACTCTATACTTATTATTATATACTCTATAATATAAAATTATTTAAATTAAATTAAAATATAAAAAAACTCAAAAATCCTTTTTAAACATTTCTATAAGAAATGAAGGGGTGAGGGTTAATTTCCTATTTTAATTAATAATTAATCTTACTTTTTATTATATATTCTACTTTAGAAAAATTTATAAATCGCTCTTATCTAAGCTGGTTATGCAAACAGAAAAGAACCCTTTTAGTGCAATTTTAGGTAAAATGATCGTAACAAAAGAAGGAAAAAGATTGGGTTTTGTAAAAGACGTTACTTTTGAAGTAGGTTCTGGAGAATTAATTAATCTTGTGATTAAAGACGCCACAGCATACACAAAAAGCTTAAATTTAGAAAGAACCCCCGCCAACGAAGTTTTAATTCCTTATAGTTCAATTATAGCTATAGGAGACTTTGTAATTGTTTCTGAAGAAGATTTGATTTAAGCTATATTTAGTTGATTAAATATAAATATTTAAAAACATCTTTTTTTTATCAGTAAAATGAAGTTAGCTGGTTTTAATTTTAGTAAAATAAATGTAGAGAGATTTTCTGATAATTTAAAGGATATAAAAATAAACACTAAAATAGATATATCAAAAATAGATAAGTTTTTGCCCCCTTCTTTTGAAAAAGAGCTTCTAAGGGTAGAATTCTCTTATCTTTTAGATTATTCTCCTAATTTTGCCGAAATAGAATTTAAAGGAGCGGTTTTATTTTACGCCGAGCAAGAGGAAATAAAAGAAATTTTAAACGGTTGGAAAAAAAAGAAATTGTCGGATACGTTTCAAACAACCCTTTTTAATCTTATTCTAAGAAAGACTAATGTAAAAGCTTTAGAATTAGAAGAAGAGTTAAACTTACCTTTTCATATAAATTTACCTTCTTTAAAGAAAAAAGAAGAAAAAGAATAATTTTAACAAGATTTAAATAAATCTTTAATTATTTTTTTAAATGAAGATCTCTAAACAAAAACAAGAGAAAATTTCTGAACAAATTTTGGCTTTATTATATCCTTTATTTCCCAAATCAATGTTTACATCACATATTGCAAGAGAAATAGCAAGGGACGAAGAATTTACTAAGAGAATTCTTTTAAATCTAAAAAATAAGGGACTGGTCGTAGAAATCAAAAAAAATATGAAGGGAGAGCAATATCTTAAGAGGATTAGATGGAGGTTAAGCAATTTAACATTTGAAGCTTATAAATCTTCTATTTTTTAAAGAGTATATTAGATTATATTAAGTTTTTTATAGTTTTATTAAGTTTTATTTATATGGATTATATTAAAGAGGCATTCCAAAAAGTTAAGCAAGATATAGAAAATCTTCAAAGAGAACAGATTTCTTTAGAATTAATTTTAGCTGAGTTAAAAGATCAAATAAATGAAATTAACCGATGCCTGGTAGAATTAAAGGCGAAAGATAATCTTTTTAACCAAAATAATCAGACAGAAGGGCTAAACAAAACAACACCCTCTCAACAAACCCCAACACATAATAGCCTTTTTAAAGCCCCAAAAGACCAATTTTTAGGGGTTTCCATAAGAAATGAAGGGGTTCCAACAGACAGACAGACAGACAGACAGACAGACAGACAGACACAAAAGGACTCTATTACTGATGCTATAGAAATCTTAAAGTCTTTAGATAACATAAAAAAAGAAATAAGAATTAAATTTAAAAAATTAACAGATAAAGAGTGGCTTGTTTTTTCTATAATATATCAACTAGATGAAGAGAAAGGGTTTGCCGACTATAAAACCATTTCTGAGAAATTAAATTTAACCGAAAGCTCAATAAGAGATTATATTGGAAGATTAATAAAAAAACAGATTCCCCTCGAGAAAATTAAGATAAATAACAAATCTATTAGAATTTCCATCTCTAATAATTTAAAGAAAATCGCAACTTTACCAACAATTTTGCAGTTAAGAGAATTATGACTAGTTTTTTGTATACCGAATAACTAGAAATAAACTTTATTTTTTTATTATTTTTAATGTTTTTTCCTTGGTTTTGCCTTTTTAGCCCCCAAAAGCTTGTTTTTTTGAAAATTTTAAAGGAATTATTTTAGTCAATTCTCACTTTTTGACTTTTAGCACTAATTTTAGGTGTTTTTTTCTGTATTTTTGACTGTTTTACCTCCCACTTTTATCTTTTTAAGCATATTTTCTTTGAATTTATCTGGGACATATATCCTCTTTTTACCATTTTTCTCTATTACCTCTTCAATCAGCCCCTCACTTTTTTGTTTTATTGTATTTATCTGACCTCTAATAGTAGATCTCTCTTTTCCTAATACAGCGGCCAAATCATCATAACTAAGATTCATTTCTGTGTTTAAAAGAACATAAAGAATTGCTCGTTCAGTTATAGAAAATTGGGCAAAATTTGGTGTTTGAACACCTGTTTGAACACCTGTTTGAACAGCATAAACAGCTGTTTGTTTGTTAAATGGTTGTCTGGGTGTTTTAAACAGCTGCTTAGGGTTTAAATCATTCATAATTGAAAGCACATTTTTTAATCCATCAATTTCGTTTTTTAGTGACGACAAATCCTCTTTTAGGTCATTTATCTCTTTTTGTTGAAGAGTTTTTTCAGAATCAAGGTGTTTTATCCATCCGCTCACAGAACTAATGTCTTTTTTGACTGATTCAAAACTCTTTTTAGTGTCTTCTTTTATCCTTTCAGCCTCTTTTTTTCCAAAAAACCAGCCAAACATAATATAATCTTATAAAATATACTTTAAAAACCTTGTGTCTTCGTCGGCAAACCCTTATTTTTATCGACGAGAATTTCTAACCGTCTTTTTTATTTTTTTATAAAAAATCGCCAAAAAAGATAAAAAAAGGGCTGTTTAAGGGAAAAAAACAGCAACAAACAGGCTGTTTAAACAGCCATAAACGGCTGTTGATGAATGAAGTAAATTGAAGATCAGATGAAAGAGTTGTTCTTTAATTCTTTTTCTCGTCAGTAAAAAGCTATAAATTATCTTTTTTATTCTTTTTAGTTTATAAAAGCCTTTTTTTGGTGAATACTTAGGTCACCTTAGTGCAAAAGAAAAGTTTATAATAACTAAATTCTTTAAATAAAAATTAAAAAAAGGAGGTTGAAACATGGCAAAATTAACTGCCTGGCTAATTACAGTCATAGGTGTGCTCTTGATTTTACCTTTACTTGGTTTAGATATCGGAGTAACACTTAGTGCTTGGCTTATTGCATTAGCATGGCTTATTATTGGAATTAGTAAGCTAATGAGAAACTATTCAAAGAAGAAAAAATAAGTTTATTCTCAATTTTTGAGCCAACCAACCCAAAAATCTTTTTCTGTTTTTCCTTTTATTTTTTTCCTTTTATTTTTAGTATTTTTACTTAATCAATGTTTATCAATTAATTATTCTTCACTAAGCCAACCTAAGTGCATAATCTCGCCAGGCCACAAAAATTGATGCAAAAAATTTGGAGGAAAAAACCAATAAAAGATTGCAGCAGGGGAGGGGATATCTTTAAAAAGATAAATTGTCACGTTTTTTAATGACAAGAACTCTAAAAGACGATATTCTAGAAGGAGGATTGGCAAACCATTTTTATTATGATCCCAACAA
>Ga0315295_10006098_pt1 | contig 10295 bp, 9 predicted proteins | sample YL17G14_0_MG_FD_204453 | JGI IMG/M metagenome (GOLD analysis project Ga0315295, IMG submission 204453) | Sediment microbial communities from Yellowstone Lake, YNP, Wyoming, USA - YL17G14_0 | ecosystem: Environmental > Aquatic > Freshwater > Lake > Sediment | place: USA: Wyoming | collected... | reverse complement strand
GGGCGTCTGCGGCAGCCGGCAGACGGTGACCGTTACGTACCAATTCAAGCTGCTCTGAATCCAACTCCACCATATACCAGTCAGCCAGCGCTTCAGCAGCTGGGATCAAATAATGGTACCATTCATTAGCGGTGAATGCTTCCTTCAATACACGCAGTGTAGTGGCATCCCGCAGGGTAAATCGCCCGTTCTTCGTGCGGCGCAGGCCAACTAGGTGCGCCCCGCAGCCCAGGGACTGTCCCAGATCATGCGCCAGAGAACGCACATAAGTACCAGATGAGCAGAACACATCAATCACCGCTTCTGGTGGAGACCATTCCAGCAGTTCCAGGCTGTATACTTTTATCTTTCGTGGTTTTAGGTCAAATTCTTCTCCCTTACGGCTCAGCTCGTAAGCTCTTCGACCCTTTACCTTAACCGCTGAGAAGGGTGGAGGCACTTGTTCGATTTCACCGATAAACTGCTCCAATTCCCTCTGGAATTCCTCTTCGCTAATTTCAACCAGTGAGTGCTGCGTGACATTACCTTCTGTATCGTAGGTATCTGTGGCGGTTCCTAAACGAATTGTGGCCTGGTAGCGCTTATCTGAGGCGGAAACATACTCGCTGAGTCTGACGGCTGGTCCGAGCAGCACAACCAGCACGCCTGAAGCACGTGGGTCTAATGTGCCTGTGTGTCCAGCCCGTCGGATGCCTGTGCCTTTCCGGACGATTTGAACCACGTCGTGTGAGGTTAATCCGGTTGGTTTGTCAATGACAAGCACTCCAGAAACCACATTTTTTAAATCATTTTGGTCCATAACCCTTCACTTCCTTGAAACAATTTTGTAGTCCGGCTGGGCTTTATTCTTACCTTGCTCCCTCAATGTTATGCATAACCATTTAACAATGCTCTTGTCGCTTGCAGAACTTTTTCCTGGATCTCATTAAGCAAGCCTTTAATATCTGCTCCCGCTGCATTGACATGACCGCCCCCACCAAAATCTAAAGCTACCTTAGATACATTAATGCCAGGTTGGGAGCGCCAGCTAACTTTGATACTCCCCTGGGGCTGTTCCACAAAGACCAGGAAGACATCTACATCCTTGATTGATGCCAGAAAGTTGACCAGGTCAGCGTCGTCTCCGCCGGGATATCCCACCTGTTGCCTGGCTGGCTGGGTTAAAGTTGTCCAGATGATGCGATCCTCCCGCTGCAGGTCCACCAGACCAAACCCCCAGAAACGAGCGGCCTCAAAGGTGCGTTGTACTAAAGCGTGATAATACATCTCGGGTAGTTTTGCTCCCTTTTCTACCAGGGAAGCTGCCAGGTGGAGTGCCTGGGAAGTCATATTCTGGGTGCGGAAACCCAGTGTATCAGTAATCATACCGGTAAGCAAAACATCAGCAATCGCAGGTGTAATTGAGTACCCCCATGGAGGTAAAAATTCTGCCAGCATAGCTGCTGTCGCTACGGCTTTCACATCGACCAGATTAATTTTAGCGAAATTAAGATTTGTAATGTGGTGGTCAATATTCAGGTCGGGAGTAACCCCATTTGGAAATATAGATCCCACTCGATTAACATCAGAGCTATCCAGCATGATGGAAAAATCAAACGGTTGTTTAATCTTCTTTTGCACTTGTTCGCTGCCTGGCAAGTGTTTAAAATTTTGTGGGACACCATCAACCAGCAGCATTTGCACCCCCTTGCCTGCCAGGCGTAAAGCCATTCCCATTCCCAAGAGAGAGCCAACCGCATCCCCATCAGCGCGAACATGAGACATAACCAGCACACTTTGAGCAGCTTTCAAATGCTGGCCGGCAGCCTTCAGTAAAGCCTCATCCATCTGTGGAAGATGTCTCCTTAGCTTGCCGCTCCTGGCGGATTCGCTCTAATAAATGCTCTATGTGATCAGCCCGTTCAGGTGTTGGATCCCAGTGAAAACGCAGTCGTGGAAAGATGCGTAAATCAACGCGATTGGCTAATTCGTTGCGTAAGAAACCACGCGCATGATACAATGCGTCCAGGATTTCTCTCGAGCGTTGCGAGCCATCCGGAGCAGAGATGTAAACGTCAGCAAACGCTAGTTCACGGTCAACCTTGACCCCGGTTATGGAAACCCCAGCTAGACGCGGATCGTTTACGGCCTGGATCATCAATTCTGAGAGTTCATGATGAATCCGCTCATTAATCCGCTGTAATCTTAATTTTGAAACCACCCACCTTCTCCCAAAGCTTTAATGATAAAAACCGTTAATTATCATAGCAGAGGGGTTTTCTCCAGAAGATAACATTCGATTTTGTCGCCCTCAGCGTAATCGCTGAAGCCTTTTATGGCCACTCCACATTCAAAGCCTTGTCGGACTTCACGTTCATCTTCTTGATGATGCTTGAGTGAGGACAATTCACCTTCGTATATAACTTTATCCCCCCGCAACACCCGGCCGCGTACATTCCGGCGGAATTCACCTTCAGTAATGTAACATCCAGCAATATTTCCAATTTTTGAAATCTTGAAAACGGCCCGCACCTCAGCTTTGCCGATAATATTTTCCTTGATTTCAGGTTCGAGCATACCTTTCAGAGCTTTCTCGATATCTTCCGTCAGTCGGTAGATGATGTCATATAGGCGTATGGACACCCCTTCTGCTTCTGCCAGACGGTGGGCGGTAGCATCAGCCTGTACATTGAAACCAAGGACAATCACTCTAGATGCTGCTGCTAACATGACATCGTTATCACCGATGTTACCAGTTCCAGTATGTAAAATATTGATGGTCAAGTCTCCTGTCTCTAGGTTTTTGAGAGAGGAGACAATCGGCTCAATTGAACCTTGCACGTCTGCCTTGATAATCAGGCGTAATTCATGTTCTTCACCAGCCTCATAACGTTGGAAAAGCTCCTCCAACGTCATTACAGGTTTGGCAATAGAACCTTTCACATTGGCTTCAGTTTCGGCAACAATTTGGCGCGCCTCTCGCTCATTTGGCACTATCCGGAATAGATCCCCGGCTGCCGGAACGTCATGGAGACCCATGACAGAAACCGGCGTGGATGGCTCTGCCTTGCTGACCTTATGGAGACGATAGTCAAACATAGCGCGCAGCTTGCCATAGGTTTTGCCTGCAAGGACGATATCGCCTACCCGTAAAGTGCCATTTTGGACTAACAGGGTAGCTACTACGCCCTTAGCTTTATCTCGCTCAGCCTCGATGACGGTTCCAATCACTTCGCCGTTAGGATTGGCATAGATTTCTTGGTTTTCGGTTACCAGCAGAATAGCTTCCAATAAATCATCTAAACCTTGTGACTGCTTGGCTGAGATGGGCACAACCATGGTATCTCCATCCCAGTCATCAGGAACAAGGTCAACTTCGGCCAGTTGCTGTTTGACGCGAGGTACATCCGCATTGGGACGGTCCATCTTGTTAAGCGCAACGATAATCGGCACTTGGGCAGCTTTGGCATGTGCAATGGCTTCACGTGTTTGTGGCATAACACCATCATCTGCTGCTACCACTAATACAATGATATCCGCGCCCTGGGCGCCTCTGGCGCGCATGGCGGTAAATGCAGCGTGCCCTGGAGTATCCATGAATGTGATCACTTTTTCGTTATGCTCTATCTGGTAGGCCCCGATGTGCTGTGTTATACCCCCTGACTCTCCCCCGGCGACGTTTGTGTGCCGGATGGCATCCAGCAAGGTCGTCTTCCCGTGGTCTACATGACCTAAAATTGTAACAACAGGCGGGCGACGCACCAATGATTTTGGATCCTCGCTAGAGATTACTCTACGCCAAGCAGGGATTACCCCTTGTTCTTCCTCTTTCTCTTCAGGCTTTTCCAACGTCACTTCGTAGCCCATCTCTGCAGCCACGATGGCAGCAGTATCGAAGTCTATTTGCTGGTTTATATTTGCCATGACCCCATTTGCCATGAGGGTCTTGATAATGTCAATCGGGCTGGCCTGAATTGCTTGAGCTAGCTCACGAACTGTGATGCTCATAGGTAACTCGATCGTTTTTACTTGTTCAGTTTGACTCATATGTCTCCTCCGAGCTTAGAATTGTGAGTCCCCCCCAACCTAATGGGGCAGCCGAGTCATCTGTTCATTGCTGCTACCGCCCTTACTGCGGCAATGTTTTGGCAAATGTTGTCAGACGCTCATAATCTTCGGCTGTCAATTCGACCTTGAGACCGTGGGCTAAAGCGCCCTTCAGCCCCCGTTCCCAACATGATGCTTGGTTGTGTAAGTATGCCCCACGCCCTTCAAGTTTACCTGTCAGGTCAACCACGACTCCCTCCTGGTGGTGCACTATGCGGATTAATGTTCGTTTGGGCTGAACTTCTCTACATCCTACGCAGGTGCGCTGGGGAATGTGTTTTCTTCTTGGTCGCTTAGATTGCTTTGGAGACAATACCTAGCTTTCCAATTCATCCCAGGAACTGGCTTCCCAGTCCTTGGTTCGCTTACGCTTCTTTTTAACGATCATGATGCCTTTATCAGGATCGTACTCCATCTCAACAAATTTTTTCTTGTGTTTTTTCCTATCATCTAAAAGCTGATCTTCCTCTAGTTCTTCTTCAACTTCTTCTGAGGCTTCAAAGGCTTCGGGCTTGAATTTAAACAACTCATCCATAGACTGCGGTATTTCTCTCTCGAGTGTGACTTCCTTAGGTCCAGTTATGGCTTCAACCAAGGGTTCTTCAGTTGGTGGCAGGCTGATTGGTTCTTCGAGCAATGTCTCGGTTTCAACAGGCTTAACCTCCTCCGCAGCTATAGGTGGCTCATATGCTTCCGTAACTTCAGGCTCAAGTTGAACTATCTCGACCGGAATGGCTTCTTCGTATTCCTTGCGCAGTTCTTCTGCCTCAACAGTAGCTCTGTATTCAGCCAGGCGTTTTTCGATTTCCTCCATGGCTTTAGGCCCAATCCCATTCACTTTCAAAACCACATCCGGGTCCATTTCCATCTGTAACATTAATTCACCCAGCGTGGTATAGTTGGCTTCCCGCAGTGCCTTAATAACCCGGTCACTGAGGCCGGCATGTTCAAGCACGAAATTGAACGCTGACCCAGGTACTTTGGCGCGTGCGATCCGAATTTGCTCTTCTTCCTCTTTGTATAAAGCTTTCCGTTGGGTAATAACACCACTTTCGACCCGCTCAATAAATTTACTGATCAGTTGATACTCCTCAGGTGTGACAGGGCGACCCTCGGTCTTCTTGGTTAGAACATTTATGACCTGCGGTATAACTTCTTGCTCTTGCTGGACAAAGAGTGCGTATTCAGGGTTAGTCTCCAATTTGTTAAGCAGATCGTTTGCGGCCTCGATTTGACTCTTGATGTCGATCCGCCAGCTGGTCAGCTTGGCAGCTAAACGTGCGTTTTGGCCGTCACGGCCAATCGCCAGGCTGAGTTGGTCTTCGGGCACCACCACGGTAGCGGTTTTAGCCCCTTTGATCAGCTCATCCAGGTAAACCCCCACCACGCGAGCCGGACTTAGAGCCTTGGCAATATACACCGTGGGATCAGCGCTCCACTCGATGACATCGATTTTCTCATCATGCAATTCACGGACAATCGCCTGAATGCGAACGCCGCGGATGCCAACACAGGCTCCTACCGGATCAATGCCGGGTTTGAGGGCGGCCACAGCTACCTTTGAGCGTTGCCCGGGTTCACGGGCGATAGAGCGGATATCAACGGTACCGTGATAAATTTCCGGAACTTCATTCTCCAGCAATCGCCGTAAGAAATTTTTATGTGCACGCGAAAGGGTGATTTGTGGCCCTCGCGATGTTGATTTTACTTCCAGTAACAAAGCACGCGCCCGGTCATGAATATGAAAACGTTCCCCTGGGATCTGCTCTTTGCGGGGTAAAATGCCTTCTGCGCTTAAATCCATACCTAGGGTGACATTACCGTTGTTTATGGCTTGTACGATACCGCTGACAATTTCATTAAGCTGCTTGGCAAAATAATCATACTGAGAATTGCGTTCAGCCTCGCGGATGCGCTGTTGGATAACCTGACGGGCTGTTTGTGCTGCTACCCGACCAAAATCCTTGGGAATAGTCTCTACAATAAGGAGGCCACCAATTGGGGCATCTGGATCGATCTTGCGAGCATCCTCTAAAGAGACTTCTGTACGCTCATCCTGAACTGACTGAACGATCTCCTTTTCGGCATAGATCGTCACATTGCCTGTTTCAGGGTCAATTTTCGCCTCAATATGCTGTCCTTTGGTAGCATTGACTGCTTTCTGGTAAGCAGAAACCATGGCAGCCTGAACAGCTTCTAGAATAACTTCTTTAGATAACTGTTTATCTTCCAGCACTTCATTGAATGCCAGAGTAAATTCGTTCTTCATTCGGTCTTTCTCCACCACCTATATAATGGGGTGATTTTGCTTATTGCGAACTAAGTGGTCAAACTCACTTTCTCCTGGCCTCGTAGACGCGACCAGCTTTCATCCCCAATTTCTTTCTGATTCTAGCATGGAAATGAGTCTCTTGCAAGGTCTATCTGATTTGCGGTTTTGTTTCAAGAAGCGCAGGGAGAGGAGCCTTTACGCAGCATTCGCTGGCGAGGTGAGAATAGGAACGCCAGTAGGAAGAAGATGGTGGCAACCAGCACGATCGCTGAACCGGAGGAAATATTGAGATAATAGCTTGTATATAAACCGATCAGGCTTGAGAGCGCCCCAATCAATGCGGAGAGCGCCATCATGGTTGGCAGCCGGTATGTCAATAAATAGGATGTGGTTGCTGGTGTAACCAGCATGGCGGCCACCAGTCCTACCCCTACAGTTTGCATGGATACCACGATGGTGAGCGCTAAAAGGATAAGCATTAGGTTGCGGAAGAATTCAACTGGAAGGCGCATAGTCTGTGCCAGGATTGGGTCAAAAGAAATGACCAGGAAAGGCTTGTAGCATAGTAGGGTGATGATCAACACTATGGAGCCGATGATTCCTGTCATCCACAATTCACGCTCTCCAACCCCGAGAACATTTCCGAAAAGGATATGGGTGAGGTCCACAGCGTAAGTACGGATTGAACTGATCAACGCAATTCCCAAGGCTAAAGCGGCTGTGAATATTATGCCAATAGTGGTATCTTCTTTTATGATTCCCTTGTGAGAAACGAAACCAATCCCCAGGGCGACTAGGACTGCTGCAATAAGAGCACCAACCGTCAGGTTGCCATGAAGCAGGTATGCTACTGCCACTCCTGGCAAAATGGCGTGAGCCATGGCGTCTCCCAAGAAAGCCATCGATCGTAAAACGACATAGCATCCGATAATCGAGCAAAGAATACCTACCATCAGAGCAGCGATAAGACCGTACTGCATAAAGGCATATGCTAATGGGGCTAATACCCAATCCATCATCGTTTCTACTCTATGCTCCCTTTATCTGGCTGGTAGCATTGGTCAAAAATAACTGTGCTTGATCCCTGATGTTCGTGCTCCAAAACTAATAACTGTTCTCCAAAACTGGCCTGTAAAGCTTCTCGAGTGAGGACTTCTTGAGCTGGCCCATATGCGATCAGGTGGTGATTTAGCAGCAGGACCTGCTCAAAGCGTTGAGCAGCCATGTTCAGGTCATGGGTAGAGACCAGGACACTGACTTGGTGGTCTTTAAGCTTTTCCAGCAGAGCCAGAGTGGTTTCCTGGGTGGTGATATCTACGCCTGTAAAGGGTTCATCTAACAAAAGAATGTGAGGTTCCTGTGCCAGCGCCCGCGCTAAAAATACCCGTTGCTGTTGGCCACCGGAAAGTGCACCTATGGCCTGCTTGGCTAATTCGGAGATTCCCAAATATTCCAGGGATTGAGCCACAATCTCTTGGTCAGCTTTGCTTGGACGTTTGAACCAACCCTGCCGCCTGAAACGGCCCATCATAACCACATCACTGATTGTCGCAGGAAAGCGCCAATCCACCTCCTCGCGCTGGGGAACATAGGCAACACAATCCTGGTGGTGTCCAATTGGCAGGCCATGAATTAAGATTTGACCAGCACACAAGGGTAACAAGCCAACCAAGACCTTAAACAAGGTGGATTTACCGGCTCCATTTGGCCCTACAACAGCGATCTGAGAACCGTGCGGCACCGAGAACGTAAGTTCCTCTAAAACAGGGTGGTTATTGTAGGCCACAGATACGTTCTTTAATTCAAGGTGTGCCGGTTCGGTGATAGTTCCATCCCGGTTTAACAAGATCACCTCTTCCAGTACATTGTCACTTTAACGCTGATACGATCATAAAGGTATTATATTTCATCATGTCAATATAGCTGGGTGCTTTTCCATCCGCAGAGGTGATGGAATGGCTGTAGAGTTCAGTAACCACCTTAACCCCGGTTTCCCTGGCTACCTGGTCAGCCAATTGTGGGTTTGTTCCGGTCTCCAGGAATATTGCGGTCACCTGAGCGGTTTTGATTTGGTCGATCAGGTAGGCAAGTTGCTGCGCGGAGGGTGAAGCGCCGGTGCTGATACTGGGGATAATCGTCCCAATGATTTTAAAGCCATAGCGGTCTGCGAAATAGCCAAAGCTTTCATGATTGGTGACTAACAACCTGTGCTCAGGCGGCACTTGCTTGACTTGTTCCTGGATCCAGGCGTCTAACTCTTTGAGCTTGGTGATATAAGCATCCGCGTTGCTGGTGTAAGCTGATTTGCCCTCAGGATCAGTCTGAATCATGCCGTTGCGGATATTTTCTACATATTTAATCACATTGTTAGGATCCAACCAGAAATGAGGATCGTTACCTGCGATAACCCCTTCACCTTGGCGAGGTGTCCGGCTGGTTAAACCAGCTGAGGCTTCGATCACCAGACACTTACTGCCAGCGTTATCTAGGATTTTTTGTAGCCATTCTTCAAATCCTGCCCCATTGACAATTAATACCTGGCTGCTGGCAATTCGAGTAACATCCTGTGGGGTGGGTTCAAAAGCGTGGGGGTCTAGGCCAACCGGGATGAGGCTTTCTACTTTGATCTGGTCACCAGTAATATTTTGAGTTACATCGCCCAGGAAAGTTTCAACCACTAAAACTTTGATGGTCGGATTTTGAGTAGAAGAGGAGGACGCTGGGGTACAACTAATTAGAAACAGGAATGTTAAAACGAATATGGTTAGAGAAGTAATAACACGCACGTTCAGGCAACCCTTATATTTTCCGTAAAATAAATCCTTTTACTCTTGCTGCTTGGCTGGATTTCCAAAATCCTGTAATTGTTGAGGTTGCAAAGTTTGAATACCGTTTTGCACCTGATTGAGCAGTCTCTGTAATTCCGTCTCCAAGCGTGTGAGTGTCACCAGGACAAATTCATCAGCTTCGCGTTTTGTTACTTCAGTTTCCATGGTGCTCTGCTGGATGATTTGTTCTGCTCGAGTCTGAGCTGCTTGCACGATGGGATCACGCGCTACTAGCTCCTCGCTCTTGTCACGTGCTAACTGGACAGTACGATTGGCTGCCTCCTGCGCCTGAGCCATGATTCGATCGCGCTGGGCAAGCAATTGTTGTGCTTTCTTGACCTCATCAGGAATTGCCACTCGCATTTGGTCGATCAAATCAAGCATACGATCCTCATCAACCACTACATTATGAGTAAAGGGGATCGGACGACTATCGTTGAATAGCTCTTCAAGACGGTCGATCAGGTGCAAAATGTCCATGGTAACCTCCCAGAGTGAAGCAAGCTTTCGGCCCGTTACATAGCAAGTTGCAATATTTATACCTTAGCTTAACCTTAAACTTAGAATCCGTCAATGTGTACTGCTGAACCAGGCAGAGCTTATTGCAGTCAGCTTTCACTCGCGTAGCGAGGTCATGTAATCCATCTTCAAGTGTTCGTTTTGTTTACCCCCAAACTGTGTCGTAAGCAATTCCTCGACATACGGGGGAACCATGCTGCTCACATCCCCGCCCAGTGAGGCTACTTCTCGTACGGTTGTTGAGGAGATAAATGTATGTTCTTCGCTGGTTATGAAAACTACCACGTCAATGTCCGGGGCCAGGTGTTTGTTGGCTAAAGCCATACGAAATTCATGCTCAAAATCCGAAAAAACCCGCAACCCGCGTACGATAACTTGCGCCTTAATTGATCGACAGAAATCCACTGTCAAACCATTATAGCCAACCACCTGGATATTGGGAATATCCTGGAAGGCGAGCTTAACTATCTTGAGGCGGTCTTCGGGAGTTAAAAGCAGGGATTTTAACGGACGATCATATACAGCCACTACTATTTCATCAAATAAGCGAGCGGCGCGCTGGGCAATATCGATGTGTCCATAATGAATAG
>Ga0315295_10006097_pt1 | contig 10295 bp, 6 predicted proteins | sample YL17G14_0_MG_FD_204453 | JGI IMG/M metagenome (GOLD analysis project Ga0315295, IMG submission 204453) | Sediment microbial communities from Yellowstone Lake, YNP, Wyoming, USA - YL17G14_0 | ecosystem: Environmental > Aquatic > Freshwater > Lake > Sediment | place: USA: Wyoming | collected... | reverse complement strand
TACACTGTCGTCGAGGGTCATGGGCGCACCTCCCCGTCTCCCCATAAGGGGACTTGGACCAACGGGAAGGATACGTCACATGACCCTCGATCACTGTCTACACTATTACGGATCAGTACATTCTAGACCCGAGCACGGGCAGGCGAATGGCTCGGCGACAGCGATGGGAGTGCGATAGTTCCTCCGATTATCGCGCCGCTTCCGGAAAGGCACCTGTGCACGAGCGGAGAAGCCGCTACCTGCCCCGGCTCTGTCGGGGTCCGCTGTAGACAGTGGTGGACCGTCTTCATGGTCCTCGCGGTCTGCCACGAGCGTGCGGTTCATCGCCTCTCATGGTGTTGGAGGGGGCTGCTCTTGCCAGTCGCTCCCGGCGTCATCGGGGGCCGCCAGGCCCTCGTACCTGCCAACACGTAGTCGTGCGGTCGGAATCCCGGCTTCGCCCTGCATCTGCGGTCACGCGCAGCACATAGGAGCAGGAAAGGATTGTGCACGACGGCGCTCTGCTGCCTAGCTGCCCGCCAGACCCCGTGAGAATGCCTCGACCCAATCGCGAGCGCCCTGGCCGCCTTCTCGTACGGAACACCCTACAGGAAACGCGGGGCCTCCGGAGGGACGGATGGCTCGGAGCCGCCCGGCCCCGAGATGCAAATGCCCGTCCGGCGGCTCATGAGCCGCCGCAAAACTGGCTTGCCCGCCATGAAGCCCCCCCACCAGAGCCAGACTGACCCACCGGGGCCGGTGCACGGGTGTGGCCCCGCTCTTGCACCAGACCGGGCAGCGGGCCTATGATGCGGGCCGCTCGACTTTCGCTCGCCTCTCCCCCAGAAGGCGCGCTGGCAAGAAAGGATGCCCTCCGACATCCATGGCAGACCTAACACCCACCAAGAAGCCGAGCTGGTTCCTGCGGCTCCTCAGCCTGCTCGAGCGGTCTTCCGCCCTCGCGGTCCTCCAGCTGATCTACTACGAGTGGCTGGCGGGGGCCATCATCCTGTCCGGCCACCTTCCCTCGGCCCGAGCCGTTGAAACTGCCATGACCGCAGGCGTGGCGACGATGATGTTCTCTTGGGTAGGGGTCGTGCCCGCCATCGGGCAGATTCTCTGGGCACAATTCTCCGATCGAGCAATCGCCTGGTCCGTCGGCGGGGCAGACAACCCCCTTCTGCACGTCGATTGGTCTACCCCTGAGATCAACACAACGCTCCTCGGCCTGCGCCTCCACTTCGCGCCCCTCTCCGGGACCTTCCTCTCCTTTCTCCACGATACCGGCCTGGCCCTGACGATCTTCCTCTCGGCCGGCACAGCACTCACCTTTGTCCTGCGCCACTTCGGCAAGTCCCACCCCCAGCTGTTCGCCAGGAGAGGTCCCCTCAGCCCGGAGGCCGCCAACAACCTCTTCGCTCGTTGGGACCGCGCCGGGGCGAAGCTCATCAATCCGATTCTGGCCCTCGAGTGGGCTGGGGCCTGTGTCTTCCTGTGGGGCCACTTCTCGGCGCCGGTTGTGATCCTCTTGGCATTGGTCAGTGTAGCCACGGCCACCATCATCGGAATCCTCTTCCTTCTCATGCAGTTCCCGCCCTTCGCCGGGATGGTCGTCTATCTTCTCATCGCCTCCCGAACCTACACCGCCATGACCAGCCCACTGCCCGAGATTGCACGGATCCATTGGGCCCTTCCAGCGGGCCTCGGCCAGTTCCTGACGCAGACCCTCCACCTGCCCTCGCCCGACATTTCGTTCATCACCTACCTGGTGGCCGTCGGGATTACCCTGCCGGTGATGATCTACGATGGCATTCTGCTCACCTGGTTGGCGCGGCGGTTCCCGCACCTTTTGCCGGATCCCAACTTCGATCCAGCCTCGCTGGCGCCCAAGCTACCGATGGCGGCGCGTTGGAGCAAGCGCAAACAATGGGCCGTCGTGGGTGGCTCCACCCTGATCATCACTGTGGCCACTCTGGGGGCCGTGTTCTGGCTTGCCAGCCGGGAATCTCACCTCAATCCGATGGTCGGGGGCTTTGGATCCCTGGCAGGGACAGCCACCTGCCGAACGTTCTGCGACGAGGTCGGGGGAACCGGCGCCCTACTGCCGGGCATGCGGCCGCCGGGGGAAGTCCGTACCGCCCAAGTCAGCCTGGCGGGCAGTCCTGATCTCCGCTACCTCTGGATCGAGCCGAGCATGCACCCGGGCGAGGGTTTCCCGGAAATCGCCCTGGATGTGCAGCTTCTCGACCCCTCCGGCAGCGTTCTGGCCGAATTGAGCTCAGCCGAGCCCCTGGCGGGCTGCATGGCCTCGGAGAGCTGCTTCTATCGCAGGGTGGTCCCTTTCACGGCCGCCCAGGACGGGATCTACCGGCTGAGACTGACGCCGCAGACGCGGGGCATCTCGGCCATCCGGGTCACCCTCCACGCCCGGGTGGAATAGAAACGCCCGCCTCGCGGGTCCCCTCAGGCACCGCTCGTTGCCGGTTTTTCGGGCCAGCATAGCTGGGCCTGGGCGCTGTCGGCCATCCCCCGAACGGCCTTACACTTGCCCTACATGGTCCGAAGGCTCGGCGTGACGGCCTCGGCCTTTCACCCATCGGCGCGAGGCTTGGGACCTGGCCGCGCACTCACTGCGCCGTGATAAGGTTTCCCAGGACGAGGTCGCCCTGGCGAACGCAGGCCCATGCAATCTGCTCCTTGCGCTTGTGGCGAGCCCTGCTTGACCGCTATCACCAAAAGTGATAACATGATCACCAGAAGTGATCGCGTTTCGAGGCGGAAGAGTGCCTGGGAGACTCCCTTGCTAGAGAGGTTGTTCACCTCACGCGTGCGTGTGAAACTGATAACCCTCTTCGTTCTCCACCCCGAGAGGGAGTCTCACATTCGCGCGCTGGAGTCGGTTGTTGGCGCCCGGTACAGCGCAATCTGGAAGGAATTGAAGAACCTCGAGCAGGCGGGCCTTCTCCTCAGCAAATCGGACGGGGGCCGGAGGGTCTTCCGGCTCAACCCGAGCTATCCTCTCCTTGGCGAACTGCGCAGCATCCTGCTCAAGACCGTGGCCGCAGGAGATCGGATCCGTCAGGCGCTCGCAGACGCACAGCAGATCCAGGCAGCCTTCATCTTCGGCTCATTCGCCGGTTCCGACTCCGATGCAGAGTCGGATATCGACCTGATGGTCATCGGCGACGTGGATCTCGCAAGGCTCTCAGCGGCGGTCTCGGAGTTGGAGAGCAACCTGGCTCGCGAGGTGAACTACGTTCTCTTCACGCCCGAGGAATGGCATTCTCGGCTTGAGGCGGGAGATCCATTCTCGGTCAACGTGCTCGAGGGCCCGAAGGTCATGCTGATCGGGAGCGAGGATGCCATACGAGGAACTGCGTAGGCTAGGTCGGATTCGAGAGCATCCGGCCAACCGGGGCAGTCTGCAGCCTCCTTCTCGAGCTGAAAGGCTGACATCGCCGGCTCCGGGTTTCCACTCCTGTTCTCTCCCAAGCTTGTAGCACTAGCCCTCTCGAGCTCTAAGGAGGGCGGACGGGAATACAGATGGGCACCGATTGGGGATGGCTCGGTGGCCAAGGGGCCAAGACTGCCATCGGCAAGTGGTCTGCGGGCGGATCAAGCCGCTTGCCGGCGATCGAGGGACGACAGAACCCAATCCCCGAGCACGTGGCACCGGCCCGAACAACGGCCTGGCTTCCTCGCCTCGTGGAGATGGCAATCCAGATACAGGCGACAGGCTTGGAGGCCTTCCGCCAACACTCAAGGGATCTCAGTCTGCCTGGAGAGGGCCCGTCTGATCTATCTCAGCCGGCATGGGGCACAGCACGAGGAGGGCGTATCGGTACACGCCCAGGATCCCGAAGAAGAGCAACAGCGTGGAGCCCAATCCTGTGACCCCAACGATCAGGAGATTCTCCCATGGTGCCTCGGTGTGCAGAAGCCAAGCGCTTAAGAACACGCCGGCGCTAATGAGGCAACCCTGGCAGCCCAGGGCCAACGGAAGCCAGCGCGCCTCACGTCGAGCCGCGAGAGCATCATCCTCCGGCGAGCGCGGCAGAGAGCGCGGGGCCCACATCACCGCCGACACTGCCGATAGGGCGTAGACGCCGAGTAATCCTATCGGCAAGAGCCTCGGCAAGCCTCCAAAGAGCCACGTGAAGGATAGCGCAATCCGCAGCAGGTATCCGGACAGCACCAGGATGAAGAGCACATGGAATGACATGTACGCCAATACTGTCACCCGAGCGGGGGCAACACGCCGTCTGCCCTGTCCGCCTATCCTTCGCCCCAACACCCACGCTAGAATGGTCACGGGGAGGAGAACGGCCAATGGCAGGAACACCCCTAGTGTTTCTTTCGGAGTGAAACCGTCGACCCACCACGCGATCAGGCCGAAGAAAACCAGCACCATGAAGCCGCTCGGGAAGAAGGAAGGACGTCTCGTCGCAGCATCCTTGATTGACGCTTGCCATAACGCCCTAGCCGAGTAATGGCTTTGATTCATCGTGTCGATCCTGCCCAGCCGGGCCCGGGTGGCTCAGGGTTGGGCGCCAGTCCAGGACCCGTATAGGTCGGCGACCCTGTCAATAAGGAGGCGACGGGTTCCTGTTGCCTCGAAGGCTCCGGAAAGGACGAACGAAGAGACCATCCCTATCGCCGCTCCCGCAAGTCCACCAAGCACTACTCCGGGGACAGTGCCCACAATTGGCAGAGTGATGTTCGCAGCCAAGACTCCCACGAGCGCACCCGTTGCCGCGCCTGCCGTTGCGCCAGCCAATAGAGCGGACCCTATAGTGAACCCCGTGTCTATCGTAAGTGCCGCGGCATACTCCTGTCTGTCGCTCTCGCCGTTGACATAGTCGAGGGTGTCGGATGCGAGACTGAACCCCATCCCGAACACAAGACCCCATGACCTAAGGCTTCCGATCGCCCTGTCAGCGATGTCCTGCGCGATCAGCCCGCGGTTCTCCGATCTCACCCAATTCACCATCTCTCGCAGACCAAGTGTATCCCTTGATGCACGAGGACCAAAGACCCGCAGTGTGGAGCCGACCTCACTTACACGGACTTCCCCCGCTGCTCCGAGTAACTGAGAGACCCTGACGCCGCGCACCGCCATTGATGCAGTATCCCTATTCTCGTCGATGAACTGCAGAGCGTCCAATCCATCGATCGTTTCATCCTGGGACAATCGTGGGCTGGGTTCAGCCCCCTCATCCCTCCCCTCCGCGATCTCCCTCAGCCGCTCCAACTGCGCGGTTGCGGCGGCGAGGCGCCGGGTCTCTGCCTCGGCCTCCATCTCCTCCTCGCGGCGCTCGACCCGCCGGTCCTGAGCCGCACGGATCCTCTCCTCAGCCCCCGCTGCCCCGAGGGCGGCGCCGACGATGGCGCCGTAGTCGGGGGACACCTGCACTTGCTGCGCTCGCGCTGCAGCCGCAGCCGCGATCCGCGCCCGCTCCGCCTCCTCCCTGGCGCGTTGCGCAGCGTTCCGGCGCTCCATCTCCGCACGCTGGCGGGCTTCCTCTTCCCTCCTCCGCCTCGCCTGATCCAGGGCGATGGCCGTCGCCGCACCAATCAGCGCAAGCGCCGCCCCACCCCAGAGCACCCCGCTGGATGACCCAGGAACCGAGGGCTGCGGACCACCCAGGATATCGGCAGGGGGATTGGAACGAGGTTCCTCACCCTCGTTTGCCAACGGCACAGCTGGCACTCCACCAAAGGGGATCACCTCGGGCGTCCGCGTGGGCCGGGATGGCCGCGTGGCGGTTGGGACTGCCGTCGGGGTCGCGATCTGCACCGCGGTAGACCAGGTAGGACCAGAGCTCGGCAGTGTCTCCGCCGGAGTCAACTCAGCCGGGGGCGGTGCTGGCGTGGGGGCGAGCAGGCTGACGGCCAGGCTGCTCTCACTTGTGTTGCCCGCCGCATCGCGGGATCCCAGACTGAGCGTATAGGGCCCCCCGGGCAGCCCGCTCCCATCCCAGGTGAGTACCTGGCTGGTCGGGCCGCTGCCACTCGCCACGAGCCCGGCGTCGGCAGTGAGCGTCCATTCCACGACCCCGCTGCCCGCATCCTGGACGTCCACAGCAACGTCCAGCTGCTCCCCGCACCCCGGGCAGAAGAAGTCGTTGGAAATCAAGTCGAGGCCAGGAGGTTGGGTGTCCACGCGGACTGTGGGGCTTTGCGTGCTCATGTTGCCGGCCGTATCGCCGGCGCGCAGCTCAACCGTGTGGCTGCCGTCCGACAACGTCAGCGGGCCAGTGTAGGCCGTCCAGCCGCCTCCGTCAAGTGAGAGCTCGAAGCTCAAGAGCCCGGACCCAGGGGAAGGATCACTGGCGCTCGCGCTGAAGGCGACGTCGGAGAGGTACCAGCCGTTGTCGCCGGTGGCGCCGGAGATCTCGCCAGAGATCACCGGCGGGCGGGTATCCAGCCCGCCGCTGGTCGTGCCCAACAGGGATGTGTCTCCCCAGGAAGAGATGGCCCAGAAGGTGAAGGCGTTGGCCCCTTCGCGCAGCGGCACATCACAGAGCGCGCCCAGACAGGCGAAGGTCTCGCCGCCCCCTCCGGGGATGACATTGCGCGTGCCCTCCAGGGTGAGGATGCTATAGCCGGCGAGCGGCTCGCTGCCGGTGAGCGAGAGGTCAGCCCCGGCCAGGCACCAGCCCCCGGCGCCGGGGACGGCGCACGTGAGCGAGCCGCTGACCGTGGCCTCGGGAAGCGTGGTGCTCTTCTCGACCGCCCGGCAGCCGGTCTCCCGCTCACTGCAGGATCCGACCGAGCCGGAGCCGCTGATGGCGCAGCCATAGGTCTGGCAGTAGGGCTCGGACCACCCGCAGGCCGAGGGGGTGAAGTAGCCTGCTACGCTCCCCCCCAAGGAGCAGCTGGAGTCCGGGGTGTCGTACAGATCCAACGTGCAGCCGAACCAGCCTGTGCCCGACGGGTCGTAGACCGCCTCGTAGCGGCAGTGCAGGCGCTGCCACTCCCACGTCGTCACCGTGCGATCCGGCCCGAGGTAGTCGGCCAGCGCCGGGACGGTCATGACGAGACCAACGCCTAGAGCCAGGAGAAACGCAAGCCCCGCCAGCCGGTGGCGGGGACTCGACAGCGTGTCCATGGTCCCCCTCCTGAACAGCCGCTACGATCATCCTACAGCCGAATCAGGAGGGATTCAAGAGGTTTGGGGGAACTCCTTCGAGCATCCGCGAAAGCCAGGAGACCCACCTCCTCAGGGTCGGGAAGACCCCACAAGTGGAATTCTGACAGCCGTCCAGCCGCTTCCCGTGGTCAGGAATGACCCATGCAATCCTCCCGAGGCCCTCCGGTCGTCCGGAACGCAAGAGGGCTCCCTCATCAGGAGCCCCTCAGGTGACCCACTCAGGACTCGAGTTCGCAGCCATCAGGTCTTGTCCGTGCCAATCCTAGCAGGCTGCTGAAGAAGGCCACCGGAAGGAAAGAGAAAGGCATATGTGGGGGTGTGGGCTTCGCCCACACCCCCACATATGCCTATTCATCTCTTTCAGGGTTGGCATTTTCAGCATGCTCCTAGTGTGTCCGAACTCCCAGGGAATCCATACTGGAGGGTGACCAGAGGCGCTTGATCCACGGCGAGGTTGGCGAGGTCCTCAATCGCCGCACTCCCATGTTCCACAGCTCCTACCTCGACACCGAACGGCCCATTTCCTGGCGTCTGCGCCGGGCGACGTCGGGAGGCGGGGCCTTGTCAGACCAGGGCAGCTATGGCCGACCAGGAAACACCCTCAGGGCCTCATGGTCAATGCCCACCCGGAAACGGCGTACGACCTCCTCCAATGCGTCGCCGAGGGCAGGCAGTCGGCGGTGGACTTCAAGGCGGGTCAAGCCGTGCAGGAGGTCCTGGAGGCAGCCTATCTCCCCTCTGCTCGCGGCGGGGAGCGCATCGCTTTGCCTCTTTGAAGGACAAGCCTCCAGTTGATCTCAATCCGTCACCGGGGGTGAGGGCTGGGGCGCGGGTCCTGGCCCGCGGCGGTGACCATGGCTTCGACCAACTCCTGGGTCTGGGCCGCTTCGTAGCCATCGGATTCTGGGATGCGCCGCTCGCGAACGCATTCGAAGAAATGCTCGACGGCCCCGTGGAAGCCGCGTTCGACCAGTTCGGGGACCCAACGACCCGGTCGATCCAGGCCGTAGATCTCTTCCCGTTGAGGGGCCTTCACCCGCAGCTCACGAAAAGCGTTGACCTCGACCGTGAGCCCGTCCCCATGCAGGGCGACGCGCTCCTGCCACGCGCCCGCCTGCAGGCTGGTGAGGACAACTGCCAGGCCACCCGTCTGAAGTGCGGCAACGCTGAGCGCACCCACCAGCTTGCCGTCCTTCATCTCAAAGGAAGTGTGGATCGGCCGGACATCGCCGCAGAAGAAGCGGAGCAGGTCGATCTGGTGGATGGTGTCGTCCAGGTAGTTGTTGTACAGGCTGACGTGGTAGGCCGAGGGGCGGTGCTTCTCGATGACGCACATCTGGGGGCGGTGCCCGGCGAAGACCTCTCTCGCCTGACGGTAGAGAAGCGCATGGCGCCGATTGAAGCCCACCATGAGGAGCCGGCCTTTGGCTTTGGCGAGATCCGCCAGCTCGCGGGACGCGGCGCTCGACTCGGTCGCTGGTTTCTCGACGTAGACGTCCATACCTGCCTCAAGAAGCGCCCGCACCAGCGGGGCATGCGAGGGATGGGCGGTCAGGACGAAGGCCGCCTGGGGCCTGCGCGCAAGCAAAGCCTCGAGCTCTGTGGTGCCGAAGTCGATCTGCCAATCGGCGCACACTTCGTCGACCGTCTTCAGTGTGCGGCTGAAAAGGCCTACGATGCGGATGTGAGGCCAGGTGCGCAGGAGGGGCAAATAGGCCTTGCGGGCGATTTCGCCACCCCCGAGAATGGCCACATTCAAGATCGACTCCTGTCCGTTTTCCATCTTCCAATCCCCTCCATGGTTCACCGCACGTCCGGCACCTCGGCGGACTCGCGGAGCACACCCGGGCCCGAAGATCTCTGCTGCGACGGATCTCCATCGCCTATTGTAGACCGACGCCCCTGGTGGCGCCGGGCATCCTTTCCGGCCTCGCCATGGTCTCTACGGTGAACAGCCGTTGCCTCATCAGATTCGACCCGGCAAAGAACGCCCTGGGATCGAGGAGAATGCCACCGTGGCGAGGCGCGTTTGGTGGCCCGGCGATACTGCATTAGGTTCCTCGTCGGCCATGCATCGCCGCTGCCGGGTCCTGCGAAACCCCCATTCGCGAGTCCCCCGACCCCCCAAGTCCGATAGCGACACCCCCGGCCATAGCTTGATGGGGGCACATTCAAGGCTGTGCTTCGGCCCGTCAGCCCACTTTCGCCCGACCGGCCAAGCATTGGTCAGCGGGGCTGTCGCAGGCGAAACAAGCCCCACTCCTCGCCGGCCTGCCGGAGCAGCTTCCCTACGGGATGCTTCGCGAGCAGCGCGTCGTCAGGCCGTACGTCCCTTTCGCAGCGGGGAAAAGGCGCTCTTGAAGACGGCCCCTCGGTAGCCCACAGAGACCTACAGCGCAACCCGCAACTCAAGGAACGTGGACAAGTCCCTTCTCAGTCATGAGGGCCTCACGGGCCGCCCGGCGCCGGGGCGGCCATGCCCCGGGAGGGGACACAGGCGGGGGGCCACCTTCGAAGGACGGCCTGGCTTCACCTTAGCCCCGCTCAGCCCCGTTCGGCTCTACGGCAGGCCGCCCTCGGCTCGCCAGCCAGCCCTGCGCCGCCTCGGCCTGGGCCTGGAGTGCGGCCGCCGCCGTTCCTCCGTCGGCCGCCCGGCGATCGAGAGCCCGGCCGACGTCGAACAGGCCCGCCATCTCCTCCCCGAACAGAGGGCTGACGGCTTGCCAGTCTTCCGGCCGCATCTGATCCAGCCCGACCCCTAGGGATTCCGCTTTCAGGATAGCCTGCCCGACGAACTCATGCGCCTGGCGGAAGGGCACGCCCCGCGCAGCCAGGTGGTCCGCCAGGTCGACGGCGAAGGTCTCCGGCGAGAGGGCCGAGCGCATCCGCTCTGGGCGCAGGCGCAGCGACCCGATCAATCCGGTCAAGACCGGCAGCGTTTCCGCCAGTGTGTCGTAGGCATCGAAGACGGGCTCCTTGTCCTCCTGCAGGTCCTTGTCGTAAGCGGAGGGGAGCCCCTTCAGCGTCGTCAGCAGCCCCGTCAGGTGCCCGATCAGCCTGCCCGCCTTTCCCCGGGCCAGCTCCAGCGGATCGGGGTTGCGTTTGTGCGGCATCAGGCTCGACCCGGTCGTGAAGGCCTCGTCCAGCTCGACGAAGCCAAACT
>Ga0315295_10006096_pt1 | contig 10297 bp, 9 predicted proteins | sample YL17G14_0_MG_FD_204453 | JGI IMG/M metagenome (GOLD analysis project Ga0315295, IMG submission 204453) | Sediment microbial communities from Yellowstone Lake, YNP, Wyoming, USA - YL17G14_0 | ecosystem: Environmental > Aquatic > Freshwater > Lake > Sediment | place: USA: Wyoming | collected... | reverse complement strand
TCATTAATGTCAAAATCGGTAATCTCTCCTAGCTGTAAACTTGAGTCTTCTGTGTCGCCTGGTTTGGCGGTCGGGCTGGCCACCGGTGCCGCCTCTCCAATGGCGTAGAAGTTATAGCTAACATGATTAACCACTGTTTGGGTAGTGGTAACACCTACCTGTCCATATGGTAACTTACCGGTCCCGCAAAAAGCACATCCTTCTTTAACGTCAATCTCCTGTTGAATTTTTTTTTGTAACCTGGCAATTTTTTCGGCATCGCATTTCTTTTTACCTGTTTGGCACTGTTGTAATATAAGTTTATCTTCGGCTATCTCTCTATTGCTGGAGTTGCACCGCAGACAATCACAACCGCCTGGAGCCAAACACTCGCCTGATAAATATAGTGACAGTTTTGCTCCATTTTTTGGAAGCCTTCCTGTCTGTGAAGCGGTACTAGATTTACCGGCCGTCAGACAGGTCCGTATCTTTCCCGGATTGATCAACGGATCATCGGCTTTGACCAGGGGAGCAACAGTAACGATAAGAAAAAGAAATAAAAAAGTTACACAGATTTTTTTCATATAATCTTAAGAGTGACAAATTTATGATTGCTTGTCAAGATTGTTTTTATTATTATTAAATAAATCATGAATAAAAAATTATTGTTTGTTTTTATCCTAATAATTAGTTTATTTTTTCAACTGGTCTTTTTTTCTAGGCCTGCTTCGGCGACTCAGTATATTGAATACTCAATTAGTGCTCCCTCTGGTCAGCTAACTAGAGGTCAAACCGTCCGCTTCACTATCAGTGTCAAGGTTCAAGACGCCATTTTAAAAACAGCCCAGATTGGACTTACCTATGAAACTCGGTATCTTCAGTTTGTCAGTGTCATCCCCGGCAATGCGATGACTACGGTCACCAGCTCTCAGGTTGGCGACGGTAAAATGATTCTCGCAGGAGCCAATCCGCAAGGGTTTACCGGAGAGGGGGTGTATGCCTATGCTGATTTTAAACTGATCGCCGACGCCGCAGGACAAACAGAGCTTTGTACTTTGTGGGAGCCTATAGCCACTCCGACTCCGACCGCTGGACCAACAGCTACTCCCGGTCCCACTGCCACCCCAGGCCCATCACCGACTGCCTCTCCACTTACTCCGACCAAGCTTCCAACCAGTGGTCAGGTTACAAAAACTTCTACGGCTGTTTTTTTAGGCGTGGGACTAATAACTGCTTATGTTTTTTTCTTTCTTTTCGACAGAAAAAATTTTTTTAAAAAACCGAAAAAGTCATGAAAAAAATTTTAAGGTTTAGCTTATCCAGTTGCTTACTACTTTTTTTATTTTTTAGCTTAACTTCGTTTGTCAAAGCGGCCGATCCTTATAAACTGCAAATTTCTCCCATCCCTTGCGTAATCGGCGACTGCCCTACTCAACTGCAACAAATCTATAAAAATGAGCCCTGTGTCAGTTCCTATGATGAGTTTTTAAAAAATCCTCTTACGCAACATTTTTGGACAACCGATCTTGAGATTACCAGCCAAGGAAAGTCCAATGAAAGAGCCCGTCAGTTTCTTTATTGGGTATTTGATCATCCGGCCATCGACGATCATCCTGTTCTTAAATCAATCTGGGCGTTTTCCCGCAATATTGTTTTTTATCTTATTATCTTAGTCGCCGCCATCATGGGAATAGGAATTATTATCAGCCAAAGGACTAACTTCGATTTTAAAGTTAAAGTCTGGCCGGTGATCATACGCTTAGCCGTTCTTCTTCTCTATATTTCTTTTTCCGCTACAATCATATTTTTCTTGATTCAAATCTCGGAAATTTTAATGAAGTTTTTTATTGAGCAGCTTGGCGGTAGAGATCTTTTTAATATTTATTTTTCTACTGTCAACGGAGAGACCAGCTATGTTAACTTTGTCGGCTGTCGCGATCTTAACTTTAAGGTGCAGGAGGCGGTCGGTGCCGAGCTCTTTTTAATTAAAGTCACCAATGTTGTTTATTATATTTTAGGAAGCATGTTAATTCTTCGAAAGGTTATCCTTTGGTTTTTGCTTTTTGTTTCTCCTTTTTTAGCGATCCTCATTCCGTTTGCTTTTATCAGGAATGTTGGTTGGATCTGGATCGGTGTTTTTTTTCAATGGCTTTTTTATGGACCACTACTAGCTTTATTTTTAAGCTGTACTGCTATTATTTGGAAGGCTGGTATTCCTTTTCAGTTTGCTTTTTCGCGAATAAACACGGTGGCCGGCTATATCTACCCAACCGGCATCAACATTGTCTATGGTGGTCCGGCGCAAATCGCCGCCTCAAAAATCAATGCTTTTAATAATGGTAACTACGTTGATACTTTTGCCGAGTATGTCATTTCTTTAATCATGTTGCTTGCCGTCACCTTTTTTCCTTGGTGGTTACTGCGAATATTTAGGGATTATTGTTGTGATGGTATCTATGCGGCAAAAAATATTCTGTTGTCGATGTATGATCAGATGCGAGGTGGCCCGTCACCGACACCACCCACCTTTTCTCCCTCATCCAGTTTGATCGGCACATCGCTGAAAATGCCTCGAGGGTTTGAAATTCCTGTTAAGGTTCATCTGGAGACGATGGAGGAAATTAAAAAAACCAAAACTGAAGACATTACTCGTTCCTTAAATATCTCTACTAAAAAACTTACCGATATCGCTAGTTTTGAAACCAACAAACAGGTTCAGCAAACCGTCAAACAAAATATCGACTACCTGGCCAAGCCAATGAAAGCCGATACACCGGCGCAACGGCAAAAATTTATGAATCTGCGCACCGAGCTTTTCAGTCGGGCCGTCAAAGATGATCAGGCCGCCCGCCAGGTTCTTTCATCGATTTCCAGCTCCAAGCTTGAGCAACTGCAGCGTCGACAACAACTGGCTAAATCAATTCCTAAAATGGTTTCTGTCAGTCACATTCTTTCGGTCAAAATTAAGATGCCCCAGGAAAAAGTCAGCGCCATCTCTTCTTTTCTTGTTAATACCATCTCGGCCAATACTCAGTTGATTAACAGTCTCGCCCAGACAGTTAATCTTCAGGTGCAGCAAATACAAACTATTCTTCATCTTTTAGCTCAAAGTGTTAACCAACCAACCACTAACCTCACTAAAGAAATAAGCCAACAAACAAATCTTGATAATGAAAAGGTTACTCAGGTGTTAAAATCAATCTCTCTAGCAATGAAAACTAATAAACAACTGCTGGAGACGGTGTCTCAAAAAGAAAGTGTTGAGCCGGCCACTCTAGCTAAGTTTGTTGAAGAACAGCTTGCAGTTTTGGTTGAGCCGGAAAAATATATTGCTGAGACGATTTCTATCCCGCCAACCGTTCCAATTGAAGAGTATGAATCAGTGAAAAAGATGTGGCAAAAACAGTACGAACAAGGTGAGGTGCCGGTGACGGAAAATATTAAATCGCGGCCTCAGTGGGTCGAACAGGACACTGTTTTTATCACCAATACCTTAAATAAACTTGTTTCCTCTAATGAGCAACTGCGTCTGGCAGGACTGGATGATCTGGGTTATATCCTTCCGATCTTTTTGATTAACAACATGCAGGGCGAAGAGCTGTTGGTTTACTTAAAAGCCAAACTGGAAGCTGCCAAAGCAGTGGCAGAACAGTTGACAAAAGAAAAAGAAATCAGCGAAAAATTAAAAAGCAAATCTGAAGAAGAGTTCGTCGAGGTCGCTGCTCCTAAGAAAGAAGAGGCAAAAAAAACATTGGAGATGAAAGAGGAACTAAAAGTAGAAAATTAAAAATCTAATGGATTATTATTCGAAAAAACTTTATCTGGCTCAGGTGGACGAAAACGATATTCTTCTTGCTAGAGTTGAACGCTGGCGGGCGCATGAAAAAGGAGTTCTTCACCGGGGCTTTACTATTATATTAATGTATAATAATTTGGTCGTTCTTCAGCACCGCAAACATCCGGCTTTTGACGGTTTCTATGATTTATCGTTTTCTTCGCATCCGGTCTATGTTAATAATCGGCTACAGACGATGGAACAAGCGATCTATAACGCTTTAGAAAGAGAGTGGAACTTGGAAAAAAGTGATTTAATAACTGATTTGAAATATCTTAATAAATTTTATTATAAAGCCAAAGACCCTAACAGTATTTACACCGAACACGAAGTTGATTATTTATATTTAACTGAATTAAATAAGCTACCAAACATTAATAAAGATTTCGCCTATGGCTATGAAATGATTGATATTTCAAATTTCAAATTTAAAATTTTAAATTTTCAAATGGCCCCTTGGGTTAAAAAAATTAATCTGAATAAATTTTTTTAAGAGCATCCATTCCTTTCCAAAAACTATCTTCGTCAAAATTTTCATTAGGGGCATGAAGATTGTCATCTGGCAAAGTAAAACCAGTAAGGATGATCGGTTTTTTAAATAATTTTTGCAAGGTCCCAGCCGCCGGCACCGAGCCTCCTGATCGATTAAGTAAACATTTGTTGTCAAACACCTGTTCTAATACCTGCCTCGTCTCTTCGACATAACAATTTTCAATGTCGGTGTAAAAAGGAGATGATTTGCTTAAGGTATTCAGCTCATATCTTATTTCTTTAGGAAGATTTTTTGCCACAAAATCTTTGACTAATTTTTCAATTTTTTCCGGTTCCTGGTCTCCTACCAAACGAAAGGAAAATTTTGCTTTGGCCGACCTTGGGATAATGGTTTTTTCTCCTTCCTGAGTAAAGCCGCTGCTCAGTCCATGCGGGTCAAATGAGGGATAGGTTTTAGTTGATAAATAAGGTCTTTTTTCATTCATTGAGGTCAAACCAAACACGCCGGCTTCTTTTTTTTCGGCCGCTTCATTTTTAGCAATACTGGTTAGAAGCAGTAATTCTTTTGGTGTTAATTTTCTCACCTGATCATAGAAATGTGGGATCAAAATCTTGCCGCTCTCACTATCTTTAATTTTTGAGATGATATCGGCTAAAACACTGATCGGGTTAAGGACACGGTTGCCATAGACTCCAGAATGAAGATCATGACTGCCTATAATTATTTTCAGTTCAAAATAAATATTTCCGCGTAGCCCGTAAAAGATTTGGGGAACGTTTTTTTGATGCATTCCCATATCGGTGAGATAAAAAACGTCTATCTTGTTTAAAATTTCTTTTGCTTGCCGGACGTATTTTTCAAAATGAAGACTGCTTGATTCTTCCTCTCCTTCAAAAATAAAAATAATATTGTTTGTTAATTTATCGGCTTTAATCAGCTGTTTAATTGAACTAATGTTTTGAATAATATGCCCTTTATTATCAGCCACTCCCCGACCATAAAATTTGCCGCCTCTTGCTGTCAGCTCAAACGGCGGGCAGATCCATTCTTTAACCGGATCTTCGGGTTGGACATCATAATGGCCGTAGATACCGATGGTTTTTTTGGCGTCAACCACTTCTTTTTGAGCAATAATCAATGGCGGAGAACCATCTTCCTTAAAGATCTTTATCTTAAAACCTAGTTTTTTAAGTTTATCGGTAAGAAAACCAACCGCTTTTAAAATTTCACTGTAGCGTGATTTATCAGTCGAGACTGATTGAATAGAAACAAAGTTTTTCAATAATTTAATTATTTTCTTTCTTTCCATAAATATGAACTATATTATATTATACATATATATGGAAATTATGCCGACCGTGCTTGAAAAAACAAAAGATGGTTTTTTGACTCAAATAAAAAAACTGTCTCCTTATTTTTCCTATTTTCAAATTGACATCGCCGACGGCCTCTATGTCCCTAATAAAACTATCCAAGTTGAAGATTTCGAAGTCGCCATCCAAGATCTCGGATCTAAGATCAGCGATCTAACTTTTGATTTTCATCTTATGGTTAAAGATTTTGAAACCGAGATAAAAAAATTAATTAATCTCAAAGATAAGATCAGTATCAACAACATATTAATTCATTATTCTCTTAAACCAAACTATCAATCACTAATAACCAACTACCAGTTACCTATAGGAATGGTATTAAATTCAGAAGATCGGGTTTATAATCTAGTTGAAAATTATGACATACAAAAAATCCCGATTATCCAAATTATGACAGTTCAAATTGGCGCGCAGGGAAATCCCTTTTTGTCAGAAAATATCAATAAAGTTGAACAGCTAAAAAAAGCTTGTTTTTCTGGTCAAATTTTCCTTGACGGAGGAATTAATGAAAAAACTCTTCCAATTATTTTATCTAAAGAATATAGGCCTGATGTTTTATGTCCTGGTGCATATTTGACTCGAGCAAGTTTGGAGGAATTACCAGAAAGAATTAAATTTCTTAATAATTTATGACCAAATTAATTCTCGCGTCAGGATCGGCAAATCGTAAGACTATTCTCAACTCACTTCATCTTCCTTTTGAAGTAATTCTAGCTAATATTAATGAAAAATCTATTGTGGAGACTAACCCTTTAACCCGTGCAAAATTGCTTGCCAAATTAAAAGGAGAATCAATTTCTCGTCAGTATAAAGCCGTAGTTATCTCCGCCGATACCTTTACATCATATGGTAAAAAGGTTTTAGAAAAGCCTCAAACTATTAATGAGGCAAAAACCATGCTTCAATTTCTTTCTAGAAAACAAACAATAAATAATACTGGTTTTTATTATAATGATCCTTTTAAAAAAATTATTTTTTCAAAAACAATTATAACCCAGGTTAAGTTCCGACAGTTTTTTGATGAGGAAATTGAAGAATATATTAATAAATTTCCGGTAAAAACCTGGGCGGCCGCCTATGCTGCCTCAGAGCTTTATGTGATGGGAATGGTCGAAAAAGTCATCGGTTCCCTCACCGGTCTTACCCATGGACTGCCGCTGGAATATTTAGTCCCTTTGTTAAAGAAGTCAGGTTTCCACCCACACCCCTAAGGAATAAACAATCTTAACAGCTGAAGATTTTTAATTAAAGAAATTAAATCCTGACCGCCCAGCCGCCCGTCCCGATTAAAGTCCAAAGGCGCCAGCGGCTTAAAACTTATCTGGTTATCTTTTTGTTTGAAAACAATAAAATTTTGCCTTGGTAAATAATATGGTTTTAATATTACGATTCTATACTTGTCGCCCAGGACAATATTTTGAATATTTTCTAAAACTCCTCTGCCGCCGAAAGCTGATTGATTTTTCTTTCTAAAGACCATGTTTTGATTTTTGTCAAAAATCTGAACCTCAAAATCCTCTCCTTTATCGTTTAGTTTTGGAAACAGATCGACAGAAAAGTTAAGACTTGGCAACGGCAAAATCTTAAACCACCAATCGTGACTTTCTAAAATTTTTTTGTCATTTTTTTTAAGAAAAAATCTTATTTTTTGACCGCCTATCTGGTCATTGGTTTTAATAAAAAATGAAATTTGTTTTTCTTCAAAAGGCTTAAGATCTTTAATGTCGGAAAATAAATAATTAATTTTATTGTCCTGGTCGCTTTTAACCCCCAGGCTATAACCGTCATCTTTTTCCCAAAATCCCTGGCCGTCGTTTTTCAAATCGACGGTAAATTGATAACTTGACTGGGCGACTAGATTTTTCGGGAGCTGAAAGCTGATCTTGCCTTTTTCAATCTGTTCCGGTTCTCCTTTAATTTTTGTCAATGATTGAATAGTATAATATTGCTGATAAAAATCATTGTTTTGAAATTTCCGCCAGGAAAATCCTAAAAATGGCTCACTTTGATAATCCAAAACAAACGGCGTTACTGCCATAATACGAGGATCGTTACTCCAGACTGCTTGAAAAGCGCTTTGATAGTTTAACGCCGCTGTCTCTTCGCTCCCTCTTTTCCAGCCGGTTTCCGTAATAAAAACCGGCAACTCTTTATCCACTCCTAAGCTCTTAATTAGATTAAGTTCCCATTCATAGGTCTTAACCGTTCCCCGACCTGAGTCCCAAGGCGATCCGGAAAACCCCGGGTTAGGGTAGGAATGAGAGGATAGGCCATCGATATAATCAAAAATTGTTTTAGAAATTGGTAATTGGTTATTGGAAGCTTGTTTGGAAATTGGAAATTGGAAATTGGAAATTGCCCGCAAAAACGTTTCTTCGTCTTGATATGTGGGTGGGCTTTGCGGGGCTGAGGCATCCAGTCCTGCCAACATAATGAAAAAATCTTTATTTCTTTCTTTTAATTTCTTCGCAAATTCAAAGGCAACTTTGGCGTAACTTTCCGCATCCACCTCGCCACCCCACTCGCTTCCATGATTGGGTTCGTTGAATAAAATTATGTAACGATTTTTAACTACCCAGTTCAAAGAATCTAAAAAATCCACCCACTCGTCTACATAGTCTTTTTTTGCTTGCCCGCCGTAGTCTTGACGAAGGCGGGGTCGGCACCAGACCTCGCCCTCAGGTCTAGTGGCCAAACGAATAATGGGAGTTAGATGAAGTTTTCGCATCCGATCAAATATCTCCTGCCATTTTTCCTGCTTGCGATCGTCTTCTTGGATAATTACGGTAACATAACCCCAGTCACCGCCGTTTGAGTTAACCAATTTAGCCGCTTGCTCCAGCGCCTCAAGATGGGGCTGAGCCAGGTGAATACCAAACTTGTTATTAAGCTCTGAGGCGATCGTTAAGCGTGGGGACACAAATAAAATTAGAATGGCCAATAAAATTTGGACAAATTTAAAATTCAAAATGTAAAATGCAAAATTACAGTGCAAAATTAAAAAATTTTTAAATCTTTTTGAATTTTGATATGTCATTTTGATCTTTGATTTTTGATATTTAATATAAAAACCCAGTAAGTTATTTCATTTCCACTTCAATTTCCGCTTTCTTTAGAAGATTGATTCCTTCTTGGTCATGATGTTCTTTTTTGCAGACAACTCTTTTGATTCCGGCGTTGATCAGCATTTTGGCGCAGCTTGAACAGGGGTTTGTCGTTGAGTAAAGACTGGCTCCTTTAGTTGACGTTCCCTGGTAGGCTGCCTGGATAATGGCATTCTGCTCGGCATGAATACAGATGCAGCTTTCTTCATACTCGTACCAGTCAATTTCTCCTTTATCTCTTCGCCGGCATCGCTTACAACCGCCCTCAGAACAGTTTTTTACTCCGTGAGGTGTACCATTATAGCCAGTAGAGATGATACGAAAGTCTTTAACGATAATTGTGCCAACCTGTCGTCTTGTGCAGTCGGCTCGACTTTTTACCACCTTGGCTAAATTCAGAAAGTATTCGTCCCAGCTTGGTCTTTTCATTTTTTTCATAAAATTTTAAAGTTTATAGCCGATTTTTCGCAAAAAATCTTTTCTTATCTTCTCTCCTTTTTTATCCTCGACCCCAACCGGTGAGCCGCCGTCAACCACCCCCAAAATTGCCCGTCCTTGCTTTGTTTGGGCGATGATTACCTCAGTCGGGTTGGCTGTTGCGCAAAAAATATTAACCACTTCAGAAACGTTTTTAATACGATTTAAAACATTTATGGGAAAGGCGTTTTTGAGAAAAATAAATAATGAGTGGCCGCAGCCGACTGCTTTGGCATTTTCAGTCGCAAGTGCAATCATCTCTTCATCCGTGCCAGCGCGGCGGATTTCTCTTGGCCCTGAAGCTTCAGAAAAAGCTAAACCAAATTTTATACCCGGAACCGCCTCAACCAAAGTTTCATAGACGTCCTCGACGGTTTTGATGAAATGCGACTGGGCCAAAATAAAATTAATCTCGGCTGGTTTTTTAATCGAGACTGTCAAAATTTTCATGTCGGGGTGACCGGTTCCGCCCCGGTGACCTTACGCACCCCATGCGTACGCGCTAACTAGCTGCGCCACACCCCGTTAAAATTTCTTATTTGTTATTTCTATAGTATTCTACCAAAATCCGCCAAAATTAACTATAATCTTTACTATCCTGACCTTATGAATAAACTGCCGCTTTTCCAAAAAGAAAAAAATACTAAATTTCAGTTTAAAGATTATTCCCAAACCGATTTTTCTATTGTTATTTCCGGAATAACTTTTTTGATTTTTTTTGTATTTTTTCTTCTTCTTTTAAGATTGTTCCAACTGACTATCGTCAAAGGAAATTATTATGCCCGTCTCTCCGAAGAAAACCGGATTAAACAGTTGATCATCGAGCCAGAACGGGGCAAAATTATCGACAGAAAAGGTTTGCTGATGGTGAAAAATCTTCCGGCCGATACCAGTAAGAATCAAGACCGGCTTAGTTCGGCGCGTGTTTACCAATCGGCTGAAGCGGCCGCCCCAGTCATTGGGTATGAACAGATTGCTGATCCGGCTAGTCTTAAAAATGACCACTGTCTTTACAAACTAAAACTGGGCGATAAAA
>Ga0315295_10006095_pt1 | contig 10299 bp, 8 predicted proteins | sample YL17G14_0_MG_FD_204453 | JGI IMG/M metagenome (GOLD analysis project Ga0315295, IMG submission 204453) | Sediment microbial communities from Yellowstone Lake, YNP, Wyoming, USA - YL17G14_0 | ecosystem: Environmental > Aquatic > Freshwater > Lake > Sediment | place: USA: Wyoming | collected... | reverse complement strand
TTTTTGCCAATGAGGGCGACGCGCCCCTCCTCATTCAGAAGGTCCTGACCTCGTGCGGCTGCACAGCCGCCCTGGTCTCGGACGAAAAAGTCGCCCCGGGGAAACAGGGCGTGATCGAGGTCAAGCTCGACTCCCAGGGCTACGGCGGCCAGATCAGCAAAGTGATTTACGTGGACTCCAACGATCCTGTCCAGGCGCGCATGATGCTCGAGATCACGGCCGATATCGAGATCCCGCCTTCACCCAAGATCGAGTTGGACAAATATAATTATGAGGGTGGCTTGATCCTGGAGGGGGAGGATTTCATCGCCAATCTCAAAGTCATGAACAAGGGCGAGCAGGAGCTGCGCGTCGAGTTTTCCCACCGTAATGCCGCCTACTTCCTGAAGGGAAAGCCCGCGTCCTCTCCGCTCAAGATCGCCGCGGGCAAAGAAGCCGAGATCGAAATCCGCATCCCCACCGACGGCCGCTCGGGTACGTTGAGGGAGTACGTCCTCATCAAATCCAATGATCCCGTGCGGACGGCCATATCGCTCTATGCCAGCGGCTATATCGCCACTAAACAGCAGCTCAAGGAACTCTTCGCCAAGTATAAAGATGTCATCAAGTAAGCCATGACCGCTTACAACCTGGTGAGCTTCGCGGGCATTTTCATCCTGGCCGGCTTTGCTTGGTTTCTGTCGGCCCACCGACGCGTTGTGAACTGGCGGGTGGTCGGCTGGGGGATCGGCCTCCAACTCCTCATCGGCGGCTTCATCTTCCGGGTGCCGGCCGGAACGAAATTTTTCCTCTTTATCAACGACGCCGTTGTCAGGATCTTGGACAGCGCCACGGCCGGCACCAGGTTCCTGTTCGGCCGCCTGGCCCTTCCGCCCGGAGCGACCAACGAAGCGGGCGAGACATCGCTGGGCTACTTCCTCGCTTTTCAGGCGCTTCCCACCATCATTTTTTTCGCCGCAGTCATCGCGGCCCTCTATTATCTCCGGATCATGCCCTTTCTGGTGCGGCTCTTCGCCCGAGTTTTCACAAAGCTGATGCGGATCAGCGGCGCCGAGTCGCTCTGCGTCTCGAGCGAGATCTTTGTCGGCGTCGAGTCTTCGCTGGTCGTCCGGCCGCACCTCGAGCGGATGACGATGTCCGAGCTGACCACCATCCTGACGGCCGGGATGGCCAGCATCGCTTCGACCACGCTGGCCCTCTATGTCTTCCTGCTCCAGAGCAAGATCCCGACCATCGCCGGCCACCTCGTTTCCGCATCCTTCCTCTCCGCGCCGGCCGGCCTGGTCATGTCCAAGCTCCTCATGCCCGAAACCGGGAAGCCCGAGACAATGGGCCTTGATATCGCGCCCCACTATGAGCGCGAGGACAACATCATTCTGGCCATCATGAACGGCGCCCGCAGCGGGCTCCAGCTCCTGGGCGGGATCGTCACCCTGCTCCTGGCTTTCCTGGGCATCCTGGCCCTGCTCGACCTGGGCCTGGGCTGGGCCGGTGGATATCTCAACAACTGGTTCGGGCTGCATTTCAACTGGTCATTCAAAGCTGTCCTGGGCTACATTTTCTATCCCTTCACCCTGGTCATCGGCGTCCCGCCGGCGGACGCTCTATCCATCGCCGGGGTCATCGGCATGCGAACGGTGGCGACCGAGGTTGCGGGTTACCAGACCCTCGCCCAACTCCTCAGCCAGAACGCCCTGTTCCATTCGCGCTCGGCCATCATCGCCGCATATTCCCTGTGCGGATTCGCTCATGTTGCTTCGCTGGCCATCTTCGTCGGCGGCATCGGCGCCCTGGTCCCTTCCCGGCTTCGCGACCTCTCCCGGGTCGGGTTCCGGGCGCTCCTCGCGGCCACCCTGGCCGGGCTCATGACCGGCGCCGTTGCCGGCACGTTTTTCACCCACGGCGCGCTCTTTTTCGGCCGCTGAGAGTGAGCGAAAGCGGCCCGCCCGTTCGTCTTCATTATCTGCGGGATGGCTGAAAGCATCAGAGCTTTCCAGCCTCTCCAAGGAAATGAGGATGCATTCTGATATCGCCCCAAAATTGACGATAGAGGTACAAATGATTGATTTGGTTGTCATTGCGAGCGACCGAAGGGAGCGCGGCAATCCGGCGAAGCCGTTGCGAGGCGCGCAAGCGCCGTGGCAATCTCAATCGTTGTGAGATGGCTTCGTCGCAAGGCTCCTCGCCATGACTCATAAGCCAAGATTTCCGCGCTTCGCTGCGATGAAAAAATTCTATCGGCAATTTTGGAATATCGCTCCATATTTACTTTAAACGTGAGAAAGGCTATATTCTTTAGGTTCACAGGGGCCGGTTCCCGTTCCCGTAGCGACCATCGTACCGCCGAAGGCGACAGGCGCACTCTCTGGTTGGCGCTCAACCTTCTGGCGGCGGATGATGGGAAACTGTCCCGGCGGCTGCGGAAGAATTTCTCATCGCCGCTCGATGTCTTCTGCCTGCCGGCGGACGAGCTCAGGGCGCGCGGGCTGGACGGAGAAGCGGCGCGGGGTATCGTTTCCCCGAAATTGATGAAACAGGCAGAGAGAGAAATGGAGCGCATGGAAAACTACGGATACGAGCTCCTCACGCTGGAGGATGAGGCCTACCCCGCTCAGCTCAGGGAGATCTATGATCCGCCGTTTGTCCTTTACTGCGCGGGGCAGACCGAAGCGCTCCGAGAGCCGGCCGTGGCCGTAGTCGGAACCCGCAATCCATCGCCTTACGGGAAGACTATGGCGGAGAAGCTGGCCGCTGACCTGGCCGGCCGCGGCCTGGTCGTAATCAGCGGCCTGGCCCGCGGGATCGACTCTGCCGCCCACTGGGGTGCCCTGGAAAAAGGGAAAACCGTGGCGGTCCTGGGATCGGGCCTGGCGAGGATTTATCCCAGGGAGAACCGCCGCCTCTTTGAGAGAATCATGGAAAACGGCGCCGTCGTCTCCGAGTTTCCCCTGGACGCCGAGCCGTTGTCCCATCATTTTCCCCAGCGCAACCGCCTGATCAGCGGCCTGTCGCTGGGCTTGGTGGTGGTGGAGGCCGCCGAACGGAGCGGTTCGCTGATCTCGGCCCGGCTGGCCCTGGAACAGGACCGTGAGGTCATGGCCGTGCCCGGAAGCGTGGCTTCGCTGCTCAGCCGGGGCGTGCACCGGCTGATAAAAGAGGGAGCCAAGCTCGTCGAGACCTGGGAGGACGTGGCTGAGGAACTTCCCTCCGCCGTTCGAGAAGGCCTCCTGGACCGGGCCGGAGAGTCCGGAAGAAGGGCGCCGGACCTGAGCCCCGAAGAACAAGATGTCTATAACCGCCTCGACACCGAGTCGCTCACCCACGTCGATGAATTGGTGGAGAGGACCGAATACACGGTTTCCGAGATCCTGGCGATTCTGCTCAACCTCGAACTCAAAGGGCTGGTTTTCCAGAGTCCCGGCAAGTACTATCTGAGGAGAATGTGAATGGAGAAGTCCCTGGTCATCGTTGAATCCCCGGCCAAAGCCAAGACCATCAATCGCTACCTTGGGCCGGGATACGTGGTCAAGGCCTCGATGGGCCATGTCCGCGACCTGCCCAAGAGCCAGCTGGGCGTGGATGTGGAGAATGACTTCGCAGCCCGTTACGTCATCATCCCGGAGCGGAAGAAGGTCGTGGCCGAGCTGCAGAAGGCGGCCAAAGAGGCGAAGGAAGTCATCCTCGCCGCCGATCCTGACCGTGAGGGAGAGGCCATCTGCTGGCACCTGAGCGCTATCCTCGAGCCCTCGAACGCCAAGGTCTGCCGCGTTCTCCTCCACGAAATCACCAAGCACGGCGTGGAAGAGGCGTTCCGGCACTGCGGTCCGCTCGACCGGAACATGATCGACGCTCAGCAGACGCGGCGCATCCTGGACCGGCTGGTCGGGTATCTCATCAGCCCGCTTCTCTGGAAGAAGATCGCCCGGGGGCTGAGCGCCGGCCGGGTGCAGTCCGTAGCCCTGAGGTTGATCTGCGAACGCGAGAAGGAGATCAAGGCTTTCGTTTCCGAGGAATACTGGTCCATCGCCGCGCTCCTGGGTGCGGCCGAGCCGCCGCCGTTCAAGGCATCGCTGGTCAAGATCGACGGCAAGAAGGCCAAAGTCCCTGACGGAGCCAAGGCCGCAGGGATCGTTGAGGAACTGCGCGCTGCGCCTTTCGTTCTCGAGGATATCAAGGTCCGGGAGAAGCGGAAATCTCCCGCCCCGCCCTACATCACCTCCACCCTCCAGCAGGACGGTTTCCGATTCCTCCGCTTCCCGGTGAAGAAGACCATGTCGGTCGCCCAGAGGCTTTACGAAGGGCTATCCCTCGGCGACCGGGGGCCGACGGGGTTGATCACCTATATGAGGACCGACTCGGTCCGTATTTCGAATGAGGCCGCAGTCTGGGCCCGGAATTACATCGAGGCGAATTTCTCCCGCGATTACCTGCCGGCCAAGCCGCACTTCTTTGCCAACAAGAACCAAGCCCAGGACGCCCACGAGGCCATCCGGCCGACTTTGCCCGAGCTCACGCCCGATGCGGTCCGGCCCTACCTCAAGAAAGAGGAATACGACCTTTACCGGCTGATCTGGAACAGGTTCATCGCCTCCCAGATGAGTGCGGCCCTGATCGAGGAGACCGAATTCGATATCCGGGCCGCCAGGTACCAGTTCAAGGCCAAGGGCGAGGTCGTCAGGTTCCCCGGCTTCCTGGCGCTCACCAGGACTTTCGTCGTCGCGGCCGAGAACGGCGAGAACGGCGAGGATACGGCCAAGGAGACGACTTTTCTCCCCAAGGCCCGGAAAGGCGAGACGCTCCGCCTCCTGGAGCTTGAGCCCAAGCAAAATTTTACTCAACCGCCGCCTCGTTACACCGAAGGCACGCTGGTCAAGGAGCTCGAGGCCAAGGGTATCGGCCGGCCCTCCACCTACGCGCCCATCATTTCCACGCTCCAGGACCGGGTTTATGTCGTCAAGGACAAGGGAAAGTTCATCCCCACCGACCTGGGGATGTTCGTTACGGCTTTCATGGTCAAGCAGTTCGCCGACTTGATGGACTACAAGTTCACGGCGCTCATGGAGGAGGAACTGGACAAGATCGGAGAGGGGAAAAAGGTCTGGCTCGATTCCTTGAGGAACTATTATACCCTCTTGGAACAGGACCTGAAGCGCGGCATGCTGACTGAAGGAGTCAAGGCGACGGGAATCCCGACCGAGGGGATCTGCCCAAAGTGCGGCAAGCCGCTGGTCATCAAGAGCGGACGATTCGGCCGCTTCATCGCCTGCTCGGGATATCCGGAATGCGATTTCAAGGAAAGCATGGTCAAGAAAGAAGTCAAGACGCTCGAGGAGAAGTGCCCGACCTGCGGAGAGCCCCTCGTTATACGCTATGGAAAATTCGGGGGCTTCATCGCCTGCTCGAACTATCCGGCCTGTAAGTATATCAAGAAGGAGAAAACGGATACGGGTATCGTCTGTCCCGAAGACTGCGGCGGAACCCTTATCCGCAGGAAAACCCGGAGGGGGAAAGTTTTCTACGGCTGCAGCCGGTTCCCCAAATGCCGGTTCGCCACCTGGGACGAACCCGTCGAGCGTCCCTGCCCGAAGTGCGGACGGAAGATCGTCCTGAAGAAGGAAAGGCCCAAAGGCGAATCCTACCAGTATTGCTCGAATAAAAACTGCGATTTCAAGGAGATGACGAGCGGCGGGACACCGCCGGCCCCGCCGGCCCCGGAAAGCTCCACGCCGGCGTCCTGATGCCCGCGGCGTCCCTTGAGCCCGAATGCGAGGCGTTATGAAGAAAGAGTTGGAGCAGTTCCTTAATCATCTGCGCTACGAGAGGAACGCCTCGGCCCACACCGTCTCCGCCTACCGCAGCGACCTCAGCCAGCTGGCCGCTTTCCTGGAGGAGCGGGAGACAAGGCTCCGGAAGATCGACAATATCGCTGTCCGCGCCTTCCTGGCCCATCTCCACGAGCGCGGCCTAAGGAAATCCAGCCTGGCCCGGAAGCTGGCCGCGGTCCGTTCTTTTTTTCAGTTCTGCCTGAAGAAGGGCTGGGTGGATGACAACGCGGCCAAGGTGGTCGCTACACCCAAGCAGGAGCAGCACGTGCCCTCTTTCCTCTCCGAGGACGAGATGGCCGAGTTCCTGGACCTTCCTTCCTCGGACAAGCCGCTCGACCGGCGGGACAAAGCCATGCTCGAACTCCTTTACGCCACCGGCATCCGGGTCAGCGAGCTGGTGGGCATCAACCTGGAGGACGTCAACTTCGGCGAACGGCTGATCCGGGTCAGGGGAAAAGGAAAAAAAGAGCGGCTGGTTCCGTTCGGCAGGAAAGCCGAACAGAGCCTGGCGATCTACCTCGGCAGCCGGCCGTTCATCCTTAAGGACCGGTTGAGTGAGACGGCGCTCTTCCTCAACTGCGCCGGCGAGCGGCTGACGGCCCGGTCGGTCGAGCGGATCGTGGCCAAATACATCCACATGACGGCCGTGCGTCGGAAGATCAGCCCGCACTCCCTCCGCCACTCGTTTGCCTCACACCTTTTGAGCCGCGGCGCAGACTTGAGGGTTATCCAGGAGCTCCTGGGCCATGAGAGCCTGGCCACGACCCAGAAATACACCCATCTGAACCTGCGGCAGCTCATCGACGTTTATAAAAAAAGCCACCCGCGGTCATAACTATAAGTCGCATGCCCTTCCCATGTCTTTGCGGGCGAACCGAAGCCATTTCATGATACAGCACTAAGTTTTGGGATGGCCACGTCGTTTTGCAAGAGCGAAACTCCTCCCCATGACCGGCGGATGACATCGCCGGGTCGTAAAAGCGAATCGTAATGACAGGAAGAGGGGACGGGCGGAAACCCGTCCCCTTGACGCGCTCACTTCAGCTGCGATTCAGCGCCCACTGTGATCATGTCCTTGATCTGGTTGAAAAGTTTCTCTCCGATGCCCTTGACCTTCATCAGTTCCTCGATCTTTTTAAAATTGCCGTTCGCTTTCCTGTAGTCGAGGATGCGCTGGGCGATCTTGGGCCCGATGCGGGGGAGCTTCTGCAGGTCATCCAAAGATGCCGAGTTGATGTTGATCTTTTCCGTCCCGGGCTTGGACCCCGCCTGCAGGGCGAAGAGCGGAGAGAAGAGCAGGCTGAAAACAGCCCCTAAAACCAATCCGCGCAAAGCCAGATTTTTCATGAGACCTCCTTTCGCCTTCACTTATGCAAAACGGAGGCCAAAACGAGATGTCGGACAACCTCTTTATAAATCAATGAGCTACGAAAATCTTATGAACAAGATAGTGAAGCGGTGTTTACAGAAACCGACAATCACCGACAACAAGGATTAACTCTTCCCCTCGCTCTAACCTGCATTAGTTATAAAATGGGCTCGTAAACTTATTGTTTGCAACAGATCGTCCATTTTCATGACTCGCGGGTGTCCCGAAGTCATGAAGATTATTCATAAATTTTAAGTTGGAGAGACGGAATCAATGAATGCTTCAAGAGGAAAGGCCGGGATGGATGAAGCGATCATGTCGGGACTTCGGGAGCGAGTCCATTCCGCCCTTCCCCCCATATGGAACCAGGTTTGTGAATAATGCAGGTTAAGTTTATCGCGTGAGATAATCTTCTAAAAATTCCTTCATCCTCCGCAAAGCCCGGCCGCGGTGACTGACCGCGTTCTTCTTGTCGGCCGGGAGCTCGGCGAACGTTTTCCGGAAGGGCGGGTAATAGAAAACCGGGTCGTAGCCGAATCCGCCGGCCCCGGTTTTTTTCAGGGCGATGTATCCGCCGACCTCGCCGCGCGTCTCCTTGATAATCCGGCCTTGGCGCGAAAGGACGAGGTACGAGACAAAACGGGCCCGCCTCTTCGGTAAGGGGACGTTTTTGAGCAGCCTCAGGACCTTGCGGATGTTCTTTTCGTCCGTGGCGTCCGGTCCCGAGAAACGCGCCGAGATGACGCCGGGCGCTCCACCGAGATTCTCGATTTCCAGCCCCGAATCCTCGGCCAGGGTGAGGCCGCCTGTATATTGGCTGTAGAAAAGGCTCTTGCCGCGCGCGTTCTCGCGGAACGTTCCGGCGGTCTCGGGAAAGAGTGTCTGGGGATGTATGGAGTCGAGAGTAAGAATCAGGACCGGCAGACCGGCGAAATAGGCCTTAATCTCCCGGGCCTTTCCGGGGTTGGAGGATGCCAACAGGATTCTTGTCTTAGTCAATTTTCATCTCCAAGATGCCGTCGAGCGCCATCAGACTCTCCTGGAATTGCTCCTCCTTGGTTTCCGGGCAGGCGAGGGTGAAGGCCACGAGCTGATGGTCCTTTTCTCTCTTCAGGTTGAAGTTCCCCATCCGGATACTCAGGTGGAGCGTCAGTTTTTTCAGGTTGGCTAGAACGGCCGGGTCGAGCGCGGTTTTCAAGTGATAATGGCAGATATATTTCTTAATGTAGAACGTCTCCACCTTTGCCAAGATGATGAGCGTCACGAGGATCATGGCGGTGAAGACGGCCGCCAGGATGTAATAGCCTGCTCCGATAACCAGGCCTAAACAGGCTACGGCCCAGAGCGTCGAAGCGGTGGTCAGCCCGTGCACGTGGCCGCGGGCCTGGATGATGGTTCCCGCGCCGATGAAGCCGATGCCGGTGATCACGCCGGCCGCGATGCGCAGTGCGTCCGCCGTCCCGGCTTTCCCCTGCAGCATGATTTGGGAAAGGGCCATCACCATGGTCGCGCTGACGCAGATCAGGGTGTTGGTCCGCAGTCCGGCGGGCTTCTGACTGGCTTCCCGCTCCAGTCCGACAAGCCCGCCCAGTCCGATGGCCAGCAAGAGTTTCAGAGCTACGCCCAGGATGTCCATCCTATCACCTCTCTCGGAAGGCGGCCGGCGCCTGCCGGCTCCCGCCCGTTCAGTCGATGCCAATTTATCATAAGTGGGGAAGGCGTGACAACAAAAGGCCTCGGGGGATGGAATCCAAACCACGCGGCTATAGAAAATATAAAAGCAAGAAAAGCAACAGCAGGGCGAGGGTATAAACGGCAAACAGGGGTTGCTTGAGGAGGAGCTCGGGTTCCTCCATGACCTCTTTTTCTTTGAGGGTATTGCGGAAAAGGAGTATGAAGAATATGAGCAGGAAGGGCGAAAGGTAAAGGAATGGCCGCAGGTTGTGGCGGACGGCGAAATAAAAATAGGTCAGGAAAAATGCCGCGGCGCTGGCCGTCATGCCGGCCAGCAGTGAGCCGGTCGAATACACCTTGTGCGAGATCCGGTAGTCCTGCGCTTTCTCCTTCAACAGACGGAATTCTGAGAGCCGCTTGGCTACCATGAGGAAATTTCCGAAGGCCCACCAGGAGCAAAGCAGGCTCAGGGGCGGGAAAAGCCCGGCGGGCGCGCAGGCGTACCAGCCTATGAGGAAGCGGATGGGATTGTTGGCCGATTCGGAAACGGCGTCCAGGAAGGGGATGTCCTTTGTCCGGATGGGCTTGACGTTGTATATGAAGCCGGCGGCCAAAAGTGAAAGGAGCGAGAAAAAGAACGGCCGGGAAAAGGCGAGCCAGGCGGGAACGAGCCCGGCGAGTGTGAGCAGCACGCCGAGCCCGGCGAAGGGAAAGATCCGGATCTGGCCGCTGGGAAACGGTCGGAAGCGCTTGGTCGGGTGGTGGATATCGTAGGGCGCATCCACGATTTCATTGATGACGTAATTGGCCGTGGAAATGGCCCAGGTCAGGAAAAACGAAAGCGCCAGGCGAAAAGCCAGATCCTTCGCCGTGGAACCGGCCAGGGCGCTGCGGTTGAGGAAAAAGTAGGCGGCGCTGCCGATGAAGATGGCGGCGCTCCTCGGCCATCGTCCCAGCCGCATGGCTTTGAGGTAAGCTGTCATCCCCTTTCGTCCTTCCGGGCATAAATCTCAAAAGAATCGCCGAGCGCTAATTTTATCGGAATTCGCTTCAAAAAAGAAGCCAGGCGCTTGTTCTTGAGGAGACCGGCAAGCGACGGTTTGCGGGAAAAGAGATAATGAGCGCTGAATGTCCAGGCGTATTTCCGATTCTTGAAAATCTTGAAACCGGCCCTCTTGAGGATGGTGTCCAGGGATCGTCGGGAAAAAAACGCGAGGTGGCCGGGCCGGTAATGCCACCAGCGCTCGCCGGCCAGCCGGGCCGCAGGGCTGTGGATGTCGGGTGTCACGATGCAGAGGACGCCGGATGGCTTGAGAATATCGCGGGCCTTGGCCAGCGCCTTATAAGGAAGGGGCGTGTGCTCGATGATGTCGACCATGGTCACGGCGTCGTAAGTTTTTTTCCCGATCTCGGCCGCTTCGAAATATCCTT
>Ga0315295_10006094_pt1 | contig 10300 bp, 8 predicted proteins | sample YL17G14_0_MG_FD_204453 | JGI IMG/M metagenome (GOLD analysis project Ga0315295, IMG submission 204453) | Sediment microbial communities from Yellowstone Lake, YNP, Wyoming, USA - YL17G14_0 | ecosystem: Environmental > Aquatic > Freshwater > Lake > Sediment | place: USA: Wyoming | collected... | reverse complement strand
GACCTATGCTATGGAAAAACATGGACCGCAGAAGAAATATCTCGTTTCTTTTAATAATGCATTTCATGGCAGGACTCTCGGAGCACAACTTGCAGGAGGTATGCAAAAACAAAAAATATGGATAGGTGAAGAAGGGAAAACATTTATCCAGGTACCTTTCCCCGACGGTTATAAGAATGAGAATACTACTTTTGATCTGTTTCTTGACACTCTGAAAGAGAAAAGTATTAAGTCAGATGATATTGCGGGAATAATGACAGAATCATATCAGGGAGTCGGACCTGATTTCTTGCCGGTTGAATACGCAAAGAAACTGGAAGCATTCTGTCTTAAGCATGATATCGTGAGCATTTTTGATGAAGTCCAGGCTGGATTCGGGAGGACAGGAAAAATGTTCACCTATCAGCATTATGGAATTAAACCTGACCTTATTGCCTGTGGAAAAGGGATCTCATCATCTCTGCCTATTTCCGCAGTTATAGGGAGAAAAGACATTATGAGTCTTTATGCACCCGGTTCAATGACTTCGACACATTCAGGAAGTCCTTTACCGGTTGTTGCTGCTATTGAAAGTCTGAAGATCATAGAAAAAGAACATCTTGTTGAGAAGGCAAGAGAACTGGGTGAAATATTGATCCCTGAATTAAACAGAATCAGAAATAAATATCCTGATATTTTAGGTTGCATGCAGGGGAAAGGTCTGGTGGCAGGTATTCAGGTTGTAAAAAAGGGTTCAAAAGTTCCCGACTCAGATACTGCATTAAAAATTAATGAGAGATGTTTTCAGAAGGGATTGTTGATGTTTGCTCCGGTAGGTATCGGAGGTGAATGTTTAAAAATTGCTCCTCCGTTAATTATTAATGAAGAGGCATTAAGAGAAAGTATTAAAGTGTTCGAAGAAGCCTGTGATGAAATATTAGGTAAGAAATAAAATCTAAATCCCAACTCCATGAAAACACTTGATGTTGTTATAATAGGTGGTGGTATGATCACCTATGATTTATTGTTACCTACTGTTTATCATCTTCAGCGGACAGGTTATGTAAAAAACATTAAAATCTGTGCGCTGGACTCTCCACCTTTGATAGCATTGAAGAACAGCCAGGAAATCAAGGAAGCTTTCCCCGGGCAGGATTTTGATGCATTCCCTTCTGTTAAGGAACCTGAAAAAAACAAATTTCCGGAATTGTATAAAGAGGTCATTGCAAAGATGAAACCACGCCAGATTGTTATTGTGGCAATGCCCGATCAGCTCCATTACCCTGTTGTTATGGAAGCCTTAAAGCATAATCAGCATATTCTTTGCGTTAAACCTCTGGTGCTTAAGTACGAACAAGCTGCTGAGATAGAAAAGATCGCCTTCGAGAATGGATTATTTGTCGGTGTGGAGTATCACAAACGCTTCGACCGCCGCTCGTTGATGGCCAAAAGAGCCTACGGGTTAAAGCAATTTGGTGAATTTGTTATAGGTGAAGCAAAACTGATCGAACCATATTATTACAGGTCGTCTAATTTCCAGAACTGGTTCACATGCGATGAAACCGATCCGTTTGTTTATATCGGATGCCATTATGTCGACCTGGTCTACTTCATTACGGGACTGAAACCGGTGGAGGTATCTGTATCAGGCATCAAGGGAAAATTCCCTAATGGCAACGAGGCGTATATGTGGGCGAACGGGAGGGTCCGTTTCGAGAACAATGCCATCCTGTCAATTATTAACGGTTTAGGTTATCCCGATCAGGCTGCAGGAAGCAATGAACAAAATCTGCAGATGTTCTTTGAAGGATCGGATAAAACCGGGATGATAAAACATAATGATCAAAACCGCGGAGTTGAACATTCCTATCTCGAAGGTATAGGATGCGGAGGATCTCATTTCAACTATGTAAGTCCGGATTTTTATAAGATAGTACCATGGGAAGGGAAAGGATACAAACCCATCGGTTATGGGCCAGAATCAGTCTCAGCTTCTATTATTACGTCACATAGTATTGAAAAGGAAGTTGAAGGCATGCCAGCTGCCAATTCTCTGAAAAGAAGGCAGAAGATAATCAAAGAAGTTGATAATAAGGGAATTATTGCTACTCCGGGCAATAGCTATATTAATGAACTGGTAATTGAAGCAGCTCGTTTATCAATATTGAATGACGGGAATATCGTAAATATTGAATACGGGAAAAAACCTTATGTTAAACTTCGTCAAAAAAAATAGCTTATTCACCTCAGTATTTAAATCCAGTAAAAAACTCATCACCTAGAAATATCGAACAAGCTGAATACATTTAGTTCCATCCACTTAGTTAATAAATTATCCTCTATCAGATCATATGGAAGATTTTTGATATACAACCTCAATTGAATAACAATGTAACCTGATACGAAGTGTAAAATCCGTCCTTATATAACCACTTCAAAATCCGGTCTGATAACACGGAACATACATAATTCATTTACAATATTTTATCAATCTTGATAATTGAATTTGTAAACGTAGGAAAAACATATATTCCGACGAACGAACAGTACAAAGATAAATTACAAAAATTCCTGGATAAGAATTTTCTTTAACAGGTATTACCGTGAAAGGCTACATGGTTATGGAATAAGCAATAAATCTTATCTTTATAAAAAAAGCGATGGATAAACGTTCATTCCTTAAAAGTGCCGGGCTTCTTGGTCTTGGAAGTATGGTTGAGCCGGGCAGCCTGGCTAAGCTCATAGAGTCTGTTGCGGAAGTTCCTTCTGAAGAATTAGTGGAAAATGAGGATTTCTGGAGGCATGTAAGAGCTGAATACCTTCTGAATCCTGATTATATCAACCTGGAAAATGGTTATTATTGTTTCCTCCCTCAGAAGACACTCGAGAGTTTTATAAAGCATGTACGGGAGATTAACTACCAGGGATCCTATTACATGCGGACTGTACAGTTTGAAAATAAAAAAACTATGGCTGCTAAGCTTTCAGCACTTGCAGGATGTTCTGTGGATGAGCTAATAATCACCAGGAATACCACCGAATCTCTCGATATTATTATAGGTGGAATTGACTGGAAACCAGGCGATGAGGCCGTTATGGCAGAACAGGATTATCCTTCGATGCTAAATATGTTCAAACAGGTTGCAGCCAGATATGATGTTGTAAATAAAGTAGTTTCCGTTCCTAATCAGCCTGAATCAGATGCAGAGATTGTAAATCTTTATGCAAATGCCATTACAGAAAAGACAAGATTGCTGATGGTATGCCATATGATAAATATTACAGGACAGATACTTCCTGTTAGGGAAATCTGTGGCATGGCTCACAGCAAGGGAGTACAGGTAATGGTCGACGGGGCACATGCTTTTGGCCATTTCAAGTTCACCATCCCGGAACTGAATTGCGATTATTATGGAAGCAGCCTCCATAAGTGGATGAGTGTTCCTCTTGGATCCGGCATACTGTATGTAAAAAAGGAGAACCTAAGAAAGATATGGCCCTTAATTGCCTCAGGCGAATTAAATCCCGACAGCATTCTAAGACTTAATCAGATTGGAACGCACCCAGTTCATACCGACCTTACAGTATCTGAGGCTATCGATTTTTATAACATTCTAGGTGCTGAACGGAAGGAAACAAGGCTGAGATACCTTCAGCATTACTGGACCGATAAGGTCAGGAATATGCCTCACATAATTCTTAATACACCTGCAGATCCCCGGCGATCGTGTGCCATTGCAAATGTGGGAGTAAAGGATATTAAGCCGGGAGAGCTTGGTGATATTCTATTTAAAAAATACAAAATCTATTGTGCCCCGATCGATGGGGCAGGCGTACATGGATGCAGGATAACGCCGAATGTTTATACATCCCTGGAAGAACTTGATGTCCTGGTAAAAGCACTTACAGAACTGGGGTGATAAATCTGCCTGTCTGATATGGATCGTTATAATATTATTTGAAGTGATGGTTTATGATTGTGTACAACCAGACCTTATTATAATGACAGTTTCAAAAAAGATTAAAATTAAATACAGTCTATTTTAATTAGCATATAAGTAAAAAGCTATTAGCACCAAGAAAATAACTTGCTATATATATAGCTTGAAGTTTATGCTTAAGAGTTAATGCAGAAATTACTCCAATTAAAATTAATATTGCTCCAATACCAGCAGGAATATATGCAATCCACTTTAATGCTTTCATGGGTTTAAATTTAAAGCTTCTGAATTATGCTTTTATAAAATTTCAACCAATAATACATACAAGTCCATTAATAAATTACTAATAATGCAAATAAGTAATAAGGTGGATAAGCCAGTAAATATGACCACTTCAAAATCCGGTTGAATAACAATTAACATACATTAATAAACAACAAGGATTTAACTCTGGATTTGGGTGGTCATTTTGACCAGATTTTCCACACAAGGTCTTCAAATCGTGGATCGCCATGCAAGGGTTGGAAGTATGGATCATATTTGAGCCCGACCATACTCGGTTCACGCTTGATATAGGCTTTCTCCAGCCACTGAAGTGCCTTATCGTTCTCGCCCATAGCCACATACAATTCAGCTACACTTCCATAAGTATCATTGAAACCAATATCCCTTTTTTTGGAGAGTAACTCGTTCAAAAACGTATTGGCTTTGCCTTTGTTTCCGCTTTTATAATAGGCAATTCCAGCGTCCCCTAAAACACGGTCTTGTAATTCACCAATATCTTTACCTACAGTTTTTTTTTCGAATAGATCTATTGCCTCTTCATACCTGCCATGTGTCACGAAAATTCTTAATGCATTTTTGAATAAAACGAAATCAGCATGAGGGAAAAGGCTCAACGCAGTTTCGATGGTCTCTAGTGCTTTTTCCTTCTTTCCAATACCCTCATATGCTAAAGCCATATGAACCCAGTCATAATGAGAATTTTTATTTTGTTTAAAATTAGCTTCACATAACTTATAGGCCTCACGAGATCTTCCTACAGCCCACAAATATTGGGAAAAGCTACTAAAATCTTGAAAGTTGGAAGGATTGAGTTGCCTGAAAATCTGATATTCTTTGTCAACTGTTTCAAAATCCCAATAAAACCACATCTTAAATTCCGCAAATGCAGCATGAGCATCTACGGAATTCTTATCTAATTGCAAAGCCTTGTTTAGCAGAGGTTCTATTATTTCAATCTTTTGTTCCCGATTTAAACTATCACCGGACCACATCATAGCGTATGCCATGTTTGCGTAAGCATCAGCAAAACCAGGATCCAGGGAAACAGCCCTTTTTAGCATTTGCATTCTTTGTGGATATGATTCATAATTAGACTGTAGACATAAAATATAGGCTTCAGTGTTCTCTGTCGATCGGGCTTTTATTCTTTCTTTCACTTCTGGATGAACAATCACCTTCAGGTTTTCAGCAATCTGCAGGGCCACATCACTCTGTATCTCCAGAATATTGGCAGCGGTCATCGCACGATTGTAATCTTCTGTCCAAACGACCTCTTCATTTTTACCGTTAACCAGACTCACCATGACCCTGATCTGATTCTCCGACATACTTACATTTCCTTCCAGCACATAGGAAACACCCAATTCCCGGGCGATTTCCCTGATGGAAAGTTTCGTCTCTTTGAATTGCATGGTTGATAAACTCGATGGAATTTTGAAACCACCGATCTTGAACAGGTGATTCAGAATTTCTTCCGTCATCCCTTCGCTGAACCAATCCTGTTCCGGAGCATTGCTGATGTTCTTAAAAGGGAGTATTGCTATTGATTTTTCAGTATCGGTTATAGAGTTATAGTTAGTCTCTCTTGATCGCTGAAATAATGTATCGTTGAAAAAATGGAAAATGGAAAACAGCACCAGTATTACAAACAAGGCAGAAATAATAACCCAGAGGGCTAACTTTTTCCGGTTAGCCCGCTCTTTTTTTGTCTTCAGAGGCTCAAATCTGTCAGCAGTTAGTTCAGGCGTTATAATGTGCCTTGCCTTTTCACGGTCGCATTCTTCCAGTTTCTTAACCTCACCTGGCGGGTAACCAAAGTATTCGTGAAAACAATTGTTGAAATAGGCCGGATCGCTGAACCCAACCCTATAGGCAATTTCGGAAACTGTGGCCATATTGTCAAGCAGCATTTCCATGGCCTGCTGCAAACGAACTTCCCGGATATACTGACTGACCGGTTTGTTTACCAGTGACTTTAATTTCCGGTGGATTTTGGAGTAGCTCATGCACATTTCATGAGACAGATCGTCTACTCCGAATTTTTCATTTTGCAGATTCTCCTTTATTATTTCATTGAGCTTGTTGAGAAATACCTGATCTATTGAGAGAGGCTGGTTCATTACAGTGCTTTCAGGGAGAGTAAAAATACTAAATAAATTGATATATAGCAAGATTGAAAGTCATCCCGGCAATTCTGTTAGAAAATTACAATTATATGGCAGAAATTTACAAGTTATTGATAGCTAAATAATTGATTTAGGCTTTCAATAGTCTTAACTTATACAACATTTCATTCCTTATATTTACTTAAATCAAACAATCATGAAAACAAAGACATTCTTCTTTATATGCCTTTTATTAGGCATTGGATTGACCCGTCTTTCAGCACAACCACCTGACCCTTTACCTCCTGGAGTGACAAAAACTTATACATGGACACAAGAATTTCCAGATTACTGGGCTGTTTGCTACTGCAATGGGGAGCTTGTTGATAATTTAACAGGATCAGGCAGATGTGGTTTTGTGGTTCATATTACAGATGGGAAATTGGATTGGTATAGCTATCACTTTAAAGGAGAAGCTACTGGCTCGTTAAATCCAAACGAAATTTTTGAGATACGTGAAAATGCTCAACCTTTATATTTTGATGAGAATGGCAATCCTATATATCAGACAATTAATTTAAATTATAGAGGAAATCAAGGCACTCATTACATAGGGTCCCTGAGCTTTGATTTTGGCACTGGTGAGTGGATTATCAACAAAGCAGTATGTATTGAAAATGGACCGAAAAGGAAATAAACCTACATATTAGGAAATTAAGTCCTCGGAAATCAGCTCCAGGGGCTTTTTTATAAATTAATATTCTCCTCCAGAATGGGGTCGTCAGGGTTTGATTTTTCTTCAAAATCCGTCCTTCTTTGACCACAATAATCCGGCCTTTTATTGCTTGATAGGAATCTCAATTTGTGTTAATGAATCTGCAGGAAAATTGTAACGAATGGTATTACCTTTGAATTTAATTTCCCTGGTGGAGATACTTACTGCTGTTTCGATCTTGGTAATTACTTGAAGTTGTCGTTTTTCCGTTTACCTCGTTAACTTTTGCACTTCCTGCAAAATTATCAGACTTCAAAACAATATCTGCCAGGGTCCGTCAATTTCGTTTCCAAGAGCCCAGTACTTAACTTTAAAAGGTTTTTCATTACCATATTTCCTCCTGAGGTCTGAATAGTACGTCCCTTTTTCAACATTGCAGTATTCCACCCAGTGCCTTGCCTGATCAAGAGTACCTGTTCCGGCATTAATGCAAATAAAATTTTCTGCTTCTATAAGGTCGCAGAGTTTTACTTATTCATCAGTCCCCATATGGTTGCTTTCGATCCGATTCCATGTAAGATCCTCTCTGACCGGACGCAGTTCTTTCGGACCAATTCCATCTTCCCAGTTATAGCCGGACACGTAATTTCCCCCCGGCCATCTTATTACCGGAATTTTCAGTTCCCTGATAAGCTGAATAAAATCTTTCCTGAATCCGTTCTCATCAGCAAGTGGAGAAGAAGGATAATATATACTACCATATACAACAGTATGTATAGGTTCAACAAAAGCTCCATTGATGTTCCGATCAACTGCCCCTATTTTACGGTCGAAATCAATTTTAATGACAGCCGTTTCCTGCGACAGAAGCATTGCAAATATGCTTAAGCCCAAACAGGTCAGGGTCGTTTTTTTCATTTTGATATTGTTAGTTATTAATTGTATAGGCCTAATTGCAATATTAGCTAAAAATTGATATCCAGGAGCTTTTTAAATGTTGCTTAAAAACTTATTTTAATTTTTAACTAGCTTTATAAATGATTTTAATCAATTAACCTAAATGCACCAAAATACAGTCACCCCTTCAATTCTTATCTGGTCAATGCTTTGGGTTTCCGGCATTGCAGCAGTTGTTCAAGGAATAGAATCAGAATAGCAAATAATCACACAAATACAAATCTTGACGCGATTATGAAAAAGTTAATTACCATCATTGCCTTGCTGATTGGATTCAGCTATACAGCTAATTCACAATCTGTTGAAAAGCATGCTCCTGTTGGATTTGACACTCCCCGGACCAGTATTGTACATGGGAAAATTGATACCGTCACCTATATTTCAAAAACAGTTGGTACAAAACGCAGGGCCCTGATCTATACTCCTCCGGCGTACTCAAGAAATATAAAGTATCCTGTTCTATACCTTTTACATGGCATAGGCGGTGATGAAAAAGAATGGCTTAAAGGTGGCCAGCCACAGGTTATTCTCGATAATCTTTATGCAGAAAAGAAGATCGAGCCGATGATTGTGGTTATGCCTAACGGCAGGGCTATGAAGGATGACTGTGCAACAGGGAATATAATGGCACCTGATAAGGTGCAGGCATTTGCAGATTTCGATAAAGATCTGCTTAACGACCTCATCCCCTTTATCGAAAAAAAATACCCGGTAATTAGAGACAGTGAACATCGTGCAATTTCAGGTTTGTCGATGGGAGGCGGTCAATCACTGAACTTCGGGCTGGGTAACCTCGACCTGTTTGCATGGATTGGTGGATTCTCATCAGCTCCTAATACCAAACCTCCTGAACAGCTGGTGCCTGACCCGGAAGAAGCCAGAAAGAAACTGAAGCTGCTCTGGATCTCATGCGGAGATAACGACGGCCTCATTACATTCAGCCAACGAACACATGAGTATCTGAATGCAAATGATGTCCCTCATATTTATTATATAGAATCGGGAGTGCATGATTTTAAAGTCTGGAAGAATTCCTTATACATGTTCTCGCAGCTACTTTTTAAACCGGTTGATATTACCATGTTTAATAAATACAGTCTGGTTGGTATTCCCGCAACTTCCAATGTCAGGAGGGCAAAATATCCACAGATCCTGCCTGACAGCCGTGCAATCTTTAGTGTCAATGCACCTGATGCACAAAAAGTTCAGCTCGACCTGGCGAAGCAATACGATATGGTAAAAAACAGTGAAGGGATCTGGGAGGTTACAACTGATTCTCTAACCGAGGGCTTTCATTATTATTCCCTGCTTATAGACGGTTTTGCCATTGCGGATCCTGCCAGCGAAACATATTATGGGATGGGACGAATGGCTAGTGGAATCGAAGTACCGTTCAAAGGAGACTTCTATTACACAATAAAAGACGTTCCTCATGGGGAAATTTGTATAAAACGTTATTATTCAACTGTTTTTAACGTATGGCGTCAATTTTATATCTATAAACCTGCCGGTTATGATGTCAATATAAGCGAAAACTACCCTGTATTATATATTTTGCACGGTGGCGGCGAAGATGAAAGAGGATGGGCTACCCAGGGTAAAACAGATTTGATACTCGACAATCTCATTGTGGCAAAAAAAGCAAAACCAATGCTTATTGTGATGCCGGATGGAAATGTTGATGCACAGGGTTTTGGTGAAAACACACTAAGAATGTTTGAAAGGGAATTAAAACAATGCATCATTCCCTTTGTCGAAAAAAATTATCGTGCCGAAACCGGTTCCCGCAACCGGGCACTTGCAGGTCTGTCGATGGGTGGAATTCAAACTCTTTATGTCGGAATAAATAATACCGACATGTTTGCATACCTTGGAGTATTCAGTTCCGGATGGATAACACCTGCCCAGAACGATCTTTCTAATAAACAATATGATTTTATGAAAAAAAATCTCGATAAGATCAACGGAAATTTAAAACAACTCTGGATTGCCATGGGTGGCAAGGAAGATATAGCATATAATAACTGTCAGACAATGATGTCCAAATTCGATGAGATGAAGGTCAGGTATACCTATTGTGAATATCCCGGCGGGCATACCTGGCCGGTCTGGAGAAACAACTTGTACAATTTTGCCCAGCTTTTGTTTAAGTGAAATTGTTTTACTCTAAAAATTCGGTACCTATGGTGAAAGGTGCTGTGATTGCAGCATTGCTTATTTGTATATCAGCATCTGCAATACTACAAACGGCAAAGGGAAAAAACATTCCGGGTTTTTCATATGAACAAATAAGCGTTGAAACCTCTTCTCCGGTCCAT
>Ga0315295_10006093_pt1 | contig 10302 bp, 7 predicted proteins | sample YL17G14_0_MG_FD_204453 | JGI IMG/M metagenome (GOLD analysis project Ga0315295, IMG submission 204453) | Sediment microbial communities from Yellowstone Lake, YNP, Wyoming, USA - YL17G14_0 | ecosystem: Environmental > Aquatic > Freshwater > Lake > Sediment | place: USA: Wyoming | collected... | reverse complement strand
TGAAGGCCAAAAAAGATTGCAGAAATAACAAAATATTTTAACGCCACTTTTTGCGATTCGTAAGTCATATATTTCCTCCTTTGTCAGAAATAGTTCGGAGTTATTAGTTCGGGGTTCGGAGTGTTAAATCTTAATCTCCAAGCTTCCTGCTCCGAACTCAAAACTTCAATTCATTTGAGTCCTGTTAAGAAGCTAATCAGCGCCTGAACCTCATCATCTGAAAATTGCGGATAGGCTGGCATCTGGGTATTTGGATTATGCGATTTTGGTTCTTTGATCTGCTTGGCCAGCCATTGAGTATCATATTTGCTTCCCACTTTTGAAAGGTCGGGGCCAATAACTCCTCCCTGGCCTCCTATCCGGTGACACAAATCACAGCGATTCTGATTATAAATATTTTTCCCTGTAAGCGTTAGAGTTGTTTCTCTTAACGGCACTCCAGTCGATTTGGCTACCGTGATAGGTTTTGGAGGCCATCGGTTGGTGTCAATCGCATCCACCCATTTGAAAAAGGCGATCAGCTTCTTTATCTCGTCCTCCGAAAGATTTTGGTTGGGCATTTTTCTTCTTTCCGGATCAGGTGTCACCGGGTTCTTTAAGAAAGCTTTCAACCAGGTTCCGCCTCGCGCGGAAAAGGTCTTTGTCAGATCCGGAGAGTAGTAGCCCCCGATTCCGAGGATGGTGTGGCAGTCATTACAATTGTGTTTATGCCAGACCCTTTTCCCAAGAACCACCTCATCGGTTAGTTGGTCGGTGTTCGTTCGTTTAGGAATGGTGGTGTGGGTGTCAATAGTGAGCCAGACAAAAAGAGCGGTACAGATAACCGTTCCCCATATAAAGAAATTTCGTGCACCCTTTTTCCCCATAAGAAACCTCCTTTCCAGGCACCTTGCCCTTAATACTTAGAAAATATCATATAATTATTACTTTAGGAATATTAAAAATCTTTGACTTAAGTCAAGTCTTTTTAAGAGGAAAAGGGCATACTCCCATTGTCGATTGCGTTAGGACTCTTGCCAGAAAAAAGGCTCGGTTTTTCCCTTATCTAATCGCTCCTCCATCATTGCCGATCAGACCATCGGTGATTCTTGCCACTAAACCAAAAAAGAAATAGAACAAGGCAGGGGGCAATTTAAATCCTTTTATGAAACGGTTAACGAACAAGTCATTGTGGTGAGTCAAGGTACCATCCTTCCCAGGCCCTTTCATCGGTGGCAAGCCCCACCATTAAAGAGAGTCGGTTTTCCAAAATCACCTGGTCAATAAATTTACCCATAGCAAAATACATCCCCCCTCTAAAAAGATATTCATAGGGATAGTCTCTGTGTCCCTACCTCCCTAATATAGATGTGCCTTTTTTGTGGGTACTTAAAATAAATAATAGCAATTTCATGGATGATTGAGGTTAATATGAGAGGAAAATTGGTTAAAATTCTACTTGTCAAAATTTTTTCCACCTGTATTGAGGTTGATATTCATCCCCTGGAACTTCAGGCTTTGACCGAACTGGTACCAGAGGCTATAGCTCTCCTTATCCTCCAGGTCCTTCAGTTCGAGCTTTTCAGCGGCAGAACAAATGTTGAATAAAAACAATACCGAGAATTATTTAGAAAACGTACTTCATTTTAATCCCCTTCTGCTATCAAATGCTTGTTCAGCTACAACATCTCTCAATAGCAATCCGTCTTTTTTCACTTTTCTGCGTTTCCTTGTGTTGGCAGGCCTGGAGATGGTGCGGGAGTTCCTGGGGTCGGGTAAACCGGCCTTGGGCCTCTTCGAAAGGCAGGGAAAGGCCAGTTTGGTCTCCCGGGAGCCGCCGTAGGTGGAGGCATTGCGACCTGTCGTTGGACTGGTTCTCTTTGTTTTTCAGCCGATTCTTGAGGAGCGGGGGGCTTTGGCTCTTGTCCTGGAGAGGGAACTGGAGTAGGTTGAGGACTTGGTTGAGGACTGGTGACCATGGCAGGCTTCACTTCTGTTTTCACCTCCATTCTTTTCTTTGGGTTCCTTGAATCATATAGGAGGACTTCAAAGGAGTCTCCATTCGATTCCATAGTGATACGATCCGGCTGGATCTTTGCCAGCTTATATTCTCCGATTTTTTCCCCAATTTTAACGGTCATAGTTTCCCTTTCACCTTTCTTAAGGGGTCTGCCTGGATTGACGAGGGAGGCTGCCTGGAAATCTCCGGCAATCGTTACCCCATAGAGGATCACCTGGGGATGCACATTCGTTTTAGTTTGTTCAAGGGGAGTGATGGGAAAGTCTTTCCTTTCAGGGCTAAAGATATTCTTTTCGGAAATCAAAATATAGGAACCGATTGGCATAGGTTCTTTTAAGGCAGCCATCATCGGCGGGTCCTCAGTTTTTATCTCTGATTTTTTAGCCGCTTCTTTCTCTGGGATCAATTCTACAGGGTGATTCCATACCTCATAATTTTTAATCGCGACCATGAGAACGACAAAGCAAAGCAGAATATAGAGGACAAAATATTTTGAATGACATTATTTCTAATTCCCTTGTCTTAGCTTGGGTATTCCGTTTCTATCCTTAGTACCACCTCCATCGACGTTTGTTCACTTTCGAATCGAAATAATTATAGACTGCCATTCATTGTAAAGTGTCAGTTTTCAACAACGTTCCCTAAGTCCCTACTAAGTCCCTATTTAAATCCACTCCGTCCCCTGCTATCTTTTCGGCCCTTTGTTAAGGGCTAATTTTTCAGGGCCCCTTCTTTAACCCACTGCTGGATGGCGATGTAATCGGGGGCGCGGTTGTTCCAGAAGGCTCCCCCGGCGTGCACTTTCCCGGGAAGGGTCTTTTGCAGGATGAGGCTCTGTTCAGGGTTGGCAGTATCCACCGCGCTGGAGACCCCGTCCTTAACGACACTGCCCACCGTCGATCCCTCATAGGTCATGAGGTCCAGGCCGTTGCTGAAGTCAAAGGAGGTGGAGGGGGTGTCGATATCGGCCTTGGTAACTTGGCGGGTCATCGTGCTGCCGGGGATATGGCAGGGCGAGCACTTGCTCCGCAGGATGGGGTAGATGTGCTTGCGATAGCTCAGGCCTGAGTCCGGATAGGAAGGCAGCGTGGGGGCCGGGGAAACCCACAGGGCGCCCCGCGATCCCATGGCGCCATGGTGCATGCTACATGTCATGCTCATGCCCGTGGCACCAGCGGCTGGTGCGATAGTCAGCATGGGTCGGACGGAAAAACCTTTGCGCACCCAAGCCTTGTAGAGCCAAGTCCGGGGATCGGTGGGATCGGCCGGTTGCAAGAGGTTTCCCTGGGAGTCCAGGACATACAGCGGCTCGGGCGGGCCGCCGTGGCTGACCACGGTGTAGGGGTTGCTGGCGATGGGGGCGGTGGTCCAGAAGTTCCCGGCCTCGTTGCTGGTCATGCTGATGACGTTACCCTCCCGGTCCTGAAGGATGATCTCACCACCCTTGAGGATAGAGCGGCCGGAACGGTCCGCGTAGAGGGTGCCCGCCATGGTCCAGGCGTAGGCCTCGGCCCTTCCCCCCATGCAGTGACACCGGGCACAGTTTTCGCCAGCATGGTGCATGCCGCGCCCCGGGTCGTTATCCTTGCCGACGGCGTGCCCTTCCGGTGGGGGCTGATACATCCTGCCGAGGGCAGAGAAGTTGCTCTCGTTATACACCATCGCTAGGCCCGAAACAAAGAAAGCTACAAGGCATACGGTCACAAACTTTTCCATTGAGGTCTCTCCTTTCTTTTCATTTGTGGATTCTCATGGCGAGTTCAGCGCAGGTCGAAGAACCAGACCCTGCCAGTGTTTGCATTTTCGGTGGGGGCTCCCCCTGCCAACTGTCCTCTCTTGGCGACCAAGGCCAGGAAGGTACCCAGGTGCATGTCCCGGGCTTCCCCCTGAATGGCCCTCGCCGAAGTAATGGTGGCCCCTTGAGTCAGGGAACTATCGCTGAATAGGAATATCTTGCCCGTCATAGGCCAGGGGTTCCCGTCGCCATGCACAGCGCTTACCGCCAGGCCCGGGGTGCCGTCGCCGTCCAGGTCCCCCACCGGTAGGATCGCCGAAGCAAAACGCCCGCAATTGGGCTCCCCATCGATTCTGGCCAGGAGGTTGGGGGAAGCGGCATCCGCGTTGACTATTCTCTTCCCGGTACCGCCCCTGAGGATGAAGAGGCGACCGGAGTCGATGGTATCATCGATAGTTGCCTGGTCAGCCCCCACTGCCAGGTCCCTGAAGTTGTCGCCATCCAAGTCCCATAGTACCGCGATGGATCGGCCGAAGCCCGCGTCCGCGCTGCTGAAGACCACGTCCGGCGTGGGGGACGCTGGGAAGGAGCTTTTGGCGCCATAGAAGCCGATCACCTTGCCGCTGGCCTGCAGGAGCAGGTCGTCCACGCCGTCGCCGTTGATGTCACCCACTGCCAGGGAAAAACCGATACCCCCGTTCGTTGCGGTGGCGGGGATCTTGACGTGGCTCGCCGCATCGTAGTTGGGCCCGAAGTAGACGTACACCGCTCCCCGCTGGTAAAGGGCAGGGCTGGGCGAATGGAAGGGGGCGCCGACGATAAGGTCAGGGTACCCGTCGCCGTTCAAGTCGCCCGATGCCAGGGCGTAGCCGAACTTGTCCATAGCGTTTTCGCCCGACAGGACAGTCACCTTCCAGGGCTTATCACCGCCCTTAAAGATGGTCACTGTCCCAGAGAGGGACACATCCTCGGCACTGCCACTGAAGGCCCCGGCGGCAAAATAGCTCTTCCCGTCGCCGTCCACATTGCCCAGGGCGACTAGACTCCACCCGAGATTGCCGTCTCCTTCCAAAAGGGTGGAGGGACGAGCGGGGAATCCTCTGGAATTGGAAAGATAGAAGAGCAAGGCTCCGGTCGTACCTTTGCGTTGGGCGTAGGGAGCCCCGATCACCAGATCCTCATTGCCGTCACCGTTGAGATCCAGTACTATCCCTGCCTGACCCTGCATGCTCCCACGCAGGTCCTCCTGGCTCAGGAACACCGGTAACGGGACGGGCTTATTCGAAGCGCCGAGGGCGGGCGCATACAACGAGTGGGCTGGCACCAGAAGCCATACCAATACGACGACCACGATTCGAGTTAGCATATTACCTCCTTTCTATCTAAATGAAGCCCTTGTGGCTTGTTGCAAAAACTCCAACCAAGATAAACCATATCAAAATGCTCAAAATCACTTGATGGCGAGGAGCTCCACCTCAAAGATGAGCGTCGCGTTCGGGCCGATATCGCGGCCAACTCCCCTCTCACCATAGGCGAGCTGTGGGGGGATAAAGATCTGCCACTTGGAACCCACGAGCATGAGCTTCATCGCTTCCTTCCAACCGGGGATGAGTGCCGAGACTTTTAAGTTCGCCGGTTTGCCTTCCTCGGTACCGTCAAACTCAGTCCCATTGATGAGCGTGCCCCGGTAGTGGCACTCCACCGTGTCAGCGTCACTTGGCTTCTTGCCGTCTCCGGCTTTGAGGATCCTGTACTGAAGCCCGCTCGGCAGCGTCACCACGCCTTCCTTCGTCTTGTTCTCCGCGAGAAAGGCCTCGCCCTCTTTTCTGTTCTCCTCCGCGTCCTTCGTCCGGACCCTCATGCCCTGCATTCGTTTCTGTTTCAGTTCGGCATGCACAGTGGCCGTAGTTTTACGGATCTCGTCGTCGGTCATGAGGAGGTTCTGGGCCGAGAGTACATCCTTCACGGCCTTCAGCAGGACATCCACGTCGAGGTCGATCCCTTGCTGCTTGATGCTTTTCGCCACCTCGGCCCCAACAGCGTAGCTCACCTTTTCCTTTTGGGTCTTGAGAACCCCCGGCTCCGCGCCACTCACCTGAGCAGTTAGAAGCATAACTCCCAAGACCGCCATCCATTTCAGTGGCATCGTCTCTCCTTATTGCAAAAACGGGATGTATGAGGTTGTCCCAGAATTTCTTAAATGTCACCCTAAACTCGTTTCAGGGTCTGGTAATCTATTAATTTTATTAGACGCTGAACCAAGTTCAGCATAACAAGGTATTGTGTTTTATTAATTTTGGAACAGACTATGTGTCCCTATTCTCAGTGAAAAAAGCGGGGAGGGATTGCTCCCTCCCCGAAAGACATCATTATCTGCCGACTTACGGTGTGATTATGGGGAATGGAGTTGCATTCACCCACGCCGATGGATTCGCGCTGTTCACCGCCCGAATCCGGTAATAGAAGCTTGTTAGACGTGCCACGGTTTGTGTTGTTGTTGTGGTGTTGGCCCCAACGGTGCTGGTGTTCTGGACGGGATTGAACAATGGATCGGTGGAGCGCTGGATCTCGAAGCCGCTCTCGTTGTTGGCATTGTCCGTCCAGGTCAGTGTTACCCTGGCATTGTTGCCCTGCCTCACGGCCGTTGCCGCCAAGTTAGAGGGTGCCGCCGGTGGGGTGAGAGGAGCATTTGCAGGATATGGGGCAATGTTGGAGAATCCGGAGTTGAGGGTCATGGTGGGGAAGCCAGGCGTGGTGGTGTCTCCGACCGTGTTGGAAGCAAATACCCTGTAGTAGAATGTCTGGTTCGTGTTGCCGATGGGATCGGTGTACGTCGTCACCTTTCCAAGCGGCACGGTTACCAGTCCATTTGTGAAGCTGACATTGGTTGCCCTCTGGACCGTGAAGTTGGTCGCATTCACGACGTCTGTCCAGGTCAAAACCACGCGCCGGTTATTACCGTTACCAATAACCACGGCAGAGAGGGGGGAAGGCGTCGTCGCTGGCGGAACTGCAAACGCAAGCGAGTGCATCATATCCATCTCTTCATGTGCGAGAATGTGGCAGTGCCACACGTACTCCCAGCCAAAGTTGACGTAGTGGTTGAGGATCTGCGGGATCGGGTTTCCCTGCGGGTCGAACCATCCTGCTGGTGGTGGTGGGATTAGCGGGTCGCCCTCAGGCATCGTCGGGTCAATCAGACGGATGCTGTTGGGTACCGTGAATGGGACCTGTGCTTGAGTGGGAATGGTCGGTCTCATCGCAATGATCGTATGCTCCAGCGGGTTCACCCTGAAGGTGTCTTTCCAGCCCAGTTCGTTGGGGTCGGGCACCAGCATGATCCCGTCCATGGCAACGCGGTTGATGAGCTGAGCGTTAAACAGGTGGGTGTGTATGGTGTGTGTATCCACGCCGTTGTGGGTGATCTTCCAGATCTGTGTGCCATCGGGAAGCGACCCTATTTGGGTCCCGGATATTGAGCCTTTGATTATATCGGTGGGCGGGCTTGCATAGCCGTAGGCTAAGAAATTGGCGGCGGTGGATGTAGGTTTCGGGTTATCGAGTCCGAGCATCCCGCTCATCCGTCCAAACTGGGTGTCGTACACACCACCCATCTCGTCATGCATTGCCTTCGGCTCCAGCGGGAGCGTGACAGGCGGTTGAAGAACCCCGTTTGCGTCGATCGGCCTGAAGGTCTTTCCGACCTCAAAGAACTGTACATATTGGCTTGCAGCAGTGGACGGGAAATTCGTCACGTTGTAGGCGGAGTTGTAAGCGGCCTGCGGCATGATGATCGGGTCCTGGGATGTCTCGAAGACGCCCCTCTTCGTGGCTGTCTTGGCAAACACCGCGTTGAGATTCGCAAGAGTAACGTCAGTTGTCGGTGTCGTTAAAGGTAAGTTTACCCGGATCTGCATGATGGTGCGGGTGTTGGGACCGTAGCCCGGCTGCGTGGTAGGCGTGCCGCCGGTATCCATCTGGTCCGGGGTGCCCGTGTAGTAGTCGTAGCTCGGGACGCCCGCAGGGAAAGCCGCAGGGGCATCGTTGTAGAGAATGAGTGTTTTACCGGCGTAGGCGGTGAAGTCAACGACTACATCGGCCCGCTCTGCTGTTCCCAGGAGAAGTGAGTGCTGATTGACGTTCCCGTAATTGAAGGTTGTCGGGTTAAGGTTCCAGCCGATTGGCTGGCTGGGTATCACAACAGGTGCCGGCAGGAAGCCGCCTTCGGTGCCGATCTGAATCCAGTCCGGTCCTTTCGTTGCCGGATCGGGCAGGCCACTCGGCCAGTCCGCCAGTTGGTTCGGAAACCCACCAACCGGGACCATCTTGACCTCCGTGCAGTTTGCAACCAGTGCGCCGGATAGCCCATCGCACAACACGGTGCCAAGGGCGCCGGCCGTGGTCGGAGTAGTCTTGTCGGCGGCTACATATAGCTGCAGGTTTAAGAAACGGTCATCGCCGGCATTCAGGATGCGGAACCGGTAAGCCTTTGGCTCCACCTCCAGGTATGGGTAGGCGGTGCCGTTGACAATGGGTGTATCCATGAAGGCCTCGCCCGGCATAGAGGGGTTAGGCGTCCCTGGCATCAATGGCGGCTCCCAGGGAGCATTAATCGGGTCATAGTAGGGGTTATTAACGGGCCCTAACTCGATGCACCCCGCTGGGCCCGGGCACGTGGGGGTCGGCGGCCAGAACCAGGGACCATAGTGCCACCGACCGAAGGCATTTGTCCCGGAAACGTCATACGGATTCTGGGCTGACATGTAGACATGGGGGTACCAGAGGTCGCCCGTGTTTGCTGCCGTTATCTTTCCATTAACGTCTCTTGCTCCTGTTCCCCAATTCCAGGTAGGGTCCTGAGCGAAGATTGTGGTCGCGTCCACGAAGGTCCTGTCCAGGATGACCAGAGGAATCCCGATATCGGGGAGAACTTTCGCAAACGGGGTGGAGCTGCCGGCAATGTTGACACCGGATATGTTGGTGCCGTTGATCAGGTCCTGGTCGACCTGGTCAGTTATCACGTAGCCCGCGGCCTCGCCGGCATAGACATTGAGACGCGTGATTCCCATCGCATGGTCGTGGTAGAACATCAACCTGGCGCTCTGCGCGTTGGTGTAGTAGAAGGTCATCTCTCCCGCACCGAGATCATTACCATTCAACGGTCCAATGGGTTTGCCGGGATTCGGCATGTCGGGGACGTTGAACACGCTGACGCCCTTGGGATAGGGGGTGGTGGTTTCTCCGGCCGGAGTAATCCACTGGTGGGTCGTCCCGTCGCTGATCCAGACGGTGTTGTTGCCATGGAGATGTACGGTGGCTCGGTTCTGTGTGTACATTTCACCCATCACAAAGCCATCCCCGGACCCCATAACGGTGGTGTCCACCGGCAGGAAGAGGTTTCCACCGGCGCCGGTGGGAAGCAGGTTGTAGAACTTGAGGCGAACCGGCACGCCCGGCTGGCCCGGCACGCTCCCATTTGCAACGATGACAGGTCCCAGGAAGTGAGGATTATCGACGGCAAAAAGTCCACTGCCCACGTCAACGTGCTTGCTGATAAGTGGCGGATTCTGAGCGGCCATTGCCGCCAGTACCGCCGGCGTCTCCAGTTGCACGTAGCCCCGAAGTCTGGTCGGCGGCAGGTCCGAGTGCATCTTCTCATTATACTCGACCAGGGCTATTTCGTAGTAGTCGGAGTCCGGGAAAGCAGGGAGTGCGTAGGTCGTAGTATCGGCAACAGCAACCGGGATGTACTGTCCGTCACCGTGAGCCTGTAAGAGGGTGTTTGCGCCGGCAAGTGTCAGACCCGGCAGTCTGTCGACGAATTTTTTGATGCCGCCGCTGAGAGTGCCACCTATGGTTGCTGTAGCTGTGGCATCTATACCTGGAGTAGCATCCGTGATGGTGACCACAGGAGCGCTATACCCATCGCCTCCAGCCCCAAGCGTGATAGCGGTAATGACACCACCTACTACCGTTGCTGTGGCAGTGGCGCCTGTGCCTGTGCCGTAAACATCGTCGATGGTGACAATAGGAGCGGTATACCCAGTGCCTCCGCTAGTCAGGGTGATGATTGCGACGGGACCCCTGGGGAGCGGGCTGTAAGCCCAGTTACCGTAGGGACCGAAATAGTGTGGTATGCCGGCAGGGTCGGGTATGGCGACACCGGTTGCGGCTACCCCCGGTTGAAGACCGAGGGCTGCGGCACGAGCTGCGGCCGCTTTCCTCTCAGAAGGGGTTACTTTTCCCTTAAACTTCAGTTCCTTGTTGCTTTTCGGCGATTGCGCCCAGCCCTGGCCAACTCCCCAGGAAAGGACGACCAGTACCATTAACAAACTTATAAAGATTAAGAATTTTCGCTTACACATATTTTGTTCCTCCTTTTGAATTCTTGAGTACCCCCTAACCCCTCCCCCTCAAAGGGGGAAGGGTTAGGGTGGGGGTGATGTCATAATTCATGCGAGCTACACCTCAGCCTCAGTCAATAGTACTCTTAAACTCTATTCCCCACCTCCTTCCCCTTAGTGGTTTTCTTCCCACATCTTTTCCGCCTCGCCGGACAGCTTGCCAC
>Ga0315295_10006092_pt1 | contig 10302 bp, 11 predicted proteins | sample YL17G14_0_MG_FD_204453 | JGI IMG/M metagenome (GOLD analysis project Ga0315295, IMG submission 204453) | Sediment microbial communities from Yellowstone Lake, YNP, Wyoming, USA - YL17G14_0 | ecosystem: Environmental > Aquatic > Freshwater > Lake > Sediment | place: USA: Wyoming | collected... | reverse complement strand
CACCCGGCCCACCCCACCCCCCGCCCAACTTACCCCGGCCCACTTGCTGCGTCAAATTCTCTACCTGGGCCTCTTTGCCGGCGGTCTCTCGGCCCGCTGCCAAACCTCCTGGACGCCAGGACGTGCTGCCCGCCGGTGCGTCTATCGCCCAGCAGTTTTCTCTTGACACAAACCCCTAGCCGGCCTAAGCTCGCCCCCCATTAGGAATGGGTTCCTACTGTGCCCGCCGTAGGTCAGGCGCCAAGCAGCCGGAACAGTAAGGGTTTGTCAACCAATAGGTTAGAGGAATCATGCTTCCGACAAAGAAGAAGTCGAAGAGTCGTACCCGCACACGGAGGGCGCACCACGCCCTCCAGCCGACGAACTACTCCATCTGCCCCCAGTGCAACCATGCCAAGCTGCCCCACGCCGCTTGCGACAACTGCGGCTACGTGAATCCGTCGGTCAAGCTCGAAGTGGGTAAGGAAGCCTGACAGCAGCGCTCCGGGCAGGGGCGGCCAGGCCACCGGGCATGACTTTTTGGCTGCGGGCAGGCTGGCCTGGCGCTGCCGCCTGCCGATCAGCAAGCGTGGCGGGGCGCGACCCGCCGGACCGCCTGATGCCGCGCATTCATTGAGGTTTCTGATGCGTATTGGCGTTGATGCGATGGGCGGGGATTATGCTCCCCAAGCCGTGGTGGACGGCGCCTTGGCCGGCCTAGACAGCCTCGGTGACGACCAGATCATCCTCTTTGGCGACGAGGCCCAGATACGCCCATTGCTGGGCGATCCCGCCCGCTGGCAGAAGCACATTCAACTGGTTCACGCCCCCGAAACCGTCGGCATGGACGAGCAGCCCGTGGACGCCCTCCGCCACAAACGGCACAGCAGCCTCAACGTCATGACCAAGTACGCCGCCGACAACCTCGTGGACGTTACCATCAGCGCCGGCAACACCGGCGCCTACGTCGCGGCCTGCCAGATGCGCCTGCGGCCGCTGCCCGGGGTGCTCCGTCCGGGGATCCTGGTCGTGTTCCCCACTTTCAACGGTCCCGTCGCGATTATCGACGTCGGCGCGAACATCGCTCCCAAGCCCGTGCACCTCTACCAATACGCCCACATGGGCTGCATCTACGCCCGCGAGGTCCTCAAGGTGGCCCAGCCCCGCGTGGGCCTGGTCAGCATCGGCCAAGAAGACGCCAAAGGCAACGAACTCGTCAAAAAGACCAACCAACTCCTCCGGGACGACCCTACCCTCACCTTCATTGGCAACGTCGAAACGCGCGAGTTCATCCAACGGCCCGCGGACGTCGTCGTCTGCGACGGCTTCGTCGGCAACGTCATCCTCAAGCTCACCGAAGGTCTGGCCGAGGGCCTCTTCAATGCCATCAAGGCTGAACTCGCCCAGGACAGCCCCGACCTGGTGCAACGCTTCGAACCCATCATCGCCCGCCTCTACGCCAAACATGATTACACCGAATACGGCGCCGCCCCCCTCCTGGGCATCGCCGGCACCTGCATGATCGGCCACGGCAGCAGCGACGCCCGCGCCATCAAGAGCGCCATCATGCGCGCCCGCCGCCAGGTCAAGCTCAACATCAACGACAAAATTGCCGCCCAGTTGCAGAATCTCACTCTGGCCGAATCCTAACGGGCCGCCCGGCCACGGAACCGCGGCAGGCTCGCCGCCTGGGAGAAACCCACAACCCCCATGACCCCACCCACGCAGCACGCCATCTTTTCCCGCGCGCGACGGGCGGTCATTATCGGCGCCGGCAGCGCACTGCCCGACAAGATCCTCGATAACGCCGCCCTCGAAAAAATGGTCGATACTTCCGACGAATGGATCACCTCCCGCACCGGCATCAAACAACGCCGCATCATTGCTGAAGGTCAGTCCACCGCCACCCTGGCCCTCGCCGCCGCGCAGCGCGCCCTCGCGGGCGCCGGCCTCCGCGGCGCAGACCTCGACCTGATCATCTGCGCCACCATCACGCCCGAAATGGTCTTCCCCGCCACCGCCTGCTTCGTCCAGGACGGTCTGGGGGCCCAGGGCTGCTGTGCCTTCGACCTCGCCGCCGCGTGCTCCGGCTTCACCTATGGCATCGGCACGGCGGCCGCCTTCATCGCCGCCGGCCAGGCCGACCACGCCCTCGTCCTCGGCGCCGAAACCCTCTCCACCATCACCAACTACCAGGACCGCTCCAGTTGCATCCTTTTCGGCGACGGCGCCGGCGCCGTCGTCCTCGAAGCCCGGGACGACACCGACCGCGGCGTTCTTTACTCCAGCCTCCACGCCGACGGCGGCGGCTGGGAAACCCTCTCCTGCCGCGCCTATGGCTCCCGCCACCCCGTTAGCAGACCCCTCGACGACCCCAACAAGGTCTTCATGTGGGTCCGCGGCCGTGAGACCTACCAGCTTGCCGTCCGCCGCATCGTCGAAATGATCGAGGAAGCCTACCACGCTCTGGGCATCGGCAATGACGACGTCGCCCTCTTCATCCCCCACCAAATGAACGCTCGTATCATCGAATCCGCCATCAAACGCCTCGACCTGCCCCCGGAAAAGGTCTTCATGAACATCGACCGCTACGGCAACACCTCTTCCGCCTCGATCGCCATCGGCCTCGACGAGGCCTTGCGGGGAGGTGCTGCTCGTCAGGGCGATCTGGTGCTCTTGGTCGCCTTTGGGGCCGGCCTCACCTGGGCCGTTAATCTCATACGCCTGTAGCCGGCCGCCATAGGCGGTCCCAGGCACGCTCACTCACCCGATCACTCGGTGCGGCACTCGGAAAGGACACGCCATGAAAACCGTTTTCATGTTCCCCGGACAAGGGTCGCAGCAGCCCGGCATGGCCGCCGATCTCGCCACCCGCAGCCAGGCCATCCAATTCCTCTTCCGCGACGCCGACCACATCGTCGGCTTTCCCCTCTCGCATCTGTGCTTCGAAGGCCCGGCCGAGAAGCTCGACACCACTGCCGCCTCACAGCCGGCCATCTTCCTCGCCAGCGTCGCGTGCCTCGCCGCCATCCGCAGCGGCCTGGCCGCTCCCCAACTCACCGACGTCGAACCCGACGCCTGCCTGGGCCTCAGCCTCGGCGAATACACCGCCCTTTACGCCGCCGGCGCCCTTAGCTTCGCCGAGGCCCTCCGCCTCGTCCAAGTCCGCGGCGAGGCCATGCAAGCCGCCGCCGACCAAAACCCCGGCGGCATGGTCTCTCTCCTCGGCCTCGACGAACCCGCGGTCCACCGGCTTTGCGCCGCCGTCCTCAAGGAACGCCCCGTCGAACCGGACGGCGTGCCTGCCGTTCTCCTGCCCGTCAACTTCAACTGCCCCGGCCAGATCGTCCTGTCCGGCACCAGAGACGCCTGCCGCCTCGCCGCCCAACTCGCCGAAAAATCCGGCGCTCGCGCCGTGCCCCTCCGCGTCGCCGGCGCCTTCCACACGTCCCTGATGGTCCCCGCCGCTGAACGCCTCGAAGCCGCCCTCGAATCCTGCTCGTTCTCCGACCCCGAATGCCCAGTCCTCGCCAACGTCGATGCCGAACCCTACCACAACGCCGCCCAGATTCCGCCGAAGCTCCTGGCCCAACTCACCAGCCCCATCCGCTGGCAACAGTCGATCGAACGCCTCCTGGGCGAAGGCTGCCGGCGCTTCATCGAAATCGGCCCCGGCCGAGTCCTGGCCGGCCTGGTCAAGAAGATCGCCCGCGCCGCGCGCGCGAAACCCGAAATCATCAACGTCAGCGGCCTGCCCGTCTCTTAACCGCCGCCCGCCGACCCCAGCGGCCGATGACCGACCGCACCGCTGCCGATTGCTCCGGGGGTACGATCCGGTATAATGGTTTACAGATGGATGGAAGAGGAACGTGCCGCCGATGATTTCGCCCCCAAAGACGTACCAGCGCGCCCGCCATGCCGCGGCCCGCACCTCCGATTACCTCTTTAACCAGCTCATCCCCTACATCGGCAACAAGCGTAAACTGCTCCCGTTGATCCAGGACGCCCTGGCACGCACCGGCCACCGCCGGAATGAGGTCTTTCTCGACCTTTTTGCCGGCAGCGGCGTCGTGTCGCGCCTGGCGAAGCAACTGGGTTACCGAGTCATCAGCAATGACTGGGAGCCCTATTGCCGCGTCATCCATCAATGCTACATCGCCGGCAACGAACCACCCGCCTGCGCCGCCCTCGGAGGTTACCGACGCGCGATCGCGGCTCTCAATGCCCTCCCGCCCCGGGTGGATTGGGTCACCGAGCATCTCTGCCCGCGCGATGACGTCAACTATGACATCAGGCGCGACCGCATGTTCTATATGCGGAAGAACGGCATGAGAATTGATGCCATCCGCGAACAGATCAGGGCCTGGGTCTCCGCCGGCGCCATCGACCTGTTGGAGGAGGCGTGCCTGCTGGCCCCCTTGCTCTACCAAGCCTGCTACGCCAGCAACACCAGCGGCGTCTTCAAGGGCTTTCACCAGGGTTGGGGCGGCCAAACGGCGACCGCGCTGTACCGCATCGCCGGCGATCTGCAATTGCGCGAGACGGTGTTCTGGGATAATGGCCAAGAAAACGAAGTCTATTGTGCAGACGCCCAAACCCTCGCCGACCGCCTGGGCGACCGCGAAATAGACGTCGCCTATCTTGATCCTCCCTATAACCAGCGCCCCTATGGCGGCAACTATCATGTCTTAAACAGCATCGCCCTCTGGGACAAGCCTCCGCTCAGCAAGCAGATAACGGATCGTAACAAGTCGGCCATCCGCACGGATTGGCGCACGACGCGGCGCAGCGCGTACAACTACCGGGACGAGGCGCTGCGGGCCTATCAACGACTGATGAAAACCCTGCACGCGCATTTCATCCTGACCAGTTACAGCACCGACGGGATGATTCCGCTCTACGATCTGGTGCTGGCGAACACGGCCCGGGGGCAGGTCTCCGTGGTGATGCAGGGCTACAAACGTTACCGGGTGAGTTCGCAGCGGTTTTCCGCAAAACCCATGAACGTCGAGTTCGTGCTTATACTAGACACTCACCATGAAGGCGCCGTTTCGGCCGAGGCCCTGACGCAATCCATAAGAGAATATGAGACAAACGTTCTCAACAACCGTCCGGAACGCCGGGGCCTGGGTGCAGACGTTGGCTTCCCGGCCACGTGCTGGTGCGATGAACCGGAAATCGACGGAGCAACAATACATGTCTGATAAACGCCTCGCCATCGTAACCGGGGGCGCTCGCGGCATCGGCCGCGCCATCGTGTTCGCCCTTCTGGAGCAGGGCCGTCGCGTCGCCACTCTCGACATCAACGACGACAAGCTCGCCGAACTCCGGCAGCTCGCCGCCCGGCAGGGCTACGCCCCCGAGGACCTCATCACACTCAAGCTCGACATCACCGACACCGCCGCTCTCACCGCCGCCCTCGAAGACCTCGCCGACCGGCACGGCGGCATCGGCATCCTCGTCAACAACGCCGGCATCACGCGCGACAAGCTCATGATCCAGATGGAGGACGAAGACTTCGATTGCGTCCTGGCCATCAATCTCAAGGCCGCCTTCACCGCCACGCGCGTCGCGGCCCGCTCCATGATTCGCAACAAGTTCGGCCGGATCATCTCCATCTCCAGCGTCGCCGCCGTCATGGGGCAGGCGGGTTCGGCCAACTACGCCGCCAGCAAGGCCGGCCTGATCGGCATGACCAAGTCCGTCGCCCGCGAGCTCGGCAAGAAGGGCGTCACCGCCAACTGCATCGCCCCCGGCTTCATCCAGACCGACATGACCGCCGTCCTGCCGGAGGCCGTCAAACAGGCCGCCCTCGAAATCATCCCCCTCAAACGCCTGGGCGATCCCGAAGACGTGGCGTACGCCGTCGCCTTCCTCGCCGGCGATGCCGCCGGCTACATTACCGGCCAGGTCCTCTGCATTGACGGCGGCATGGCCATGTAATCGCCCATGCCTCAGCTCGAAATCAGACTGCTGCTCAACGCCTACTTCGAGCGGCTGCACGACCGCCTCTGGGCCCGCCGCACCGCCTGCCAAACCGCCATCGACCGCCTGCTCGACGAAGAGCTGCACAGGCGTGCTTTCTCGCCCCTCGACCCCGACCGGCGCGCCGCCTGCCGCGAGGCCGCCCACGCCTTTCTGGCCGAACGCCTCGAAACCTACGACCCCGTCGGCCTGCAATACCTTTTCGACCAGATCTCCGCCCGCGAGGCCTTCCGCTTCGAAATGCAAATGAACTGGTACGACGCCCGGCCGGAGTACCAGCGCCTGGTCGAGACCGCCCGCGGTTTGCTGGCCGACGCCTCAGCCGCCGACCCGCACGTACCGCTTGATGAGCCGCGCTTGGGCCGGCTTGCCGACCAACTCATCGCCGCCTGCGGGGCCTTTCCCAACGCCTCCATCATCGCCGCCTACCAAGCCGACCCCGCCCTCAACCACCTGCCCGACTACCTGGTCGCCCGCGCCCTCGAATTGCTCCTGCATACCACCTGACCGCCCGGCGCCGCTCACCGCGGCGAGTACCGCTGCAACCCCCGCCCCCCTGCTGCTCGCGTCCCGGCGACTCATCTGGTTCATCTCCTCTCTTGTGTTTTTTCGTGGTCATCTTGTCCGGCTTGAACATTTGCCCCGGCCCATTTGACAGGCGCCTGGCCTTGCCCTCGGCCGGGCGGTATAATCCGTGTATCGACGTTTCTCAGGAGGTATTTGGCCATGAACGCCGGACTGGGTCGCACAAGGCCTTGGCACGCCGGCCTGTCGGCCGTGGTTGTTCTGACGGTGCTGCCGGCCTGCCTCGCTGCCGCCGGTCCCGCCGCCCGACCCGCGAAGCCGGACCCCAATCAAGGAGGCGCCACCATGAAAATCGAGAGTACGGCCTTTGCCCACGGCCAAACCATCCCCAAGAAGCACACCGGTGAGGGGGCCGACGTCTCGCCCCCGCTCACGTGGTCGAACCTGCCGGCCGGCGTCCGGGAACTCGCTCTGATCTGCGACGACCCCGACGCCCCCAGGCCGCAGCCCTGGGTCCACTGGGTCATTTACAAGATTCCGGCCGTCTGCACCGGCCTGCCCGAGGGCGTGCCGCGCGACAAGCAACTGGCCGATCCGGCCGGCGCCCTCCAGGGCCTCAACTCCTGGCCCAGCATCGGCTATCGCGGCCCGATGCCGCCGCCCGGCCACGGCGTCCACCACTACCACTTCCGCCTCTACGCCCTGGATAAACCGCTGGACCTCAAGGCCGGCCTGGACAAGGCAGGACTGCTGACCGCCCTGAAAGGACACGTCCTGGCCGAGGCCGTGCTTACCGGCGCCTACCAGAGATAGCCGTGCCCGACCGACGTGTGCATCGCGGCCCCCATCCCCACGACGCACGCCTCTTCGGCCCCGATGCCTGGCCCACGCTGCGCCAGGCCGTCCGCGATCTCGCGTGGTTGCTCTCGCACGGCTACGCCGAGCCCTCCGCGCTCAAACTGGTCGGCGACCACTTCCAGCTCGACCAGCGCCAACGGACCGCCATCATGCGCTCGGCGTGCTCCGACCAATGTCTGGCCCAGCGGCTCGGCAAACAGGCCCCGCTCGACCAACTCGCCGGCGCTGACCTCGCCCTCGACGGCTATAACGTGCTCACCACCGTCGAAGCCGCCCTGGCCGGGGGGTTTCTGCTGCTCGGCCGCGATGGGTGCCTCCGCGACCTGGCCGGCATTCACGGCACCTGGCGCAAGGTGCAGGAGACCGTCCCGGCCGCCGAGCTGATCGGCCGGTTCCTGGCCGAGCCCGTCCGCCGCGCGGCCGCGGTCCTGTGGTACCTCGACCGGCCCGTCTCCAACAGCGGCCGGCTCAAAACGCTGCTGCGGGAGTTGGCCGGACGCGAGGGTTGGCCCTGGCAGGTCGAGCTGGTCTATAGCCCCGACGGGCTGCTGGCCCACTGCGACCTGCTCGTCGCCACCGCCGACAGCGAAATCCTCAACCGCTGCCCCCGTTGGGTCAACCTCGCCCGCGAACTCATCGCCCACTGCGTCCTCAACGCTCGCATCATCGACCTGTCCGGCGGTGTCGAGGAGTCCCGTCCGTGACGGCCCCTTTCTCCCCGAACATCGAGCGGCTGCACGCCCTGCTGCGCTGCTGCACGATGTGTCCCCGCCACTGCCGCGTGGACCGCACCGCCGGCCGGCTCGGTTCCTGCCGCGTCGGCGCCCAGGCCCTGGTCGCCTCGGTCATGCCGCACTTTGGCGAGGAGGCCGTCCTGGTCGGCCGCGGCGGCAGCGGCACGATCTTCTTGGCCGGCTGCAACCTGCACTGCGTCTTTTGCCAAAACCATGACATCAGCCAGTCGGTCACCGGGCGGGCCTGCTCGCCTGGCGAGATCGCCGACCTGACCCGGCATTTGCGGGAAATGGGCTGCGTGAACATCAACTTCGTCACCCCTACGCACGTCTCCCACGCCGTCGCCGCCGCCATCGTCCTGGCCCGGCAGCGGGGTCCGGTAGCGCCGACCGTCTATAACTGCGGCGGCTATGAATCCGTCGAGACCTTGCGGCTGCTTGACGGCCTCATCGACATCTACCTGCCCGACTTCAAATACGCCGACCCCGACGCCGCCCGGCGGTTCTCGCAGGCGCCCGATTACCCTGCCGTCGCCGCCGCCGCCTTGGCCGAGATGTATCGCCAGGTCGGCCCGCTGACCCTGAACCCATCGGGCGTAGCCCGGCGAGGCCTGCTCGTCCGGCACCTGGTCCTGCCTGCGGACCTGGCCAAGAGTCGCCAAGTCCTCGACATTATCGCGCAAACCGCTCCCGGCGCGGCCCTGAACGTCATGGCCCAGTACCGCCCTGCCCACCGCGCTGACCAGTTCCCCGAGTTGCTCGACCGCCCCTTACCCTCCGTCATCGCCCAACTGCGCGCCTACGCCTCGCACCTGGGCCTCCAACTCACCGATTAACCAGCACCTCGTTTACATCCAAACGATCTGGCTTGGCCGGCAATGGCACTACGGTGAGCTTGCACCGGTCTTGCTGCTCGATGAGGGGATAGGCTCATACACGTAATTGGCCCCACGGGATGCAGCCACAATGAGTATTGGTTCTTGGGCGGGAATGGGTGCGCAGACCAGGCGCAGGACGATGGATGGGCGTGCCTGTGTGCGCGGTCGGATGGCCGATCTCCGCGGTAGGTCTGTAACAGTTGGCAGGATTGAATGGTTTGGACAAGGCGGAGGATGTTGCGCCCGGGTGATAGTGCGGCGAAAGGAGACGCTGGGGTGGGTGGCGTATCGTACCTTTTTAGATAATGGGGCGGAGTGCGCGATGAAGGCGGCCGGGCGAGCCGGGGCACGGAGTCGGGGAGCGGGAAGTTACCAGGGCACAGACGAGCGAACGAGAGGGCGGCGAGGGATGGTCAAGTTTCGCTGTCAGCACTGCACCAGAAAGCTGGGGGTGCAAGAGGATTACATAGGTCGGCAGGTGCGGTGTCCGCAGTGCGGGGAGGCGTTGGTGGTGCCGCGGCCGGGGACGGCCGGAGCGGTAGGCTACACGGCCAACGAGCGGACGCAGTATGCGGTGTTCGTCTGCCGGGGGCCGGAGGAGGCTCAGGAGGGGCCGGCGTTGCCGGAAATCGAGCTGTTCTTCCGGCGCTAAGCTCGACTTTTGCCATTTTTGGTCATTACGCCGCCGCACAGAGGAAGTCGAGCACGGTATTCCGTAAACGCGGCGGGAGTTTTGGAAAACCCTTGCTATGGGTAGCGTCTTTCAAAAGTATCTCGTTCCAGAGCAAGCGGCGGACCGTGGCCAAGGCGTCCGCGAAGGTCGGTTCGGTCTTGTGATACCAGGGGCTCTGGCGAATGGCCGGATGGTGATGCCGCACCTGGCGCGCAAAGATCAGGCTGATCACGCTGAACAGGCCCAGCAGATCGAAGAAAAGGGGTCAGGTACATTTTTTCGGGTCCTCCGGCGCGCCTCCGCGCCCGCCACTCGTCCATCCCTATTCTTTCTCCTGTTCACCTGCTCAACTGCTCAACTCTCTCGCGCAGCGCCACGCCCGCCCCCGCTTGCCTAACCATTTCGCCCCGTCATCTGTTGACGGGGTTCTCCTTATGGCTCTTCATGCCCTGGCCCCGCCCTCCTGTCATTCCCGCGCAGTATGTCATCCCCGTGAAAACGGGGACGGGAATCCATCTTCTCTTCATCCTCGCGCCCGATGCACTTCTTCCTCTCAAATCTCAAATTGTAGATCTGCTATTCTTCCTCTTTCTCCTGCTCTCGCGCAGCGCCGCCTGCTCACCTGTTCTCCTGCTCTCGCCCCGCGTTCCCATCCTCTCGATCCTGTTTA
>Ga0315295_10006090_pt1 | contig 10304 bp, 10 predicted proteins | sample YL17G14_0_MG_FD_204453 | JGI IMG/M metagenome (GOLD analysis project Ga0315295, IMG submission 204453) | Sediment microbial communities from Yellowstone Lake, YNP, Wyoming, USA - YL17G14_0 | ecosystem: Environmental > Aquatic > Freshwater > Lake > Sediment | place: USA: Wyoming | collected... | reverse complement strand
GTCGCCTCCGAAATCTCGGGGCCGGTCCCGTCCCCCGGGATGAGCGTTACCCTGTGCATCTTGCCTCCTAGTCTATCTTGAAGCCGCCATGTCTCTTGATGTGCTCCACAAGCCCGCCGTCCGCCAGCACGTTGCGCATCACGGGCGGCAACGGCGGGAAGCGCATCTGCGTTTTCTTAGTCAGGTCGCGCAGGACGCCGCCTGCAAGGTCGAGCTCAAGCTCGTCGCCCGAGTCAATCCCGCCGGTCGGGCATACGATGACCGGCAGCCCGACGTTGATGGCGTTCCGGAAAAAAATCCTTGCGACGCTCTCGGCTATGACCGCTGCTACGCCCGCGAGCTTGATGATGGTCGGGGCGTGCTCGCGGCTTGAGCCGAGGCCGAAGTTGCGCCCGCCGACGACGAAGTCGCCCGGCTTCACCTTCGAGGCGAATCCGGGGTCTGCGTCCTCGAGCACGTGCTTGGCCAGCTCGGGCAGGTTGCTCCTAAGATGAAAATACCTGCCGGGGGCTATGTGGTCGGTGCTTATACCGTCGCCGAACTTCCAAGCCTTTCCGCGAAGCGCCATCTCTTAAGCTCCCAGGAATTCCTTCGGGTGCACTATCTCTCCAGCGACAGCCGCGGCCGCGGCGACCGCGGGGCTCGCCAGGTAAACAAGACCTTCGGGGTTGCCCATCCGGCCGACAAAATTGCGGTTGGTCGTTGCGACGCAGACCTCCCCGTCGCCGAGAATGCCGGAGTGGACGCCGACGCAGGCCGCGCAGCCCGGGGTCACGACAGCCGCGCCCGCCTCTACGAGCGCCGGCAGCGCGCCAGAGGCCATCGCCTCCAGATATACCCTTCTGGAGGCCGGCACGACGACGAGCCGCGTCCGCGGGTGCCGCCGCCTGCCGCGCAGTATGCGCGCCGCAAGCTCCAGGTCCTCGAGCCTGCCGTTGGTGCAGGAGCCCAGGAAGACCTGGTCCACCTTCGTTCCGGCGACTTCATCCACCGTCGCGGTGTTGTCGACCGCGTGGGGCTTGGAGACGGTTGGCTCCAGCGCCGAGCAGTCGACCTTCAGCGTATCGGCGTAGGCAGCGTCCGGGTCGGGGGCAATCTCGGAAAAGTCGGCCTCACGTCCGTGACGGGCGAGGTAGCCGCGGGTGACGGCGTCCGCCGCGCACAGGCCGGCCTTCGCGCCGGCCTCGACCGCCATGTTCGAGAGCACGAGGCGCGACTCAAGCGTCATCGCGCGCACCGCATCGCCGCCGTATTCCAGGGCCATGTAGGTGGCGCCGTCGGCGCCGAGTCGCCCGATTACGTGCAGGATGACGTCCTTGCTCGTGACCCACGGGCGCAGCTCCCCGCGCGCCTCCACGCGTATCGTCTCCGGGACGCGCATCCAGGTCTGCCCCAGGCCCATCGCGACGGCGACGTCGGTAGAGCCCATGCCGGTTGCAAAGGCGCCGAGCGCCCCGCCGGTGCAGGTGTGCGAGTCGGCGCCGACGAGCACCGCCCAGGGGCGGGTGTAGCACTCGCTCATCACCTGGTGGCAGACGCCGTCGCCGACCTCCGACAGGACCGCGCCGGTTTCCTCCGCGAACCGCCTCATCAGGATGTGGTCGTTGGACAGCTCCTTCCTCGGCGACGGCGCGGCGTGGTCGAGGAACAGGACGGTTCCCTCGGGATTGGCGACGCCCGCAAGCCCCATCTTCTCGTACTGGCGTATGGCGAGCGGGCCCGTGCCGTCCTGGAGGAGGCACAGGTCGACCTTGACCAGCGCGAATTCGCCGGCAGCGAGTTCCTTGCCGGCGGCGCGCGACAGGAGCTTCTCCGCTATGGTCTTCCCCATCGCTAGCCCTCGGCTATGTCTTCCCTGGAAGGCGGGGTCATCGTGAGTATCAGCCGCATCTCGTCAGGGTGCGCCGCGATGAACTTGAGCTCAGAGTGCGTCAGCGGCCGTTGCGTGTGCACGTTGGCGTAGCGAACGAGCTCGAGGATCTCGGCGGCGTGCTTGTCGTCCTTGAACTCGACCTCGAGCTTCTCATAGACGTTCCTGAAGCCCTTGATGCCGGAATAGGCGCCGGCGATTATCTCGCGGCCGGTCTCGACGAACTCCGGCTCGCCGCGGCCCAGCAGCTCGTAATCGTAGAGCTCGTAGTTGCGCCGGTCCTTGAGCGCGCCGTCGGCGTGTATGCCGGAGGCGTGGGCGAAGGCGTTTGCGCCGACGCCGACCTGGTTGATGGCTATGGGCACGCCGAAGGCGAGGCTGGCGTACTTGGCCGCCTGCCAGGTCTTGGAAAGGTCGATGCGCTCGTCCAGAAGGTGCCGGTAGCCGAAACCGCTGGCGTAGATGAGCGCGAGTATGACCGAGATGATGTCCGCGTTGCCGGCCCGCTCGCCGATGCCGTTTATCGTGGTGTTGATGTAGGCATCCTGGCCGGCGTCGAGAGCGCCCTTGGCGCCCGCTATGGAGTTGGCGACGGCGAGCCCCAGGTCGTTGTGGCAGTGCATCTCTATGGGCAGCTCTAGCTCCTTGGCTATCGTGTTGACCCTCTCGTAGATGGTGAATGGGTCGTCGTAGCCCAGGGTGTCGCAGTAGCGGAACCTGTCTGCGCCGGCCTTCTTCGCCGCGAGCCCGAACTCCAGGAGGTACTCCATGTCGGTGCGCGAGGCGTCCTCTGCGTTGACGCCTATGGTCTCGGCGCCGCCGGCCCTGCCGAACTCGACGCACTCGACCATCATCTCCAGTATGTTGCGCTTGCCGGAGCCGTCCGGCCGCCGGATGATGCGGTCCGAGAACTTGCCCTCGGTCATCTGCTTGGAGGTGGATATGGAGACGTTGAAGTGCCTCACCGCGGTGTTCTTGAGCGAGACCTCCATGTCGGCCTTGACGGCGCGTATCCAGCCCTCCAGCCGCATCGGCGCGATGACGCCCTTCTCGTGCAGGCGCAGGTTGGCATCTATGTAGTTGCGCTCGTGCTTCGTGACCGGAAATCCGAACTCGCTCTGGAACACGCCAAGCTCGTTCAGCATGAAGTTGATCATCGTCTTCTCGAGCTTGGACAGGCACAGCCGCGCCGTCTGGACGCCGTCGCGGTTCGTGACGTCGATTATCCTTATCCGGCCCTTGGAAGCACTTGTTGCGCCCTTATCCTTCATGACCTAATCCCTTTCGCAGTACGATATGGGTAAGCCACTCTTCCCGCGTCTCCGGGTAGTCGCTCCGGTAATGAGCGCCCCGGCTCTCCTCGCGTCGCAGGGCGGCCTCCACGACCAGCCGCGCCAGGCGGAACACGTTCGCCAGCTCCGCGTCCGCCAGAACTCCCCTGCGCTCAAGAAGCCGAGCGCCCTTCTGGATGCCGTTCAGCGCCTCTCGCAGCGAAACGGCGCACCTTATGATGCCGACCTTCTCCGTCATTATGCATCGGAGCTCCTCGCGGAGAGCGGCCTCAGCAGGGCCGGCCTTCCGCGAGGCGGCCGCGACGACGCGCGGGGATTTTCTCACGGAAGCCGGGGGCGGGTCAAGGAGCGGGGCCCGCTCGCCGCAGCGCTTACCCCACACGAGCCCCTCCAGAAGCGAGTTGCTGGCGAGCCGGTTGGCGCCGTGCACGCCGCAGGAGGCGACCTCGCCACAGGCGTAGAGCCCCGGCACGGTGGAGGAGGCGCCTTCCAGATCGACCTTCACGCCGCCCATTACGAAGTGGGCCGCCGGGCGGACCGGGATCCAGTCCTTGGATATGTCTATCCCGTGGGAAAGACACTGTTCCCGGATGTTCGGGAACCGCGTCTCTATGACGCCCTCCGGTAGGCCGGTGACGTCCAGATAGACGCTCTGCGCGCCTGTCCTGTAAATCTGGTCGTATATGGCGCGGCAGGCGACGTCGCGCGGCGCCAAGTCCTTCATGGGGTGGTAGCCTTCCATGAAGATCTCGCCGTCGGAATTCCTGAGCACCGCGCCCTCGCCCCTGACCGCCTCCGATATGAGGAACGGAGGCGCGTTCTCGGTAAACAGGACGGTGGGATGGAACTGGACGAACTCCAGGTCTTGCAGCTCGGCGCCGGCGTCGTACGCCATGATGAAGCCGTCGCCGGTGGCCAGCGGCGGGTTGGTCGTCTCCTGGTAGAGGTAGCCGAAGCCGCCGGTGGCCAGCACCACCCCCCGGCCCAGGATGAGGAGCGGCTCCTTCGCAATACAGGCCACCCCCACGCAGCGGCCGTCCTCAAGGATGAAATCAGTTGCCAGCGCCCGCTCGAAGAAGGTTATCCGCTCTTGCGCGCGCGCCACGCGCAGGAGCGTACGCTCGACCTCCAGGCCGGTTGCGTCGCCCATCGCGTGGATGATGCGCCGCAGGCCGTGCGCGCCCTCCTTCGTGAAGGAGAGCCCGCCGCCCTCCCGGTCGAAACGGGCGCCCCAGTCGATGAGCTCCCCGACCCGGTCGATGCCCTCCTCGACGAGCACCTTGACCGCGGCCTCGTCGCACAGCCCTACGCCGGCCTCAAGCGTGTCGCGCATGTGCAGAGAGGGATCGTCTCCCGCGGCCATCGCGACGGCTATGCCGCCCTGCGCGCGCTGCGTGTTGCCCTCCTCGGCGGCGCCCTTCGTTATGACGGCGACAGTGCCGCGGCGCGCCGCCTCTATCGCGGCGCGCAGGCCGGCCACCCCACTGCCGACGACCACGCAATCAAAGCGAAGGACTGTAGGCTCCACCGGCTCCTGTTATTTCTTGACGGCCCGCCGCTTGGCGGTTATCTCCGCCTTGGCGAGCCTTATGTAGTGGACAAGCGGTATCTCCGCCGGACATATGTACGCGCAGCACCCGCACTCTATGCAGTCAAGCGCGGACAGCCTCTCCGCCTCGTCGAAACGGCCGAGGGAAGCGGCACGGGAGATGGCTGTTGGAACAAGATTCGTGGGACAGACCCGCACGCAGGACGAGCAGCGTATGCAGGGCTGCTCGCGCCAGGCGGGGCCGCCTTCAAGCACGAGCACCCCGCCGGTGGCCTTGAGGACGGGCACGTCTAGCCGCCGCAGCGCAATCCCCGTCATCGGCCCGCCGGCTATGACGCGGCTTTTCGGCTCAGACAGGCCGCAGGCGGAAAGCAGCGCCGTTATCGGCGTCCCGATCCTGGCGAGCAGGTTCTTAGGCGACGGGACGCCGGGCCCGGTGACGGTGACGACCCGCTCGTAGAGCGGCTTGCCGTCGACGACCGCCTCCTTTGCCGCAAGCGCCGTCGCGACGTTGTCCACAAGGCAACCGACGTCCATCGGAAGCCCGCCGGAGGGCACCTCCCGCCCTGTCAGGGCCCAGATGAACTGCTTCTCGCCGCCCTGCGGATACCTCGTGTGGACAGATACGACCTCTATATTTCCGCCGGCTTTTTCGGCGGCCCCGGAAAGCGCAGACAACGCCTCCGGCTTGTTGTCCTCCACGCCGACCACCACGCGCTTCGCGCCGGCAGCCCTTGCCAGCACGCGCGCCCCGAGCAGAATCTCTGCGGGTCGCTCGACCATGAGTCGGGCGTCGCAGGTGAGGTACGGCTCGCACTCCGCGCCGTTCAGGATGAATGTGTCCACCGGCTTATCCGCGGGCGGAGAGACCTTAACGTGGGTCGGAAAGGCCGCGCCTCCCATCCCGACGAGGCCGGCGTCGCGCACCCGTCCTCGCAGCTCCTCCTGGCTCCGCCTCTCCCAGCCCTCCATCGGCGCCAGGGAGTCGTCCGGCGTATCCTTCCCGTCGGAGGCAATGACGACGGCCAGGCACTCGCCCAATACGGGGTGCGGCCGCTTCTCCACCGCGGCGACCTCGCCAGAGACGGACGAGTGGACCGGTGCGCTGACGAAGCCGCTCACCCGGCCTACTAGCTGGCCCAACCTGACGGCCTCGCCCTTGGCGACGGCCGGCTCGCAGACGGCGCCCATGTGCTGCGACATCGGCACGACGAGCGTCCCTGAAGGGCTCAGCCTCTCTACGGGTAGGTCTTTTGTTCTCTCCTTGTTATCCGGCGGGTGCAATCCGCCTCTCAGCCTGGCAGCTTTCATTTCCTAGCCTTTCTGAAGAGGTCCATCTGCGGGCCTGCAAAAAGCTTGTAGCTCTTAAGGGTCCTGATGACCTCCAGCAGGTCATCGCCCACGTACTTCTTGTTCACCTTGACGCCGTCGACGAGCGCCTTTAGCACGGTCGTGAACTCGACGACCCTGTCCACGCCGCGCCCCTTAAGCAGCCGTATGCTCGCCTCGCGGGCGTCGCGACGAGCGGGCAGGCGGCTCAGCACGAGCACCTTCTCGAACGGGGCGTTCCTGAAATACCGTTTCGCGGCGGCGAGCGCCGACTCCTCGACGAAGTCGAATATGCCGCTGCCGGAGGCAAGGCGGGCGGTGGCGAAGCTGTCGGTGTGCCAGCCGCGCACCTTGACCGACGCGCGCTCCAGGTAGGACAGGTCGGCCGCGCCGAGCACGACGCCCGGGGACGCCCCCTCCTGCCTCGGCCTCGGGTTTAAGATGTACAGGTCGGCCGCCACCTCCGACGACTCCTCCGGATTGCCCGCGTACTTCCTGTTAAGCTGGACTAGGAACCCGGCCAGCTCGAACATGTCTCTCGCAAGGAGGACGCTTACCTCTGACACGGCCGCCTCCAACCCAGCCCGTCTAGGTAGGACTGCTCGTTCCGCAGCGTCTCGGCAAGGCTGTCGCCGCCGAACTTCTCAAGCGCCGCGTCGGCCAGGACGAGGGCGACCATCGCCTCGCCCACGACCGCGGCCGCGGGAACCGCGCATACGTCCGACCGCTCGAACGCCGCCTCGGCGGCCTTCTTGCTTTCCAGGTCCACCGAGTGAAGTGCTTTCTTCAGCGTAGCGATGGGCTTCATCGCCGCCCGGACGACGAGGATGCAGCCGTTCGTTATGCCGGCCTCAAGCCCGCCGGCGCGGTTCGTCGGGCGCTCTATGGACTTCTTACCAAGCGTTATCTCGTCGTGCGCCTCGGAGCCGGGGCGGGCGGCAAGGGCAAAGCCGTCGCCGAACTCCACGCCCTTTATGGCCTGTATCGATGCGAGCGCCGCAGCGAGCCTGCCGTCGAGACGCCTGTCCCAGGAGACGTGGCTGCCGAGTCCCGGCGGAACCCCGTCGGCAAGAACCTCGAAGAGGCCGCCGACGGTGTCTCCCGCCGCCCCCGCCTCATCGATACGCTTGCACATGGCGGCGGAGGCAGTCGGGTCGGCGCAGCGAACGGGCGAGCCTTCGGCGCATTTCGCAATCTCGGCGGCGGAACCGTCCACGCGCGGGGCCTCTACGCCGCCTATTGCGACGACGTGCGAGATGACCTTTATGCCCAACTCCTCAAGAAAGGACTTGGCGAGCGCGCCTGCGGCGACCCTTGCGGCCGTCTCGCGGGCGCTTGCGCGTTCCAGGCCGTCGCGAAGGTCGTCGTAGCCGTACTTGAGCGCGGCGGCCAAATCGGCGTGGCCGGGCCTGGGGCGGGTGATGCGCTTATCCGCCCCGGCGGACGGATCGCCCTCCGCAGCCATGACCTCCCGCCAGTTCTCCCAGTCTTTGTTCTCGACGAGCAGCGTCACCGGGCTGCCGAGCGTCCTGCCGTGCCGCACGCCGGATAGAATTTTCGCCTTGTCCGTCTCTATCTTCATCCTGCCGCCGCGGCCGTATCCCGCCTGCCGCCTGGCAAGATCGTGGTCTATCGCGGCCGAGCTCACCGGCACGCCGGCGGGCAGCCCCTCGACTATGGCGACGAGGCAGCACCCGTGCGACTCACCAGCCGTCGTGAAGCGAAGCCTACCCATAGCCCCCTCCCGCCCCTGCAGTCGCAAGCCCGAGGTACCAGACCAGGATGTCGCGTCCCCACACCGCCGCGACGAAGGCGCCGGCGGATATGAACGGGCCGAACGGCAGGTACTTGCCCTTGACGAGCGTCCACCTGACGATTCCAACGGCCGAGCCGAGGAGCGACCCCAGCATCACCGCAAGCAGCGCGCCCTGCCATCCGAGCGCCGCCCCGACGAGCGCGAGCAGCTTTATGTCGCCCCCGCCCATCGCGACCTTCCCGCCCGTCTCCTCGTCCAGCTCCTCCTCCCAACCCGGGCGCGAGCCCGCGGCAGGTGGTTTGCGCCTTGAGAGCACGAGCCGCTCGAAGACGACGGCCAGGCCCCACAAGAGCCCGCCGCCCACGATAAGCCCGGCGACGGAGCTTGCCAGCGCCGCAAGTCGCACGTTGGGTATGAATAGGGTAAAAGGCGACAGCGAAAGCTGCAGCCCGGGCAGGAGCACGGCTGCGGCGACGGCGAAGGGCAGCCCCCAGACCGATATCTGGTCCGGGATGATGCGGTGGTCGATGTCCACGAAGGTCACGACGATTAGCGCAGCCGCAAGGGCGAGCCGCGGAAGAATTACCGGATCGGGCCCGCCGCGCCAGGCGATAAGGGCGAATGCGCAGGCGGTAAGCGCCTCTATGAGCAGGTAACGGGCGGAGAACGGCGCGCCGCAGGCGCGGCAGCGGCCGCGCAGGATAAGGTAGCTGGCAAGCGGCACGTTGTCCCACCACCTGATGGGGGCGTTGCAGCTCGTGCAGTGGGACGGCGGCCGCACGATCGACTCGCCCCGCGGCAGCCTCCATATGCAGACGTTGAGGAAGCTGCCGGTCGCCGCCCCGAAGACGAAGGCACACGCCGCGAACAGCCCCTTGTATGCGGACAGAACGTTGACGATTCCGGACATGCCTCTCCCCCGGCTTTGGAGAAGTATAACCGTCCTAAGCGGTTCCAACAAGGGCTAATCGCCCAGGTCCTCCGGCGAGAAGCTGAACCACTCCGCCCAGTCGTCGACGTCGACCCCCTCGGCGCCAGCCTTGGACTTATCGCCGCCTCCTCGGCGGCTGCGAAGCCGCGCGAGGAACTCGTCAGAGGGCACGATGACGGCGCCGCTGCCGCGGGCCCAGTCGGCCAGCTCAATGTCCGAGGTGACGAGCACGACCCCCCGCCCGGCCCTGGCCACCTCCCGCCGCAGCTCGTCGTCGGCCGAGCGCCCGTGGGCAAAGAGCCCCAGCGCGCGACCGACCCGCTCCTGCCTCGCGTCGTCGGCCTCCAGAGAGCCAGGGAAGCGGGCGTCGAACCACACCCGCGCATTCACGCCGGCGCCCGATATGAGCGCAAGCAGCGCGTGCCGGGCGCGCCCAAGCTCCTCCTGCGCCTTGGAGGCAAGCTCCGGATCGCAGAGCACGACGTTGTACCCATCGACCAAAACCACGGCGGCCATCATCACACCTCCGGAACGCTCTTTCCCCTCTTTCCCCTGCCCCCCTTTTAAGTTGCCTCGGGCGGTCGGCGCTGGTAGCATAAATCAAGGGGGGTTGCCTTTGCTCTGCAAAGATGTATCCGGCCTATTGCCGTCGTTCATCAACGGCAAGACCGGAGGCAAGTTGCACGACGACATCGTCCGGCACCTCGTCGCCTGCGCCGAGTGCGCGCAAGCTTACAAGAGGCTGGCCGGACGGGATCCGGAACCACTCCCGAAAGCTCCCAAGGAACGCATCCCGTTCGAAACGCTGTGGCTCCTGGCCGTCGCCGCCGCGCTGCTGGGTGCGACCCTCGGCATGCGCTGGGGATTGGCGCTTCGCCCGTTCTGGCTCATCTGGCTAGTCGCCTGGGCTGCGCTGGTCGCCGTGCCGAGCCACCGTTTCCTCGTCGTCTCGCCGGTCGAGCCGCCCGGAGGAGTGGGCCTGCGGGGGGCATTGCGCCTGCGCGCCTCCTACCTGTCGCCCGCGCAGCAGACCCTGGCGATAGCGGCGCGTTTCCCCGCGGGGGTGCTCATCGGCTCGCTGCTTCCGGCTTCCGCGTCGGCCTACGCCTTCGTGCCGGGGCTGCTCGCCGCCGCCGCGCTTGCCAAGCCGGTGCTGGACCTCTTGCGTCCGGAAAACAAAGGCTAAAAGTCTCTCCAGATAAAGGAGAGCGATAGCTCAAGGCTTACGCTGATCCTGGGCGTCTGGCGCACGGCGCTCTCGACACGCGCCTGGGGCGCCTCCTCCCGCGCGGGCGGCGCGCACGTCGCGGCTAGGTCCGGCCTCACGTCCCAGAGCGTAAGCAAGAGAGCCAGAAGGATGAGCCTACTTGCCGCGTTCCAAGGCATTGTCTATCTCCGAGACGAGCGCCTCCAGCCTGGAGACCTCCTCGCCGGCCAGGCGCTTCGATGCGGCCTTGCTCTTGAGCTCCATAAGATCGTCGGCAAGCCTGAGGGCGGTGAGTATGGCTATCTTTGCGGTGGAGACGAGCGGAGCGCTCTTTGACGTCTCCTGCATCAGGCCGTCAACGTAATCGGCC
>Ga0315295_10006089_pt1 | contig 10304 bp, 11 predicted proteins | sample YL17G14_0_MG_FD_204453 | JGI IMG/M metagenome (GOLD analysis project Ga0315295, IMG submission 204453) | Sediment microbial communities from Yellowstone Lake, YNP, Wyoming, USA - YL17G14_0 | ecosystem: Environmental > Aquatic > Freshwater > Lake > Sediment | place: USA: Wyoming | collected... | reverse complement strand
ACTTAGGAGTAGGGACAGGATCTGCAGCCGCTCGAGTCACCGAACTGGACCTCAAGGCTCCCATTGCAGCACCTACGTTCACTGGGGATGCCAAGGTATCCCAAGATCCAGCCGGAAATGATTCCATTCCACGTCGCTCATGGACAGACGGGAGATATGTCAAGCTTGCCGGGTCCACCATGACTGGTGCATTAACCCTTCCGGCTGCTCCTTCTGCCTCTGGCCTTCAAGCTGTTCCATTCTCTCAAGCTCAAACTATGTCCTTCAACACTACCACAGGCCACCGGCATGATGGGGGTGATGCCCGTAAGGTTTTGGGGACTTCGATAGATTCAGGTGCAGCCGCCAGCGGTACTTTGCTAACAGCTAACGGAGGAGGTGGAGCGGCATGGATTACTGCTTCGCGAGATCCTGGAATACTCATTCTGACTTATGGAAGCGTCAAGTCAATAGCGTCCGATGAGATCACCATAGACCAGACAGCTACAATCTGGGATATAACTCCGGAAGCGGGAGATGCTGATAACCTCAAGACAATCAATGGTGGACAGGTTTATCAAGTGATTTGTCTTCAAGCTCCCAGCGGGAAAAACGTCACGCTCAAACATGCTACCGGGAACATTCGCAATCAGGGTGGAGGCGATTTCACCTTGAATTCGATCTATGATTGTGCTTGGTACATGTACCGAAATGGCATCTGGTCGATGGTTCTGAAATCTACTTGTGGATCATGAGGTAACTTATGGCTGGTTTGAAGTGCTGCGCTAATTTCGAGGACATTCTTACGGTAGTCGGATCATGGAAGACTGTGATCTCGCTGAGGTCCACTCTCTATGATATCGTTCGAGTTTGTAGAGTTAAGATTCATGGAGAGGGAATAGCAGGGGATGCAAAACCAATAGCAGTTCGATTAACTCGAATCGTGGCGAGTTCTGGCACAGGTACCAGCGGATTAGCCATAAAGCTGAATAACGCTTTTCCTCTCACTCCGGAAACTATTGTTCGATACAATTTCACTGTTGAACCTACTGAAACCGGAACGACCCCATATCTGTATGTAAGCAAATTCCATCCTCAGGGTGGTCAGGCGGATGATATTACATTCGATGATTTGATGATAGATTCCGGAACGGAACTATCTCTGCAGGTGAAAGTCCCTGCGGGTGGAACCGCAATCAACGTGACTGGTCACATTATATTTGAGGAATGATATATGGCCGACGATATCACACTACCTGGAACTGGGACGGTAGTTGCTGCCGCTGACAAATCTTCCGTATACTACCAGAAAGTCCAGCTCGATATCGGCGGCGCAGGTGGTTTCATTGCGGCAATTGGGGATTCCGCTGGTGCGATCTATGTTCGTCCGACTCCGAACATGTTTCGGATTCTCGTGACTCCGACGATCACGACGACTCCGTATACCGCTGGAGATTGCCTCGGAGGCTTACAGACAATCTCCAATGCAGCTCGAGTCTCCGGAGGAAGCGGGTTCATCGAATGTATTACCGTGTTGGACAGAAGCCAATTACAGCGAGCAGCTATCGATCTCGTGTTCTTCGATCGGTCAGTTACCGTCGCCGGAGATAATTCGGCATTTGCTTGTACTGATGCGGATATGGCGAATTGTCTCGGAGTGATATCCATAGGTCCGTATAACGTGGCATGGCCTGGAACTCCTGCAAATTCGATCTCGACTCTAATTAACGTTGGATTCCCATTTGATTGCAATGCTACGGATCTATTCGTCCAACCAATAATACGAGCAACTCCGACCTATGCTGTCGGTGATTTGACTTTCGGGTATATCGTACTTCAGAATTAATCTATGAGCGCAGGGTTCCCTACCATTACTCTTGGAAGCGCCGGATCGACGCAATCATCGACCGGATCGGTAACCTGCGCTGTGAATGTCGCCGTGGAGAATTGGTATCTCGGATTAGTTTGCGTCTATGCGAAAGGGAATTTACTCGCAACCATAGATGCTGGAGATGGCTGGCTGATTCTCGCAAGAGGTTACAGTCCAACGAACACTTACGGGATGTTGCTCGCCGGTTATATGGGAGGAAGGAAGTCAACTGGTGACTGGCTTGGGATGACCTTCCCTTCTTCCATGGCTTATGGATCTAGCGCGAGACCGCTGATAATTCCCCAGCCGTTTCAGTTCGGCCTCGGCAATGCCAAGCCATGCGATAATTACTGGAGTGCTACCGCCTCCGGAACGGGAAATACGTATCCGTATGTTTCCCCGTGTTATTCCCAAGTTGTCGATGTCGGAATTTGTGGAGCAGCCTGTGGTGCGCAAAGCGTTTCCTGGACTCCACCCACTGGATTTACGAATATGGTAGTTGGCTATGCTACTTCGGCGACCGCCGGAGTCGTCATGATCATGGACTACCGCGTAGTAACTGGAAACGTCAGCAACTATCCGAGCGTCAGCGGCACCATGAATCGAAGTCTAACTAATCGTATGGGATTGCGGTGCACGATACCTATCCTTGGTGAAACCTCACACCTCTATCAACTGAATGCTGGACGCATCTCGTGAGCCTGCTTGTATTACTTAATGAATCGGGAACCTGGGTACGACTGGGAGATACCGCATCGGCACTGGACACCTTGAATCCAATCGCCGCGGTGGTACCAGTGGCAGACTCCGTTATCCCGACCGAAACCCAGACAATCCTCGTGACTCTGGCGGTTACGGAGACAACTGCAGTCACGGACACCCCTTCGATAGCGGCTGCAGTTCCGATCGCAGACTCCGCGATAGCGATTGATACTCCTTCGATTGCAGCCTCCATACCGGTCACCGACAGCACCTCGGCACTGGACGCTATACCTGGGATCCTGGCGACTATAAGCATATCGGAGACGCTCACGGCTACAGAAGGAATCCTGATCAATGCAGCCGTTACCGTAACCGATTCCGGAGCAATCCTTGAGTCTGTTAGCTTCGTCGTTCCGAGAGATGTCATTGATTCTATCGGTGGGGTTGACGCTCTGGCGAATATCGCTGTAAGTCTTTCGGTTCCAGATGTCATAAACATCGCGGTTGATGGACCGAATCCAATCCAGGCGACTCTATCCCTCGCAGATGGTGTCATATCTCTGGATTCGATATCGGTATCCTTCGGAAGCGCGAACATCCTCGTTTCGGATCTGATAGCCGCAACGGATGGGGTTCCGACGATTACGGCACTCTTGGCACTTCTGGAGTCCACCGGGGTAAGCGAACTTCCGACGGTTGCTCCGTTGATACCCATCCTGGAACTCATATCAGCTGCGGAAACCCTGGCAATCTCTGTAACTCTCGGACTCTCCGAATCAATCCAGACTACAGATGGGGTTCCAGGTCTCGGATCCGCAGTGACTCTTTCCGATCTGACGCTATCAACCGATGCTATCGCTTCTATCGTTGCCTCGCTGACTATCGCTGATTCTGCGCAGGTGATCGAACTGATCGCAACGAGCGAGGTTGCGATCCCGAAGATGGTTTCCGACGTTATCGCAGCCGGTAATGAAGTGATCGGTATGCAGGTAACGGTAACTCTTCAGGATACCGCTACAGCTGCGGATATCTTGGCTGCGATCCTGAACGTGCTGTCAATAGCAGATGCTGTGGGTGCAACCGACGTTGCGATTAAAACGGATGCTAGTACGGATGCCAGAATTCGCAGGATAACCTTTGTTCTCAAGTCTGGTGAAGACACATTCGTAATGAAAGAATATAGCGCAAGATACATTATTCCGCCGAATTGGAGGTGAACCGTGAATTATCTCGAAACGTACAACCTGCGGTATCAGAGCCAAACATTGCGGCCTCGGGTCGCGGTGGCCTGCGTTCGTGCAGCGCAGGATATTCTGAATGAGAGTCCAGCAACCACCGACCATGCCAAGCGCGTAGCCTGGGCGAATTCATCGATGTCTAACGCTGACGGAATGGCGGATCGGATGATGTGGGGGCTGATCGGGAATAGCACGATTCAATCTCTGGGTGATGCAGCCACGGACAACGACATCCAGTTTGTCGTGAATTCACTGATCGGCATCTACATGGGAGGCGTGTAACATGGCCAGCGCAGTGAAATGGGAGGCTGTTTGGACTTCCCGAGGAACGGTACTCACTACGGAACTGAACTCACTCGCCAATGGAGCCTATTCGGCAGTTGGAACAGAGATTGATAACTCGGTGAATCTTGACCAGTATGGGAAGGCCGAGATTTACCTGGGATCTCTTTCTCCTGCGGCTGGAGCTTATGTCCAACTTCACATGAACACGGCTCCAGGTGGAACGAACTATGAAGATGTTCCAGCCGCCGCTAACCCGGCGAATCACACGGTAGTTGCGGTGATTCCGCTGAATACCACCGCGACCTCGGTAAAGCGTGTCATGACTCCGATGTTCGTCATGCAGCCAGCGAAGACCAAGTTCGTGCTATACAACGCAGCCGGTGTGGCTCTCGCGGCGACGACAAACACCGTCACTCTCTACACGACCAACGACGAAAGCCAGTAGTCCGTGGCGAAGTTGATCCTACCTTCACGCCAGATCCTCAACCCACTCAAGTACGAGGTCGATTGGGGACACCCGCTGGCGAGGGGGCTCTATTTATTTTGGAAATTTAATCCTGCAGGAATTCCTAATGAACTAACGGGAAGATTCGGTCAGGCTCTGACAAAAGGTGGGTCTCCTGGGGTTGCATCTGATCGTTTCGGATCTGCCGGAGTCTTTACCGCCGCGAATAAGGATTACTATAAGACTCCTAACTTTACCATACCAGCCTTTACTGGACTTACTGTTCTGGTTTGGCATAAGTTTGTCAATAATAGTGCCGACCAGCTTATTCTAGCCAAGCATCCATATAGCGCTGTCAGTTTCTATCTTGTGGGAGAAACTGATTCAGCCTTGCTCGCTGCCCATTCCTGTATAGCAACAAATCTCGGATCTGCGGAAGTACTAACATGGGCCAATGAAATATCAACTAATACGTGGGCGCAATGGGCGTTTACATGGTCGTCTGCCGATGCATATCTCCGTCAATACGTAAATGGGAAATTGGATGGAAGTACAGCTCGTACTGGTGCCACATTTTCCGATAACGCGTATGAATTAACATTTGGAGGAAACTGGCAAGACGATTATATGTATTATAACGGCAGAATTGACCATTGCGCGATGTGGGATCGCGGTCTATCTGCCGGAGAGATCCTCCAGCTCTACGCCGAGCCCTTCGCGTTCCTGAAGGAATACAAACGAAGAATATATTCCGTCAGTGCAGTGCAAGCAACCCCTATCTCCGTCACCGATGCAGCCGAGGGGGTTGATAGCATCCTCGGAGTCTTGGCTGCAATTCCGGCATCCGATTCCGTATCAAGTACAGACGGAACTCCGGTAATTTCAGGAACCGTTCCAGTTACTGATTCAACTACCGCTACCGATTCCCCATCTATTATTGCGCTACTTTCTCTTGCCGATTCCGTAGGTGCCACCGATGATCTGGTGCGTTTGATCTTCGTTGATGTTCTGGACTCAGCTGGATCCATAGACTCGACCCCTACAATCTCTGCAGCACTGGATCTACTCGAGGCAATCAGCCTATCGGAGACAGTAGGAATCACTGCGATTCTGCAGATCGCCGATATCATAGGAGTCACGGATGAATCTCTGGTAGCAGTCGCCATGGCGATCCTGGACTCCGTATTAGCCACGGATTCCGCACCGACGATTGCTGCGCTGATACCCATCCTTGAAAACATCGTAACCACAGAGACACCATTGCTTGGAACTGTTCTCCAAGTTCTGGATGCTGTGGATCTAACTGATCTCGCATGGCGTAGTGGTGACTGGTTCCTCATTAGCGATTTCGTGGATATCGCGGAGTCTGTCGCACCGATCACAGCCGCGGTTCCGGTGGCTGATGTGGTGCAGGCGACAGATGCAATCCAGTCGATCACGGTAACATTCTTGCTATCGGATACCGTAGAAGCAATTGACAGCATTGTAGCTGGTGCACTCTTTATCCAGATCACGGAAGCACTTTCCGCTATCGACGGTATATCAAATATCTCGGTATCCCTACCCGTTACGGATGTCGCTGGTCTGACTGATTCTCTGTCTCTGATCTTCCAGATGACGGTAACGGATGCGATAAGTGCCGTCGATTCTATAGTGACGCAGCTCTTCCCGATAGTGACAGACGCGATAGGATCTACGGACTCTATTGCTGGTGTCACGGTAGCACTGACGATTCCGGACACCACGATAGCATCCGATGCTATTGCTGCAATCAATGCAGTTTTGGCGCTTTCGGAAACGATTGGAATAACTGATCAACTCACGATCAATGCTGCGATCACGATCACCGATACTGGAACATTCTCAGATGATCTGGTGAGGATCAACCTCGTTGAGCTTCTCGAGGCGCTGCAGGCGGTTGATTCTATCGGTCAGATTCTTGTTACGGTACCGGTCCAGGAAGACATTACGGCGGCTGATGCGTTAGGTGCTATTCTTGCGGTGCTATCAGTGGCGGATGCTGCGGGAATGACGGATACTATGGTAAAATGGGATCTGACAGCTGGGAATCAGATCACCTCGATAGGTTTTGTGATGCGAAAACGATCTACTACTTTCGGTTGGGATTAACAAACTCTTTACTTTTTGGAGGTTTACATGGCTACGGTTACGGAAGATATCGGGCACAAGACTAGCTGGGAGATCAAGAAGTACGCAAACGATGATGATTTCGCAGCTAATAAGCCATACGACATATCGAAGTTCGTCGGAAACCTTTCATTGACGGAAGGAATGACGACTCTCTGCAATCTCTTGACTGGGACTGGTGCTGAGACTGTTTACAGTCAGGCGAACACATATCTCGGAGTTGGCGATTCGTCTGCGGCTGAGGATCATGCTCAAACAGCTCTCCAGGCTGCCGTGAATAAATTGTGGAAGCAGTGCAAGGCAACCTATCCGCAGTTTGCTGATGACACGGGACACCGTGTTGTCACATGGTGCGCGGACTTCACATCGGCTGAGGCAAATTACGCTTGGGCGGAATTCACGGTTGTCAATGCCACTACCGATGCCGGCAAGAATCTGAACCGGAAGGTTTCCGCGCAGGGAACGAAGACTGCTGGTCAGACATGGACGCTCTCGATCTCGATCAACTTCGGGTAAGGTGAACCATGGCTATCGAGATTCTCGTCGGGAAGATCAACGAGGGATCAACCGCCTTTCTGACGATCTCTTTCTACAATAAGCTCGGAGTCCTGGCTGTGCCGACCTCAGCTACATATCGAATTGATGATGTGGCGACTTCAACTGCGATCAAGGCGACGACTCCTCTTGTTGGTGGAAGCTCTGTTGAACTCACAATTAGTCCGACGGAGAATAGAATCCTGAGTCAAGCTAATGAGTATGAGACTCGCGAGGTGACGATCATAGCGGATTTTGGTGCCGGTGAGCAGATGACATCATCCATGCGTTACCGGGTGACAAACCTCCTATTCAAAGCATGAATTGTGGCTGCCGGGGGTCTCCAGTAATCGAGGCCCCCGGTAGCTGGGACTATGTGATGTGTGAATGTACCCAAAGCTAATGGAATCATAAAACTATTTCCATATGTTGGATTGCTTATTGCTGTATTCGGAGTGTTCATATCTGCAATTGTGACATGGCGAACACTTGATGATCGTATGAGCGTTGTTGAAAAGCTAATAGAGACTCATATTAATGGATTTGATCATTTTACATGGTTCGTGGGAGGAGAAACTCTTCATCCGGGTCTTTCAAGAGCTATCGATAAGACTTCAGATCGCATCATTCATGAACACATGAACGAATTAATCATGCCGGAGATTCGCCGTTTGGAGCAAGATACTCGAGATCGGTGGCAGAGGTTCTTCCAAGCAAATGAGGGTAAGGGGTTGATTAAAACATCACCATGACTGTCCCAGCTTATACGGTCTACTCAAATCATCCGCGCCTCTTTTTCCGAGACACAGAGAAAGCAACGCTCCAGACTCGAATTGCCAATGCGGCTGGCTGGAAAACCACCTGGGACTCTATTGTCGTGCCTCAGGCGACGACCTATAAAGGATATTCCGCAGCCACTCTGGTCGTGACCAGCGATCCGCATCAGCGACTGATGGTCTTATCCATGGTCGGATATCTGACCGAGACCGGTAGACCGGCTAACGGCTACAAGGATAAAGCGATTCTAGGAGCGGTTTATCTTGCCGGTGTCCCGGATGATCAGCAGCCAACCAACTACAGAAACCGAGTTCTCGGTTTAGCGATTCCGCTCGACATTCTTTATGACGACATGACGACGACGGAGCGGAACACGATCTCAGCCGAGCTTCTGATTCAATGCGATCGCTGCACCGCTGGCACGCAGCGTATGGATGGCATCGGCGGCCTCGATCAGATGTGCCAGATGGCTGGTGCACTCGCTGGCTTTGGTCACGGTAGCTATAATTGGCAATCGAGACTTACCGAGGCCATGCAGTTTTTCTACGGCGTCGGCGAGGATACCAACGGGGGTCATATCCATTTCGCTCGGTATACTCATTCTGACGGTGGCTCGTGGAAGGGAGCTTATTACACAGGTCTTGATGACTGGGGTGTGCTGTGGAATATCCTTTTCATGACGAAGGCGACCAACGTTGATGCCATCACTGCAGAGGCTTATTGGTGTAATAAAGTTTGGGAGTGGATGGTCTGGGCAGAATATACCGGTGGCACTGACAAAGATATCGAGGCGCAGACGGATACCTCGAGAACTAGCACGCCAAAGTTTCAGTGGGAACTCCGTTGGATGCTGTCGAACCTCATCGGGTTTTACCCAACCACCGAAGGATCGAAGGCGTTGGCATGGCTTTACAACACCTGTAATGCGCAGGGAACTCCTAGTGCTAATGATATCGTCTTCGATATAGTATTCTGGGACAAAGCGGCGGTGACTGCGACAGCTCCGAAGTCACTCGCTGCACCTCCGGCACATAAACGACTCTTCCAACCTCCGGGGATATTCTACTATCGGAAGGCCGCGACCGCCGGAACGACGTGGGAGTATGACGATGATGTGGTATTTCGGATGAAGTGCCGCAAGTGGTATGAGTTAAACCACCGGCACCTATCGAGCGGTGCAACCCAGATCCGCTGGAAGGGAGATCGATTACTTCTGGCTCCAGCCGGATTCTACGATGATTATGGGAGCGCACACCACGATAACGCTTACCAGAGATCCTGGCTGCAATCTCTGGTGCCGCTGATCCAGGACACCTCGCAGGTATATCAACGATATTCTGTGACTCTAGCGTGGGACGGTGGCCAACAGTACAAGAAATGGAATGGGACTTCTGACGCCGATAATATCTGGAACGTAGTCAATGACGCAGGTGGTCTCGCGTGGCTGCGGACAGAATCATCATCCATTGTGCAGGATAGCGTGGCTGGTACGTTCTTCGTTGCGAGCTTTGCGGAAGCCTACCGCAAGACCTATACCGATACCCAATGGGTGACTGGCTGCAAGTCGAAGGTGATCTGTATTCCACCTTCAGTCGCCAATGGCCTGACGTATCCTGCATTCTTGGTCTACATCCGAGTATCGAAAGCGAATCCGACGCTGCCGGTGATCATACCTCTTCATGCTCCCGCAGCGATCACGACCACCGCATACGGAGCTTATTGGCTTGGCTACCATGGAGAAGGAAAGCTGTGGGTGGACCTGCGAACGGTCGGGGATTATACGCTGACGAATGTTCCGATCGGAACGATCGATGCCAACGGTTGGGGATCTACTCAATTCGTGATCCCAGGTACCAGCGATAACTACAAGCCGACCAAGGCTGCCACCTCGCGGCACTGGCCAGACATCAAACAATCGTCTCTCTATGTTGCGAAGGCTGCTCCGAGTGCTACCGAGGACTACGTATTCCTTTTCATGCCGACAGCCGCGGGAGATACTATACCGGCGAGGACTTGGGTTACGGATGGAGCGGAACCCAACTATTACGGGATAACTCTTGGAACCGAAACCTATCTAATCCACCGCTCTCAAGACCTCGCCGTTTTTGGATCACCTGATACCACGCCTCCGGCGGAAGTCACGAGCCTGGCGGTGGCCGCTCGAGATAAAGCGCTGCTGGCGACCTGGACCGATCCAGCCGATGCCGACTTTAGCCATGTCCACGTTTACTATCGAACCTCTGCAATTTAGGAGATCATTATGGCAACATTTACCGCGAGCTGGACCACGGGAGTCGCGCTCCATGGCTCGAGCACATTGGCGAAC